>Ga0209480_10002347_pt1 | contig 13054 bp, 10 predicted proteins | sample JI61114C2DNA_FD_187501 | JGI IMG/M metagenome (GOLD analysis project Ga0209480, IMG submission 187501) | Wastewater effluent complex algal communities from Wisconsin, to seasonally profile nutrient transformation and Carbon sequestration -... | ecosystem: Engineered > WWTP > Effluent > Algae...
CATGTAAATTATGTGGGGGAATACTAGTTGCCATCCCAACAGCTATTCCTTCAGAACCATTAGCAAGTAAGTTGGGGAAAGCTGCAGGCATTAGTTCTGGTTCAGTATCAGAATCATCGTAAGTAGGGCGAAAATTCACCGTGTCCTTATCTATGTCCTCCATAAGCATAGTGCAAATTTCAGTCATTCGTGATTCAGTATAACGCATTGCAGCTGCGTTATCTCCGTCAATCGACCCGAAATTACCTTGGCCATCTATAAGTGGATATCTTAAAGAGAAATTTTGCGCTAATCTAACAAGAGTATCATAAATCGCCGTATCCCCATGAGGGTGGTATTTACCAATTACATCCCCAACTACCCTTGCACATTTTTTATAACCAGAAGTTGGATCAAGTCTTAATTTCAGCATTGCATAGAGTAACCTTCGATGCACCGGTTTTAATCCGTCCCTAACATCGGGTAACGACCTAGACATAATTGTTGATAACGCATACGAAAGGTAACGCTCGGAAATCGCATTTCCAAAATCAACAATTTCAATATTAGTAGCTTTTTTATCTATCATGCATTTCTCTAACTGCCGTAAACCTTCTTTATAAGCATTACATATTCACTTTCACGTCGTTCTGTTCGGCAAGATATCCTATTAGCTCCTGCATAATACCCTCCTTAATGGTATTATGCATCTGAATTAAAGACTTCTCCTTGATTTTCCTTGCTTTATTTAAATCTATTTTGTTATCTTTAATAAAAGCAAAATAGGCTTTATTGCCATCTTTAACTAAGCTAGTTATCTGCCCTTTTTCAGTTTTGAAGATTAAATATGCTAATTCAGGATTCATTTGTTCTTTCATGCCGAAATCAGCCCGAGTCATAGATTTGTTACTCTCCACTACTATACCTTTATTTTTTAACAATTCTAAATTTACCTTTTTCTCTTGATAATTTTTTTGTACTTGCTCAAGAATCTTGATATTTTCACCAGCAATAGCTTTTGCCTGGAGTATAGAAGAAATTTGATCTTTTACTTCTTCAAATTCTTGTTTTCGCGAAGGGGTTATCTTAACTAGTTCTCCAAGAACAATTTTATTTTGATTTGATAACTCTAAAGGATAAGAAACTTCTCCCTCCAGCATTTCAAAAACTGAATCCGCAATTTCTGAAATATTTAAATTACTATCCTCAGCCAAAGCATCCTTGCTAATAGGTTTCATCTTAGAAACTTTTATACCATGTTTTGCGGCAATTTCCTTTAAAGTTAAACCTGATGCTACTTCTTCTTCAAGAGATTTAGAAAATTGCGTTATTAGGTCTTCTAGCTTCGTAGTTTGTAATATTTCCCGTATCTCTTCTTTAACCACTGAATAAGGCTTATTATCAAATTCATTTTTATTTGCTTCATAATAAGCCTGCGTTTCCTTTTCTCCTAGATCGAGTTTTTTAGCAAAAAAATCTTTATCAATCATTATATAATCAAAGCTTCTTAGTTCCGGTAGTACAAAGTTACTTTCATTATTTTTATAAAAATCCTCAAGCTCTTTACTGTCTGGTTCTTCAACTGAAGTAACATTTTTTTTATTAGCTAAATCTATACTAACAATGTCAAAATATTTAGTTTCAGCCATATAATTGATCATATTATTGATCATTATTTTAGGAGGTTGAAAAGATTGCATAAATATATCAAGCAAAGAATTTTTAATTAAACTTTTCTTTAGATTTTCTAGATACTCATCTTCCATTCTCTGGGAATTATGGAAAGCCGCCTTGAATAACTTTAAATCAAAATTACCATTTTTATTTTTAAAATAAGGTATTTTTTTAACAAAACTTATGACCGTTTCATCACTAATTTCCAGATCATATATTTTAGCAAGGTAGCTAATCATTGATTCGTTTATTAGACTTGTTATTATCTGCTGATCAAGATTTAAAGCTTTGATCTGTTCTTCAGTAAGATTTATGTTGTTCTCACGCTGCAAAACTTCTATTTCTTTTGCCTTTACAGCTAAAAAAGTTTCAATAGGAATAGATTCCGTTTTACTGAAAGTAACTATATCTCCGCTCTTATTGCCGCTTAGGAAACTAGACGCGCCGATTCCAACAAAGCTTAGGGCAATTAAACCCAGTAATATCTTAACAAAAATATTATCAGCACTTTTCCGAAATTTGATTAACATAAAAATTACAATTTACTTCTTATTTATTTAATTTATAAAATAGATAGCAAATCACATAACTGCAAGGAATTTTTCCTATGGAACAACTGATTATAGCAAACTGGAAAATGAATTTGACCTTTAAAGAGGCATCAAATCTTACCAGATTCATATCTGAGCATAATAATTGCCATAAATTAATTATCGCCTCTCCTACCCCTTATATTGCCTATCTTGCACAAAACTACCAACAATTAAGTTTTTGCGCCCAAGACGTAAGCGTCAAAAATGCTTTTGGTTCTTATACAGGAGAAAGTTCAGCTAAATTTTTTAAAAGCTGCGGGGTTAATTACTCTTTAATAGGTCATAGCGAGAGAAGAACTTTATTCGGAGAAACTAACGGAATAATCAGAAAAAAAGCAGAAGTTTGTATTGAAAATCAAATAACTCCTATCATTTGCATAGGAGAGTCTGAAGCGCTTCGTAATAGCGGTAGTTATAAAGAATTTTTATTAACTCAGCTAGAAGAATCCCTACCTAAAACAGATAAAAGAATGATCGTCGCTTATGAACCTGTGTGGGCAATTGGAACCCAAATTACCCCGACAATCGAGCAAATAAGTGAAGTAGCGGAATTAATAAAAACCAAATACCAGAGTATTGTTGCAAAAACTATGCAGCTAGTGTATGGTGGATCGGTAAACTCTGAAAACTGCAAAGATATAATCAATATAAAGGATATTTCCGGTATATTAGTAGGAGGGGCTTCTTTAAATAAAGATAAATTGTTTAAAATTTTAAATTCGTAAATAACCAATATTTATTTGAAAAATATGTTAAATACTCTTCTATTTGTTCATTTAATCATTGCTGCGCTACTTGTTGTCGTGATTCTGCTGCAAAAAACCAGTACAGATGGTTTAAGCGGCATTGGTGGCGGTGGCAATAATATGGGAATAATGAGTGGTCGCTCTGCTGCCAATTTCTTAACTAGAACAACAATAATATTAGCAATAGTGTTTTTTGTGAATGCTATTATACTTGCTAATTTATCCACGCAAAAGCACAACGATTTTGCCACGAAATTAGAAAAAATTGAACACAACGAAAATAACCAAAGAGTAGAAGAAGAAACTATACCAATAGCTAAATAAGCGTTTCCACAAAGCTTCTATTTTGCAAAACCTAATCTTAAAAAAAATAAATATATTTATGGTAAATATAATAAAAATAGGAAATGTTAAGATTGCAAATAATCTACCTTTTACTTTAGCTGCCGGTCCCTGCCAAATAGAAACCCTTGATCATGCTTTATTTATGGCAAGCAGCATAAAAAAAATAACCGATAAGCTAAATATCCCTTTTATTTATAAATCATCTTATGATAAAGCAAATAGAACTTCTGTAAATAGTCCAAGAGGGGCAGGAATAGAAAAAGGCCTTAAGATATTACAGAAGGTAAAATCTGAAATTGGCTGTCCTATTTTAACAGATGTTCATAATGAAGCACACTGTTCTCTAGCCGCAGAGGTTGCAGATATTTTACAGATTCCCGCTTTTTTATGTAGACAGACAGATTTGCTAATGGCGGCTGCCAAAACCGGTAAAATCGTAAAGGTTAAGAAAGGACAATTTCTTGCACCTTGGGACATGAAAAATGTTTATGAGAAATTAAAGACTTTTAATGCGACCGGCATTATTTTAACTGAAAGAGGAACGTGCTTTGGCTATAATAGCTTAATATCAGACATGAGGGCTTTGCCGATCATGGCAGAAACAGGCGCTCCTGTTTTCTTTGATGCTACCCATTCGGTACAACAACCTGGAGGTATCGGTTCTAGCAGCGGTGGGCAAAAGCAATACATCGAGCTATTAGCGAAATGCGCTGTAACTGCAGGAGTTGCAGGAATATTTATAGAAACTCATCAAGACCCTATTAATGCCCCAAGTGATGGACCTTGTATGCTTGAATTAAGTAATTTAGAAAAAGTACTTATAAAGCTTAAACGCTATGATGAACTTACAAAAGGATTATAAAACCTCACTTTAGAATAGGCAGAGTTGTATATCTGAGCATCCATTACTCTTTTAAAATGAATTTTCGTAATTCTTTCCCAAATATAATTTCATACCTTCGTGGCTTGCCTCAAAGCCAAGTTTCTCATAAAAATGTTTTGCTTGGGCTCTCTTTTTATTTGTTGTAAGCCCAATAATAGAAACGCCCATATCTTTGGCATAACTAATTGCTTGATCAAACATCCAGCTTCCTATTTTCTGACCTCTATATTTACCTGCTACTCGCACAGCTTCTATTTGCATACGGGGACTGCCGACAAAAGTGAGCGATGGCATAATAGTAAGGTGGCAAGTGCCAATAATTTCATCACCACTTTCTACCACCATTAAATATTGATTTGGGTCGCTATCGATTTTATGAAATGCTTTTATATAATTTTCATCAAGTTCAGCTGATTTTGATTCTCTCGTTCCGCCAAGCTCATCTTCTAAGAGAAGCTTTATAATTTGATGCAAATCAGCAATTCTTGCTTTCCTGCGTTTAAGATTGCTAATATTTTCATGCTCTACGTTCATGATTTTTTATTTCAAGGCTAAGAAGATATACCAATCACATTTGTGTAATTTAAAAAAGTAAATTATATCCTTTTTAATAGCAAGCTAGCATTTGTACCGCCAAAACCAAAAGAGTTAGTTAAAGCGTAAGTGATTTCTCTTTCCTTTGCTTTTAAAGGAACTAAATCTATTTTAACATCTTCGATAGGATTATGTAAGTTAATAGTAGGGGGAGCTATTTGGTCTCTAATGGCTAGAGCGGTAAATATTGCCTCTACACTACCTGCTGCTCCAAGCAAATGACCTATAGAAGATTTTGTTGAAGACATACTAAAGTTTTTGTTATTTGCAAACAACGTTTGCACTGCATTCAGTTCAACCCCATCTCCAATTTTGGTAGAAGTTCCGTGAGCATTAATATAATCTATTTGTTCCGGTGTAACTTTTGCATCTTTTAAGGCATTTTCCATGGCCCGATAAGCTCCTCGGCCATTTGGAGCAGTAATATGGTAGGCATCACTAGTTAATCCATAACCGATTATTTCGGCATAGATTTTTGCACCTCTGGCCTTGGCATGTTCATATTCTTCAAGAACTACAACGCCAGCCCCCTCACCCATAACAAAACCATCATGGCCCTGATCCCAAGGTCTTGAGGCTTCAGTAGGATTGTCATTAAAACTTGTAGCAAGAGCCCTGGCTGCAACAAAGCCAGCTACTCCGGTAGGGGTAATAGGAGCTTCAGCCCCTCCCGCTATCATCACATCAGCGTCACCATATTTGATCATCCTGGCAGCATCACCAATTGCATGAGCTCCAGTGGAACAAGCTGTAGCAACAGCACTATTTGGTCCGGCAAAACCGTATTTGATTGATACGTGACCGGAAAGTAAGTTTACTAACGAGGCAGGAATAAAATAAGGACTCACTTTTCCCCTCGCTGAATTATGAAATTCAACAGAAGTTTTTTCAATAGTACTAAGGCCTCCTATGCCAGAACCAATTATTACTCCTGTCCTATCCTTGTCATAATCTGTTTGCGGTAGAATATTGGAATCCTCCACAGCTTCTATTGCAGCTGCTATTCCAAAATGAATAAACCTATCCATTTTCCTTACATCGCCTGGATTGATATAATCCTCAGCATTAAACTCAGGAATTTCTGAAGCAATTTTACAGGGTAGTTTTTCAGTATCAAAAGTCGTAATCTTTTTTACCCCGCTCTCCCCTGCTAGAATTCTAGACCAGCTCTTAGGAACACTCATAGCTAAGGAAGTTATCATTCCAACGCCAGTTATCACTACTCTTTTAGTAGACATATTAATATCGTTTATTTTTTTTCAAATCACATTTACATCCATAAGCAAGATATTCCTAAATATATAATCTAAAATATCTTGCGATTATTTAAACGAAAACTGCGACTAGTTCATAACGTTTTTAAACTTTAATACAAAGCTTATAAAAAAGCTTTAATCTTTAGGCATTTATATGTGTTTCAACATACTTTACCGCATCTGCTACGGTGGTAATTTTACTTGCCTTATCGTCTGGTATATCGCATTCAAAAGCAGCTTCTATTGCCATCATTAGCTCAACTAAATCCAAGCTATCTGCTCCGAGATCGTCAACAAACTTTGAATCTGGAGAAATAGTGCTTTCATCTATCCTAAGAGTCTCAGCAACAGTTTTAATTATCTTCTGTTCGATATTATCACTCATAAACAAACCTCATTATCGTTTTCATAATTTGTTATTCTGCGTTAAGGCAAAATCCTAGTTTCAATCTTTTAGCACAAAAAAAATCTTTTTGCTAGAATAAAAATAAATTTATGCTGGTCAATTATTAGTTGTTTTAAAATTCTCCAAAGATATTAAATCATTCTAGATTCTTACGATTCTTCTATATTTAAACCATAAGCATACCACCATTAACATGAATAGTTTGACCAGTAATATAGGAAGATTCTGGGCTAGCTAAGAAAGCAACAACATTGGCAACATCATCAGGAGTTCCAAGAACCTTTGCTGGTATTTTTTGGGTAATTATCTCTTTCTGAGCGTCAGTTAAAGCGTCCGTCATATTTGAGGTAATAAAACCAGGGGCAACAGCATTTACAGTAATACCTCTACTTGCAACTTCATAAGCCAGAGATTTTGTCATACCTATTAATCCGGCTTTAGATGCACAATAATTGGCCTGACCTGGATTACCCGCAACACCGACAACAGAAGAAATGTTTATGATTCTACCATATCTACTTCTCATCATTTTTTTTATTGCTTCTCGATTTAAAACAAAATTAGTTTTTAAGTTAACATCAATTACTGCTCCGAAATCTTCTTCCGTCATTCTTACCGCCAAATTGTCACGATTTATACCGGCGTTACATACCAGAATGTCAAGTTTTTCTATATCAGCTATTAGCTGTTCTGCTGCCTTAACATCTGATAAATCACAAGTCTTTATAGCATAATTATTTTCTAGTTCCTTTCCTAGTTCTACTAATTTCCCCTCGTTACTGCCGCTGATAAACACATAAGCACCAAGACCGTGTAATTTTTTTGTTATTGCTCTACCAATACTACCGCTAGCTCCGGTAATAAAAGCTGTCTTTCCATTTAAATTTGTCATCATCTTACCTAATTAACATTATTGATTATTCGTCATTACCATTTACTATATCCTCAGCCAAAACAAAATTTGCCGGAGAATTAAGTAATTGCGTTTTTATTTTTTCTGATAATTCCTCAGCAACTGCCGGATTGTCTTTCATATATTGTTTAGCATTTTCTCTCCCCTGCCCTATTCTTACATCACCGTAAGAAAACCAAGATCCTGATTTTTCAATAAAATCGTATTTTACTCCAATATCAATAATTTCTCCTTCTCTTGAAATACCAGATCCGTACATAATGTCAAAGTCTACCGTTCTAAATGGTGGTGCTACCTTATTCTTAACCACTTTCACCCTTGTTTGGTTACCAACAACTTCTTCTTTATCCTTAATTGACCCAATACGTCTAATATCCATTCTAATCGAAGCATAAAACTTAAGAGCATTACCTCCAGTGGTAGTTTCAGGGCTACCAAACATTACACCTATTTTCATCCTGATTTGATTGATAAAAATCACTACACAATTCGTTCTAGATATAGAAGCTGTTAATTTCCTCAGAGCTTGGCTCATGAGCCTTGCTTGCAGACCCATATGGGAATCCCCCATTTCACCGTCAATTTCCGCTTTCGGAACAAGTGCTGCTACACTATCTATAACTACCAAATCAACAGCACCGGAACGAACCAAAGTATCAGTAATTTCTAAAGCCTGCTCACCAGTATCTGGCTGAGAAATAATTAATTCATCGGTATTTACCCCCACTTTTTTGGCATAAACTGGATCAAGAGCATGTTCAGCGTCAATAAATGCACAAGTTCCGCCTTTTTTCTGGGCTTCTGCAATTATATGCAGCGTTAAAGTAGTTTTTCCTGAGCTTTCAGGACCAAAAATCTCTATAATTCTTCCTTTCGGTATACCGCCAATGCCAAGTGCTACATCCAGCCCTAAAGACCCTGTTGGGATAGCTTCAATATTCATTTCCTGGCGTTGGCCTAATTTCATTACCGAACCTTTGCCATAATTTTTTTCTATTTGGCTAAGCGCAGCTGCAAGTGCTCTTTCTTTATCCATAACGATCTCAATTTAAGTATTACTTTTAAACTTATATGATGATAGATAAATAAAATCCAGTAAAATCTTGAAAAACGTACAAGTTGATTTATTGTATTAATAGTGCAAGTCGTAAAGACAAACTGTAAGGTTTTTTTGAAATAATTTCTTTAAAAAACTAAAAATAAACTGATACTTGTTAAAAAAGAAGTGATGATCCCCCTCTGTTAATACTCTTACTTGGGAAAGATCGGATGTTTTCAGGGAATCACCACTAATAACCCTTACATTGACATATGCCAATGTAGTTCAAGAAGAAAGGTAACACCTTTCTTAACCTTAGGGTAGGTACAAACCAGCTATTTATACCTATGGTTGATTTTAATAACTCAAAAACAGCTTGTCCACAAAAATTTTCATAATTTATAAAAATTCTTCCTAATCGTCTAAATAAGCGAGCCAACGTGATTTAAAATGGAGGATAAAATAATTGCCTTACCCTAACGAAGTATAATCGATATTGATTAAGTAACTTCTTACACTATAATCAAACCAAAAATAGATTCAAAATTCTAAGCAGCGATGATTCAACCTCACGATAAATTCATCCACTTTCGTACACAAAGTTCTTATTCAATGCTCGAAAGTACAATAAAAGTTAAAGATCTTGTAGCTCTTACAAAGAAACACGGGATGAGCGCTGTTTGTTTATCGGATCGAGGTAATTTATTTGCGTCATTAGAGTTTTCCCTAGAAGCAAGTAAATCTGGTATACAACCTATATGCGGTGTCATTTTAAACATTTCTTTTAATAATAGAATCTCTCAGCAAGACTTTGCTGAAATCCTTGTAATCGCAAAGGATCAGATAGGTTATAAGAATTTGCTAAGATTAGTAAGCTATAGTTTTATTAAAAACGATCGCAAAATTTGTAACCATATAAGCCTTAATGATTTAAAAAAATATAATGAAGGTCTGATAGTTTTATCATCTTATACTAAAGGTATAGTCGGAAAGTTATTGTTAGACGGAAATTATGATACAGCCACCGAAGAAGCTAGAAAATTAGTTTCCATTTTCGGTAATAGATTCTATTTCGAGATAATGCGGCATAATTTAGCTGATGAAAAACAAATAGAAGCACCCTACCTTAAAATAGCAAATGAGCTTTCAATTCCCTTAATCGCAACAAATCAGGTCTTATTCAGCGATATAAAAATGCATGATGCACACGATACGTTATTATGTATTTCTCAAGGAGTCGTAAAAGATGAACAAAACAGGAAACGAGTAAGTAATCAGTGTTATTTCAAAAGTGCTGAGGAAATGATCGATCTATTTTCTGATTTACCAGAGGCAATCGAAAATAGCATAAATTTAGCTCAAAGAATTTATGTAATGGCAGAAGCTAAGAATCCGGCTTTGCCAAATTTTACTGACGGTAGTATTTCTGAGGAAGATCTTATTAGGCAAGAATCAAAAAAAGGACTGCAGCAAAAACTAGACGTTAAGTTTGCTTTAGACAATATTTCCAAAGAGCAAGAAGCTATAATTCACAGCGAATATTTCACCCGACTTGAATATGAGCTGGATATTATTTGTAAAATGAACTTTCAAGGGTATTTTTTAATAGTTTCCGATTTTATTAGGTGGAGTAAGGAAAATGGGATTGCAGTAGGTCCCGGTCGGGGATCTGGAGCTGGTTCTATTGTAGCATGGTGTTTACAGATTACCGATCTTGACCCTATAAAATTCGGCTTGCTTTTTGAGCGTTTTTTAAATCCCGAGCGAGTTTCAATGCCTGATTTTGATATAGATTTCTGCCAGGAGAGACGGGAAGAAGTAATATCTTATGTTAGGAATAAATATGGGAAAGGAAGAGTAGGACAGATCATTACATTCGGTAAGTTGCAAGCAAAAGCCGTAATCAAGGATGTTTCGCGCGTTTTAGGACTTAGTTATAATGTTGCAGATTATTTAACCGAACTTGTACCTTTTAATGCCGTAAATCCTGTTACCTTAAGACAAGCTATCGATGAAGTTCCAGAACTTGGGGAAGCAGCAGCAGGTCGGGGTCTGTATAACCTAAACGGAGATAACGAACTAATTAAACAAGTTCTAGATACTGCTCTTGTTCTAGAGGGTCTGCATCGTCATTCTTCCACTCATGCTGCAGGTATCGTGATCGCTAATGAAGATATGATCGAAAACGTACCATTATATAAAGATAGCAATTCTGACATGTTAATAGTGCAATATTCCATGAAATATTGTGAATTAGCCGGTCTTATTAAATTTGACTTTTTGGGACTACAGACACTTACTGTCATTACAAAATGCCTTGAATTGCTTAAACAACAAGGAATTAATATTGAACTAGAAAAAATCCCATTAGATGATAAAAAAACTTTTGATATGCTTTCAAAAGGGATAGGAAGTGGTGTCTTCCAGTTTGAAAGTATCGGCATGAAAAATACTCTTAGAAAACTTCAGCCAGATAACATCGATGATATTATTGCCCTTGGCGCTCTTTACCGTCCAGGCCCTATGGATAATATTCCGGCATTTATAGCCTGTAAATACGGCAAACAAGAGGCTGATTATTTGCATCCATTACTTATGCCGATTCTGAAATCCACTTATGGAGTTATTATTTATCAGGAACAGGTATTGGAAATAGCTCGTAAATTATCTGGATACAGCCTTGGTTCTGCTGATTTGCTAAGACGTGCTATGGGTAAGAAAGTAAAAAGCGAAATGGATGCGCAAGAAGAGATTTTTGTCAGTGGGGCAATAAAAAATAACATTCCTGCTGATCAAGCGAGATCAATATTCGAAAAAGTAGCAAAATTTGCAGGTTACGGATTTAACAAAGCGCACGCTTCGGCTTACGGCGTTATTTCCTATCAAACAGCTTTTTTAAAGGCCAATTTCCCTACCGAATTTTTGGTAGCGGCAATGAATCTGGATATTGATAATAGCGATAAAATCAACATCTTTCTACAAGAGGCAAAAATTTTCGGCATTAAAATTATTGTCCCCTCAATTAATGAATCTAATGGCTATTTTAGAATTAGAAAAAATGAAGATACTTCTTCAATTATATTTTCTTTCGGAGCTATTAAAAGCGTTACTGCTAACTTTGGCCACGAAATGGAAAAGACAAGAGAAAAAGGCGGGAAATTTAAAAGTATAATTGATTTTATTGAAAGAACTCCTCCCAAGTTAATTAATCGTAAATTACTGGAAAATATTATTAAAGCTGGATGTTTTGATTCTCTTCATTCCAATAGGCATACTCTGCTTATGAGTGTACAAAAATTAATGGCATATAGCCTTTCGTACCATACCGAAAAAAAATCCAGTCAATTTAGTTTAATACAAGTTAATCAAGTAAGTGAAGATATTTTAATTAATAATACAGAGGAGCTTACCGAAGAAGAACTAGCTTACCATGAATTTGAAGTAATGGGACTTTTCTTGGATAAACACCCATTATCAAGACATACTTCAATATTTGAAACATGTGGAATAAAAAATTCAGTTTATATCAAAAACGACCTGAAAGAAGGCTCTTACCTAGTAAAACTTGCCGGAGTTATAATTAAAAAGGACTCTAGGATGTCCCAACGTGGGCGATTTGTAACTATAATGCTCTCTGACCCTCAAGGTATAATAGAAGTTACCATATATAACGAAGAAATTATGCGAGATTATGCGCACTTAATGAATTTACGAGAATCCGTAATAGTTACGTGTGATGTTTTTATTGATAAAGGAGGAGCAAAAATAACTGCTAAAAGCTTCTCTTCTATCGAAGATATTATGCAAAATATAACTTATGATCTCAAATTATATCCCAAAAATACAAAAGAGCTAATAAAATTGATAAATATTTTAAGTAACAAAAATAGTTCCGAAAAAGCAAATAGTTTAATATCAATTTTTTATCCTACCGAAAATGGCTTCTTAGCAAAAATTTCTTTACCCGAAAAGCTATATCTTGATAGTAATGATATCCTGCAATTAGACCCTTTCAAATTTTAGTATTTAAATAACTATAAGTTATTTAAGGGGTAATAAATTAAATCAAAGATTTAACTTGACTTTTATAGAAGTTTTGTAATAATTCCTACAAATTATACAACTCAAAGTTATAAATTTTATATTATTATAATTTAAAGTTAAAATAACAGTATATCCGGGAATTTTATGAAAGATCGTGTTAAGCGAATCTGGGAAGAACACAAATCCAGAAAGAAAAAACCGCAAGATGTAATAGAAGACGACACTGCTCAAGCTTTAGAAAAAATGATCCGTATTCTGTCTAAATCACAAGACCCGGAACTAGTAAAGGAAAAAGAAAAACTTAACTTGGTAAGGAAAAAGGTATGGAAAGCACTCAGCAAACAGCACAAAAAGGAACAAGAAATACAAACTATCGATGAAGAAATAAGGAAAGCCAAAGAACCTAAAACCGTATTTAAACTAGAAGAACAATTACAGAAATTAAAAAAAACAGGGCCATTAGAACCTCTTGAAATGGTTGACGCCTTACTTTTTTTCCCTAAACATCCACGTTACAATATATCTAGTATAAAAGAGGTATCCAAGAGAATAGATAAATTAGAAAAAAACTCAAAATTTAAT
>Ga0209480_10002348_pt1 | contig 13051 bp, 10 predicted proteins | sample JI61114C2DNA_FD_187501 | JGI IMG/M metagenome (GOLD analysis project Ga0209480, IMG submission 187501) | Wastewater effluent complex algal communities from Wisconsin, to seasonally profile nutrient transformation and Carbon sequestration -... | ecosystem: Engineered > WWTP > Effluent > Algae...
ATTCGCGACGGATAGCTTCCAACTCCCCCCAGGAGGTGGCACCTCCGAGTTGGAGTTCTTCGTCGAAGCCCAAGCGGCTGGCCCGGTCACCGTGACCGTGGTCGTCCAGGACGGCGTCAAATGGCTCAAGTCTCTGGCCCTCACGGCAACGGCTGGCGCGCCGGTCGCGCCGGTCGCGGCGGCGGTTTTCGCCGCTCCCGGCCCGCTCCAACCCGAGGCGCTCGCGTCGGCTTCGACGCCGCTGCCGGCCAGCGCGGACCAGCCCGACTTCGAGGACTACTTCACCATCCAGGTCCAGGAAGCCCGGTTCGGAGCGGACACGAAGTTCCTCTACGTCGTCAGCTGCCCCCGACTCGGGATCAGCGAGCGGTTCGAGTCCCTGCCGCTGCGCGCCCGGAGCGACTACATCGCGGCCACTCTCGCCGACGTCAAACGGGCGTGGGACGACCACGGTGCGGGGGCGGCATACCTGGAGACGCTGCAGGACATCGGAGCCGACTTGTTCGGCACGTTGTTCCCCGAGGACCTGCGCGCGCTGCTGTGGGCCAACCGGTCCAAACTGGCCCCCATGGTCCTGCGGGCGGACGAGCCCGATGTCCCGTGGGAGTTGATCCATCTCAAACCGGCCAACGGCACTCGCCAGAAGGCTCCGGCGTTCCTCGGTCAACTGGGCATGCTGCGCTGGCCCTTCGACGGCTACCCGCAGGCGACCCTCCGGGCTCGGCCCGGGCGGGTCCGTGTCCTGTGCCCGGACAGGGCGGGTCCGGCTGCACCGGGCGCCGGTGTCCGGAAGGAGGCCGACTTCCTCGAGCAACGCCTCGGCGCGTCCTCGCTGCCCGGCACGGAAGCGGCGCTGCGGACCCTGTTGCGTGGCGGCGACTTCGACCTGCTGCACTTCTCCGGCCACGGAGTCGCCGACCCCAAGGACATCGGCTCGGCCAAACTCCTCCTCACCCAGGTGCTCGAAGGCGGGGGCGCGGTCAAGCTGCGCTACCTCACGGCGCGGGCGGTCGAACAGAACGCCCGGCTGCGTCGCGACGACGGGTCGGGGCCTCTCGTGGTGCTCAACGCGTGCCAATTGGGCCGTGGCGGTGACCAACTCACGGGTTCGGGGGGTTTCGCCAAGGCCTTCCTGTCCACCGGGGCGGCGGCCTACGTCGCGGCTCTCTGGTCCATCCACGACACTCCCGCTCACGACTTCGTCACGTCGTTCTATGACCGACTGCTCGCGGGCGACACGGTGGCTGAGTCAGCGGCCGCAGCCCGCGAGAAGGCCCGCGCGGCTGGGGACGCCACCTGGCTCTCCTACGTCATCTACGCCCGCCCGGACGCCCGACTCGTCACGCAGTGAGCGTCAACCACCCGCACCACCCGTCCTGTCTCTCCCACCCCACTCCTCCCGTCCAGCCAGAGAAAGAGGTCCCAACCATGACCAACCGTGCGCTCTGCGTCGGCATCAACCAGTTCTCCAACCTGCCGATGGCCAGCTGGCTCAACGGCTGCGTCAACGACGCCAACGACATGGCGGCGATGTTGCGCAAGCGCGGTTTTGCGCCGCGATCGGTCACGGTGCTCACCGATGATCAGGCCACCAAGGCCAACGTGATGGCCGCGTTGACCAAGCTCGTCGAGACGGCCAAGGAGGGCGACCACATCGTCTTCAGCTTCAGCAGCCACGGGACCCAGGTCCCCGACACGGACGGCGACGACGGTCGGCCCGAGACCGACGGCGCGGACGAGGCGTTCGCCTGCTACGACATGGCGCAGAAGGGTGACCAGTGGGACCCCGACACCGTCATCATCGACGACGAGTTGCGGGTGCTCTTCGGCAAGCTCCCCAAGGGCGTGGTCATGGAGGCCTATCTCGACACCTGCCACTCCGGCGACGGCCTGCGTGCTGAGGACCTGCTCGCCGGTCGCCGCCCGCGCTTCGTCCCGCCGCCGACCCTCAAGGGGCTGCGGGTGATCGAGGCTGTGGCCACCAAGAGCACGACGACCGAGTTGGTCAAGGCGATCCCGGCCGGCGGCCGACCGGTGCTCTATGCCGGGTGCCGCTCCGACCAGACCTCGGCCGACGCGACCTTCGACGGGCGTTCCAGCGGAGCCTTCACGTACTTCTTCCTCAAGGCCCTGGCCGCCAACCCTGCCGGCACCCGGGCGGAGATCCACAAGGCCCTCACCAAGGGTCTGGTGGACGCGTCGTTCAGCCAGCGGCCCACTCTCGAAGGCCCCCCGAAGGCCAAGAAGGCCGGCGTCGGCCAGGCTTGGTGACGAGTTCCGTCGCCTGGTAGGGCGGCATACCCCTGGGGATCCGACTAGGGTCATTCGGGTATGCCGCCCACGGTCGAAGGAGCCCGCATGAGCCACGGCAAGGACGTTCTCGACGCGCTGCGCGACGAGACAGCAGCCCTGCGCGAGAAGATCCCCGGCGTCTACGAGGGCTTCGCGCAGACCCACAAGGCCGCCCTCGGCGATGGCGCGCTCTCGACCAAGGCCAAGGAGCTCATCGCCTTCGGGATCGCGGTGAGCAAGCAGTGCGACGGGTGCATCGCCTCGCATGCGCGCGGCGCGGCTCGCGCCGGAGCCACGTTGGAGGAGGCGGCCGAGGCGATCGGCGTGGCCATCCTCATGAACGGTGGGCCGGCGACGGTCTATGGTCCGCGCGCGTATGCCGCGTTCAGCGAGTTCCACGCCCAGTTCGCTCGGTTGCGCGGCGCGCAGACGCCGGGCTGATCGAGGGGAGTCTGGGGGCGACGCAGGGTGCCGGGACTCACATGGCGGCGTCATCCTGCCAACGGTGACGGGCGGCATACTCGGCAGTAGTGTCCTGTGCTGTTCAGCAGTCTCCTGTCCGCACGCCTGAACCCGCGAGGTAGCCATGTCACGACTCCAGACGACCGACGGTCTCACCGACGACCAGAAGGAGCTGCTCAAGCTCGTCAAGGAGTTCGTCGATGAGCAGATCATCCCCGTGGCGACCGAGCTGGAGCACCGCGACGAATATCCACAGGCCATCGTCGACGGTATGAAGGAGATGGGAATCTTCGGGCTGATGATTCCCGAGGAGTACGGCGGCCTCGGTGAATCGCTGCTCACCTACGCCCTGTGCGTCGAGGAGATCGCGCGCGGCTGGATGTCGGTCAGCGGCATTATCAACACGCATTTCATCGTTGCCTACATGTTGCTGCAGCACGGTACCGAGGAGCAGAAGCAGCGGTACCTCCCGCGAATGGCGACCGGCGAGGTGCGCGGTGCCTTCTCGATGAGCGAGCCGGCCCTCGGGTCGGATGTGTCGGCGATCAAGACCAAGGCCGTCAAGGACGAACAGGGCGATGGCTGGACCATCAACGGGCAGAAGATGTGGCTCACCAACGGTGGGTCCAGCAACCTCGTCGCGGTCCTCGTGCGCACCGAGACCGGGGCCGACTCGGTCTATAAGAACATGACAACCTTCCTCGTCGAGAAGGAGAGCGGGTTCGGCGAGACCGCACCGGGGCTCACCGTTCCGGGCAAGATCGAGAAGATGGGCTACAAGGGAGTCGACACCACCGAATTGGTGTTCGAGGACTACCGCACGAACGACGCGCAGATCCTCGGCGGAGTCCCCGGCAAGGGCTTCTACCAGATGATGGACGGCGTCGAAGTGGGCCGGGTCAACGTCGCCGCTCGCGCCTGCGGCCTGTCGATGCGAGCCTTCGAGCTCGGCATCCGCTACTCCCAGCAGCGCGAGACCTTCGGCAAGAAGATCGCCGAACACCAAGGCATCCTCTTCCGGCTGGCCGATATGGCGGTCAAGGTCGAGGCGAGCCACCAGATGATGGTCAAGGCGGCGCGGCTCAAGGACGCGGGTAAGCGCAATGACCTCGAGGCCGGCATGGCGAAATACCTCGCCGCCGAGAACTGTGCGGACGTCGTCGAGCAGTCCTTCCGGATCCACGGCGGCTATGGCTATTCCAAGGAGTACGAGATTGAGCGCCTCTACCGCGAGGCGCCCATGCTGCTCATCGGTGAGGGCACGGCGGAGATCCAGAAGATGATCATCGGCCGACGCCTGTTGGAGGACTACGCCCTCAAGCGGTGATGGGCCGGCACGAGTCGGGGAGTGGTGATCGGCCGGCGTCACACGGGGACCGACCGACGGCCAGCCGTGTGAGACTTGCGCTATGAGTTCTCAACCCGGTCGCGTTCCCTTCGGTGCCCTCACCCTCGACTACCCGCTGTCGATCGGGGTCTTCGGGACCTACTCCGAGGCCCAGCGAGCAGTCGATGCCCTGTCGGATGCCGGGTTCCCTGTGCAGAACTGTCTCATCGTCGGCACCGACCTGCGTCAACTCGAGCGGGTGACCGGTCGACTCACCTGGGGGCGGGTCCTGCTCGGCGGGGCACTCTCAGGCTTGTGGCTTGGGCTATTCGTCGGGTTGATCTTCTCGTTGTTCGTCACCACGCAGGGCGGGGTCCCGCCGGTCTTCTCGACGATGGTGTTCGGCGCGGTTTTCGGGGCGGTCTGGGCCGCCATCGGGTATGCCGCGACCCGCGGCCGACGCGACTTCACCTCCGTGAGCCGCATCGTTCCGAGCAGGTTCGAGGTGCTGGCCGAGCACAAGGTCGCGCAGCAGGCCCGGGAGTTGCTCGCGAAGGCGGGGATCGTCACGGCGGGGCCGCCCACGGTCTGAGCCGACCGGCATACCTGTCGACGCGTTGCCCACCACTGGCCGGGCAACGTTCATTCCGGTACACCGCGCGTTCCGTGCGGTACCGGGCTAGCCTGCCTCGGTAGTGGGCCGCCGAACGGCGGACCCCTCGAAGGGAAGGACTTCCATGACGTCACCACGCGTGCGCATCGCTGCGGCCGGGGCTCTGGTCCTCGCCGCTGCGCTGTCGATCCCCGCCGCGTCCGCCTCGGCCGATCCGAGGCACCCACACGGGCAGTCGGCCCGGGTGCCGATCCAGTTGCTGTCGTTCAACGACTACCACGGGCACCTGGAAGCCACCGATCCCGCTCTGCCGAGCAAGTGGGACCCTAGCCAATCGCCTACCGGCGGTGTGGAATATCTCTCGGCAACCGTCAAGGCTCTTCGGGCCGAGGTCGGCGACTCCAACAGCCTCACCGTCGCTGCGGGCGACCTCATCGGCGGGTCGCCGTTCCTCTCCGGAATGTTCCACGACGAGCCGTCGGTGGAATCCCTGGAGACCCTTGGGCTGGACGTCAGCAGCGTCGGCAACCACGAGTTCGACGAAGGCTCGGCTGAATTGCTGCGCATGCAGCGCGGCGGCTGCCACCCGGTGGACGGGTGCTACTACCCGGACCAGCCCTATGACGGGGCGTCGTTCACGTGGCTCGCGGCCAACGTTGTGAAGAAGTCCAATGGCAAGCCGTTGCTGCCCCCTGTGGCGGTGCGCGCGGTCAAGGGTGTCAAGATCGGCTTCATCGGGATGACCCTCGAGGCCACGCCGACATTGGTCAACCCGGCAGGCGTGGCGTCGGTTGACTTCAAGGACGAGATCGAGACGGCCAACGCCCAGGCGGCCGCGCTGAAGAAGCGCGGCGTCAAAACCATCGTCGTCCTCCTGCACGAAGGCGGCGTCAACCCGAGTGGCATCAGCTCGTGCGCCGGCATCTCGGGCCCGATCCTGGCTATCGCCCAGGGCATCACCCACGAGGTCGACGCGATCATCACCGGGCACACCCACGAGCCCTACATCTGCCAGATCCCCGACGCCGACGGTGTCGCGCGACTGGTGACCAGTGCTGCCTCCTACGGCCAGGTTGTCACCGAGACGACGCTCGTCGTCGACAAGGCCACCGGTGAGGTCGACCGGTCCGCGTCGGTGGCGGAGAACCACCTCGTGCTCCGCTCGATCGGGAAGGACCCGGCGGAGACCGCGGTCATCGCCAAGTGGAACACCCTGGCCGCGCCCATGGCGGCCCGGATCGTCGGCTCGCACGTCGAGGACATCCTGGGCGACTCCAACGGCAACCGAGGCATCGAAACGCCGATGGCCGATCTGGTCGCCGACGCCTGGCTCTACGGCACTGCCTCGGCGGCCAACGGCGGCGCGCAGATCGCCTTCCAGAACGTCGGGGGCACCAGGGCGAGCTTCCGGGTCAACTCGACCCCGAACGGCGAGCAACCGGGGCAGATCACCTATGCCGAGGCGTACGCCGTTGTGCCCTTCAGCAACGTGATGGTGACGATCGACCTCACGGGTGAGCAGCTGCGTCAGGCGCTGGAGCAACAGTTTGTCCCCACGCGTAGTCGTCAGTGGCTCGCTCTCGGAGTGTCGGCGGGCTTCAGTTACGCCTGGGACGCCCTGGCACCGCAAGGCTCGAAGGTCGTGGCCGGATCGATGACCCTCAACGGGGTGCCCATGTCGCCGACGGCCACCTACCGGGTCGCGTTGCCGAACTTCCTGGCCGACGGAGGCGACGACTTCCTGGCCTTCAAGGCGGGCACCAACCGGCTCGGTGGCGGCGAGGACCTCGCCATGCTGGTGAGCTACCTGCAGAGCCACCCGGGCCTCACCGCACCGGGGAGCCGGGTCGACGGCCTCTGACGGGACCGCCCGGCCAACTGACTGAGGGCCGCACCCCGATGGGGGTGCGGCCCTCGGTCGCATGCGCAGGCTTCCGAAGCGGTCAGCGACCCTGGACCTGAGCGATCCACGCTTCGACGTCCTCGGCCCGCCGCGGCATACCAGCAGAGAGGTTCTCGTAGCCGGTCTCGGTGACGACGACGTCGTCCTCGATCCGCACGGCCTGGCCGCGGAAACGCTCCGGGGCGAGGAGATCATCGGCCTTGAAGTAGAGCCCCGGCTCGACGGTGAGGACCATTCCGGGGACCAACTCGGCGTCCATGTATTCCTCCCGAGTGGCCAGCGCACAGTCGTGCACGTCGATGCCCAGGTGGTGGCTGGTGCCGTGGACCATCCAGCGTCGGTGGTACTGACCGGTTTCGGTGTCCAGGGACGCCTCCACGTCGATCCCCTCGGGGAGCAGCCCCCACGCGTGGACATGCTGGGCGATGACCCGGATGGCCGCCGCGTGGATGTCGGAGAACTTCGCTCCCGGGCGGATCGCCGCCATGGCCGCTTCCTGCGCGGCATACACGGCGTCATAGATCTCGCGTTGCGCGTCGGTGAAGGTGCCGTCGACGGGCAGGGTGCGAGTGATGTCGGCGGTGTAGAGGCTGTCGACCTCGACCCCGGCATCGAGCAGGAGGAGCTCTCCCTCGTTGATCTCGCCGGTGTTCTTGATCCAGTGCAGGGTGTTGGCGTGGTCGCCGGCCGCGCAGATCGAGTCGTAGCCGACCCCGTTGCCCTGGTGGCGGGCGTGCAGCCCGAAGAGGCCCTCGACCCAGCGCTCGCCGCGCCCGCGCTCGACCGCCGAGCGCAGGTCGGCAATGACCGCCTCGAAGCCCACCTTCGTCGCCGCGACCGCGTCGCGCATCTGCTGGATCTCCCACTCGTCCTTGGTCATTCGCAATTGCGAGAGGTATGCCGCGAGCGCCACGTCCGCCTCGGTGATCTCCTCGGTCACCTCGACACCGGCCTCGGTGCGAGCCTGGTCGACGAGGGCCGCGACGTCACTGTCGGCGTCACGGACGACCCGCAGGGTGACGGCGCCGGCGTCCTTGGCCAACGCGTCGGGCAGGTCGTCGATGTGGCGTGCCACGAGCCCGAACTCGGCTTCGATGTCGGCCAGGGTCGGCCGCGCACCAACCCAGAACTCGCCGTAACGGGCGTCGGCGAAGAACTCCTCGGTGTCGCGGCCGGCCATCGGACGGAAGTAGAGGACGGCGTCGTGCCCGCCGCCGTCGGCCTCACTGCGGGGGTGCAGCACCAGGACGGCATCTGGCTCGCGGTCGCCCCCGAAGCCGGTGAGGTGGGCGAACGCGGTGTGCGGCCGGAAGACGTAGTCGGTGTCGTTCGACCGGACCTTCAGGCCGCCGGCGGGGATGACCAGCCGTTCCCCGGGGTATGCCGCGCTGAGGGCCTCACGGCGCGCCGCGGCATACGGCGCCACCTCGGCCCGCGCGGGGAGCTCGGTGGAGCGTGGTGCCCACCCCTCGCGCACGAAGGCGCGGAACTGCTCGGTGGTCGGCCGCGGGCGGTTGTCGGTCTTGACCTGCTGTTCACTCGTCACCCGACCAATGCTCGCATGTCGGTGCCGAATGGGAACGCCGGTCGGGTCAGGTTGCCGGGTCCGGCGGGGGCGAGAGGTCTTCGGCGGCGAGGTCGGGGCTGACGTCGGGCTCGGGTGACCCGTCCTCCTCGGGCTCGGGCGCGCTCTCGTCCGATCCGACGGGCGTCTCCCGACGTCGGCGGGTCATCACCGCGACGGTGCCGAGCGCGCCCAGCACGGCGCCGATGACCATGCCGATCCATTGCCCAGCGTCGTTCTGGCCCAGGGTCAACACGCCTGGGTTGGGTGGGGCGACGGTGACGGTCACCGTCTTGGGCCCAGGCTGGTCGGCGGGAGTCGCGGCCGGCGGCGTAGGGATGATGGTCTCGGTGCGGATGGGCCGCCCGGTGGCGTCGGTGACAATGACGACGGTCGGGGTGATCGTCACGGTGACCTCGTCGGCGTGGGCCTGACCCTGCCCGCCTGCGCCCAGCAGGGTCAGGCCAGCGGCGAGGGCGAGGGCGGCCGCGATGCGCAGGCGCGTCATTGCCAGCCCTCCCAGAACAGCAGGCGGGCCGACTCGCCCTGAGGGATCGGGATCCCGATGTAGACGGGCCAGTAGAGCCACAGCCAGGCGATCGCGGCGGCCAGCAGGAGCAGGGCGGCCGGTTGGGCGAGCACGCGCCGATGGGCCTGGCTGCGCTGGAGTCGATAGAGGCACAGGACGATGGCAAGGATGACGAACGGGGCGATGGTCACCGTGTAGAACGCGTAGATCGTGCGGTTGGTGAGGAACCACCAGGGGAGATATCCAGCGGCGAAGAACGCCAGGATGAAGGCCGCGTCACGATCGCGGTGGCGGGCCAGCAGCCACCCCAGCCCGACGAGGGCCACGATGCCGACCCACCAGATCGGCACCGTTCCCAGCGAGGTGATGGTCTGGCTGCAGGTCCCTGTCGTGCCCTCGCAGGGAGCGGTGACGACGTAGAACATCGTCGGGCGCCACTGGATCAGCCAGGCCCAGGGGCCGGACTGCCAGTGGTGAGCAGAGCTGATCGCACCGCCGAGGGCGAGCATGTCGGTCTGGTTGTGGATCCAGTTCATCAGCAGGCCGTCGCTGCCGTCGCGACCGTGGCCATCGGGGGAGAGGAACCAGCCCGCCCAAGACAGGGTGTATGCCGCCGCGGCCGGGACGCTGATGGTCACCAGGGTGCGGGCGGCAACGCCGATCGATCTCGCCGCACTGAGGGGACGCCGGCGCACGTCCCAGGCGATCGCCAACAGGATGAACACCACGAGGAAGACCGCTCCGGAGAACTTCACTCCGGTCGCCAGCCCCAGGCATACGGCAGCGGCGAGTCGCCAGCGTCGGAACCGGCCAGGGGTGGGGTCGTCGCGGTCCATCAGCGCCGCGGCCGCTCCCGCAACGACGAAGAGGGTGAGGAAGGTGTCGAGGATGCCGGTGCGACCCTCGACGAGCGAGGTGCCCTCGACGGCGAGCAGAACGCCGCCGAACCCACCCCACCACGAGGATCGGGTGAGGTGGATGGCCATCGCGGCGACGATCGCTGCAATGAGCGCCCCGGCCACCGCGGCCGAGATCCGCCACGTCCAGGGTTGGCTTGCTCCTGCGGTTTCCCCGAGGGCGATGAGCCATTTGCCGAGGGGCGGATGGACGGTGAAGTCACCGCCGGAGGTGAAGGCTCCCGCGAAGTCGCCGCTCACGAAGACCGACTGCCCGTCCTTGGCGAACTTGCGCTCGATGCCGTAGTTCAGCAGCGACCAGGCCTGCGGAACGTAGTAGGCCTCGTCGAACACCAGGGCCTTCACCCGCCCGAGATCGACCATCCGCAGGACGAGCGCCAACACGAAGGCCGCGCCCGGCGCGAGCCAGGCGCGGCCAACGCGGTGGATCATCACGGCACCAACGTAGATCAGCGGCGCGTCGAGCCTCGGTGGGAGGACGGCTGGCGGCGGTAGACCAGGGCCAGGATCGCCGAGCCTCCCAGGATGAACAGCAAGCCCAGCACGAGCGCCGGAGCGGAGTTCGAGCCGGTGTTGGCCAGGAGGGGGGCGGTCGTCGTCGGAATCTCGGCGCTGGGCGTCGTCGTGGTTGTCGTCGGGCAGCCGGTCTCGACCGCCACGTAGCCGATCGGATGCACCGTGTCGGTCACCTGGTCGTAGACGGTGTTCGTCAACGTCACGGGTACGTCGGTCACCGTCGTGGTCGGAGTCTGAGTCGTCGTGATGATCGTGGTCATCGTCCAGGCGCCCCCCTCCTCGTTCGAGACCGTCACCGTCTCCCACGCGGTGTCGCCAGTGGCCAGTTCGGTGTAAACGGACGTCGTGGACCGAGTCTCCGTGACCGTCGACCGCAGGTCCTTCAGCGTGGTCGTCGAGGTGACGGCCGTCTGCGTCGGCGTGATGGTCGTCGTGTGCACGGACGTCGGGGTGACCACGACGGTGGGCACTGTGCCGCAGGCCACGGCGATCGTCTGGGTCTCGGTGGGCTTGCCGATCAGGATGTCGGTGGCGGTCCGGGTCTCGGCGGTGACAACTGGCACACCCGGCACGGTGACGGTCACGCCTGGTGCCGTGAAGAGGGCCGTTGCGGTCATGATGACGGGTTCGGCGTTGGCATAGACGGTCGTGGTCTGAGTCTGCGTGGCGTCGAGCCATGCCGTGCTGGTCGTCGTCACCGTGACCCACTCGGTCGTGCGCACCTCGCCCGACGTGGTCATCGTCTGGGTGTGGGTCACCGTCTGAGGGACCGGCCCGGCTACGGTCGTCGCCGTCAAAGTCTCGGTGCTGGAGAAGGTCTGGGTCACGATCGGCGCGGGGAGTGGAGCACCCGCCGCGTTGGGCAGGGTCGCCATCGTCGCCGCTAGGGACAGCGCTGCTGCTCCCACCAAGTGTCGTATGCGCATGGGTGCACTCCCGTGTCGTGTACTCCCAGTCCGCCCGCGACCCCCCGCGTGCGGACTCTTCTCCCGTGAGCGGATCGTACCGCACATCGACTAACCCATGTTAAGAAAGTCTCTCCAGGACCTGTTCGGAGGTCGGTGGAGGAGAAGTCCCGGGTGACGAGCCCGTGACATGCTGACGTGATGGTGACCTTCGACGCCGGGGAGACGCTCGCCGAACGGTTCCGTTCCCACATGGGTCACTCGTCGAGCCTCTACGGGTATGCGATGCGGGGCATGGCCGACGATTGGGAGGCAGGCGGCCCCACACGTGAGGCCTGTCGCGGCTGGGAGGACTCTCCGAACGGCACGATGGTGCAACTGCGCTTCCTGGCCGGCGTCTTCCGCCTGGTCCTGGCCGGTGCAGCCCCGGAGTTGGTGCCCTACTACCCGTGCCTGGGCGGGACCCTGCCGCCCGACGGGGTCTGGCCGGTCATGCGTGAGGTGGTGGGGCGGCATACCGAGCAGGTCCACGAGGCGCTGGCGATCGTCCCGCAGACCAACGAGCCGGGCCGTTCGACTGCCCTGCTCGTCGGCCTCTTCGACGCGGTGGAGGCCTGGGGGCTCGATCGGATCCGGCTCATTGAAGTGGGGGCGTCCGGTGGGCTCAACCTGCACGTCGACCGGTTCCGCTACGACGGGCCGGGGTGGTCGTGGGGACCGCCCGACTCTCCGCTGGTGCTGCACACCCAGGCGCCCGGAGTCACCCCCCGAGCGTTCGAGATCGTCGAGCGCCTGGGGTGCGACGTGGCCCCGGTCGACGCTGCCTCGCACGAGGGAGCGCTACACCTGCGGTCCTTCGTCTGGCCGTGGCAACTCGAGCGCCACGAGCGACTCACCGGCGCGCTCGCGGTGGCGGCGGCATACCCGGTGGTGGTCGAACGGGCAGGGGCGGGGGAGTTCCTGCAGCGCGTGCTCGCCGATCCACCTGCTGACGGGGTGTTGACCGTCGTCTGGCAGTCGATCACCCGAATGTATTGGCCCGCAACAGAATCCGCGCGGGTCGCCGCACTCATTGAGGGCGCCCGATCGCGTATGCCGCTCGCGCACGTGAGCATGGAACACGCCGACACCCCCGACGCGGCCGATGCCGAGTTGGCCGTCGACGGGCGGGTGCTCGGGGTGGTGCACCCGCACGGCATACCCCTCTGGGTGCGTCCGGGGACCCACGCGTGACGCGCGGGCAAACTGCGGGTCAGCCCTGGCGGCGCGGGATGAGGACCGTGTAGTCGACGTCCAACACGACGTTGGGGAGGTACTTCCCGTCGTCGCCGCGGTAGGGGAACTCACCGCAGGCGAGGTCCTTGGTGGCGACCGTCCGCAACCGCAGCGCGCCCATGTCGGTGCGCCCCGGAAGCTCGAGTCGCTCCAGCACCTCCGACCAGGCGTAGACGGTGTCTCCGGCGAAGGTCGGGTTGCTGTGCGTGCCGCCGTTGATCGCTGCGATCGACACCGCGTTGGCCAGTCCGTTGTAGGACAGTGCACGCGCGATGCTGATGATGTGGCCGCCATAGACGATCCGCCGGCCAAACCGGCCCTGCGCCTCGACGTGCTGGTTGAAGTGGACCTTGGCAGTGTTGTGGTAGAGCCGGGTCGCGAGCATGTGCTCGGACTCCTCGATGGTCATGCCGTCGACGTGATCGATCCGCTCGCCGACCGCATAGTCATCCCAGAGGTAGGGGCTGCCGCCGAGCGCCGTGTCGTAGTGGCCGCCCCGCAGGTCCCAGGGGACGTCGAGGTCGCCGACCGGGACCGCGCTCGGCAGTTCAGGCAGGACGGTCTCGGGAGCCGGCGCCGACTCGTCGCGCTTGCGGACCATGACCCAGCGCACGTAGTCCAGGACCGTCGCGCCGTCCTGGTTGGTGCCGACCGAGTGGACATAGACGACGCCGGTCTTGCCGTCGCGGTTGGCCTTGAGCCCGATGACCTCCGACTCGGCCGTGATGGTGTCACCCGGGTAGACCGG
>Ga0209480_10002353_pt1 | contig 13038 bp, 6 predicted proteins | sample JI61114C2DNA_FD_187501 | JGI IMG/M metagenome (GOLD analysis project Ga0209480, IMG submission 187501) | Wastewater effluent complex algal communities from Wisconsin, to seasonally profile nutrient transformation and Carbon sequestration -... | ecosystem: Engineered > WWTP > Effluent > Algae...
AAATTCTACGTGGTATGCGCTTGAAACAATGAAAACACCTACCATCTGGATTGCGGGTGGACAAGACAAAGGCAACGACTATACCGATCTGAATGAGATGGTACAGAAAAAAGTGAAGGCAATTATCTGCCTCACAAAAGACAGTTCTAAAATCCGCAAGGCATTTGATAAAATGGTGGACACCATCATTGATGTAGAAAGTGCGGACCATGCTGTGCGCGTTTCTTATGACCTGGCGCGTGAAGGAGATACGGTGTTGCTTTCACCAGCGTGTGCGTCATTCGACCTCTTCGAAAATTATGAAGACAGAGGACGCCAATTTAAAGCTGCTGTGCGCAAGCTTTGAATTCGAGCTTAGTACAATTAGTGTCTTTGAATCGCGGAAGCGATCAAAGTGAAAAAGAGTGTGAGTGTGCAGTTTGTCGCAACTTACTTTGATGTGATTTGAACATCTGCATTTCTATGTGATATGTATTTTCAACTGTAAATTTTTATGCCCCGCAGCAGTCAATTGTTGCGGGGATTTTTTTTTGTTGTTTTCGAGAGAACAAATTCATTCCTAAAGAGCATTTGGGGAAGAAAAATAGTGGCGCATGCTGACAACAGACTTACATGCTTACACGCATCTTGTATTTTAGATACAAGCGTATCTCATTTGGCACGCAGAGCTACGCCGAGGAGCAGAGATACGGAGAGAAAATTTCATACAATCCATCGCCATGTGGTGGGACGCTATTGCGACCAACAGTAATTGGCTAATCGACCATCTTGCCTTGGGCAGAATTGAGCCTTCAAAAGCAGGCGCTAAATCCTCTCTCTAATTTAAGGCTGCTTACTTACAACTCTTTTGGCACGCAGAGCTACGCCGAGGAGCAGAGATACGGAGAGAAAATTTCATACGATCCATGGCCATGTGGTGGGACGCTATTGCGACCAACAGTAATTGGCTAATCGACCATTTTGCCATGGGCAGAATTGAGCCTTCAAAAGCAGGCGCTAAATCCTCTCACTAATTTAAGGCTGCTTACTTACAACTTTTTTGGCACGCAGAGCTACGCCGAGGAGCCGAGATACGGAGAGAAAATCTCATACAATCCATCGCCATGTGGTGGGATGCTATGGCGACCAACAGTAATTGGCTAATCGACCATCTTGCCATAGGCAGAATTGAGCCTTCAAAAAAAGCAGGCGCTAAATCCTCCCACTAATTTAAGGCTGCTTACTTACAACTCTTTTGCCACGCCGAGCTGCGCCGAGAAGCCGAGATACGGAGAGAAAATTTCATACAATCCATCGCCATGTGGTGGGACGCTATTGCGACCAACAGTAATTGGCTAATCGACCATCTTGCCATGGGCAGAATTGAGCCATCAAAAGCAGGCGCTAAATCCTCTCACTAAATTTAAGGCTGCTTACTTACAACTTTTTTGGCACGCAGAGCTACGCCGAAGAGCAGAGATACGGAGAGAATAATGAAGATAACCAATCACAGGCGTCATCGCGATATTACATCGAACTTTCTTTGGTTAATCGACCATCTTGCCATGGGCAGCATTGAGCCTTCAAAAGCAGACACTAAATACTCCACCTAATTTAACAATAATAAAAAGGATCGAATATGGATTTTGTTATATTTGTTTGTCTTATACAATGGCAAAAGCAACAATTCACTCATATCTAAGAACCAAAACCAGATTCAGAGTTAGAAAAACAAATAGACTTGCACCCATTGACTGATCTCTACTGAGCTCAAAGGCTCTGATTACATTCGTGTAGAACTTTTCTATGACATCATTTCTGTTTGCAGAAAATGTCATACTGCTGCACTATCCATTTTGGATATTTTTACTAATTGACTTCTTTATCCTTATCAAAATGAAACTTAATTTTCAAAATATTTTCTTAAGGCAGACTTATAAACAAGTTATGCCCCCCCCCCGAATTGTGTTTAAAGGCATCCAGTAAGCTAATCTATTATGCTATCGCAATCTTGGTGACCATGTTCCCTTTTACGCAAATCACATACTCTCAATGCGTGCTTGAAGGCGACTGGAGCACTGTTGATGCAACCTGTCCAACCTCTGCTGATGGCACCATCTGTTGTGAAATTCTTTATGGCGTTACACCCGGCACAGGCATAGGGCCCTATGCCTGCAGCATAAGCCCGAATGTTGGAACAGCAACGGTCATCAACGGATTCGATTGTTTTATCAATGTACCACCAGGGAATTACACTGTCACCACAACATCATCTGACGGATGCACGGGTACATTTCCGAATCTGATAGTCGGTTCATTATATTCAGAAATAGAAGCCACCTTTGTTACCACAAGTGCATCGTGTGGATTAAACGATGGACAGATTTGTGCAACAGTCACAGGCGGCTCCGGAAACTTCGCTTATAGTTGGACCGGCCCTCCAAGCTACAGCACAGTGCTCTCGACAACAAACTGCATTTCCGGATACGCAGCTGGACTTTACGCCTTGGCGATAGATGATTTAAACTCCGTTTGTTCGAAACAGTATACAAGAGCAATCGGATCATCAACATTAACTGCAAGCGCAACAGCACATGCAGCCACTTGCGAAACGCCATGCAATGGATATATAACCATTGACCTCAGTGGAACAACCCTGCCTGCAACCATTTCCTGGAGCGGAACATCATCTGGTTCAATTAGTGGAATTGGCACTTCCAGTTATTTGATATCACCACTATGCGCAGGAACCTACTCGGTGACGATTGATGACGAAAGTTCTTGTTCGCCACTCACGATTAGTTCTTTGGTCGTTGGAACCAACAATGCCGATGTCTTTATCTATACTGGTGAAAATATTTCCTGGAATTCAGATGACTTTGATGGTCAAACTGATGTAACACTCGGAGGTAATTTGATAATTGAATCTGGCGGTAGTTTGGAGATCACAAATATGACAATTCGCCTAAAACCCAATCGACATATTACGGTTAAATCTCATGGGATACTCATCACAGACAATGTCACTTTTGATGCCGGCTGTGGCGATACCTGGGCTGGATTCAGAATTGAGGCATTAGGCAACACGGCATGCGACGCTACAACAAACAGAGGTTATTTGGAATTGAATAACTCCACCATTACACATGCTGATATAGGGATAGCGAATTATTCCTATACCGGGGCGAATCATGGAGGCCGGATTCATGCTACGAATTCTATCTTTTTGAATAATCAACGCGATTTGAATTTATTGAATTACTCCACAGCGAACAACGCAACACAAGATGAATATGGTGGTTTGTTCGATAATTGTGACTTTGTGACGACTGCGGTTCCGCATGGAACTTCAACCTTCAATCAAGTGCGTATCAATTTGAGTTCAATTAATGACGTTCGCTTTCTCGAATGCAATATGACGAATACTGCACCAGGATGGTTTGGCAATGGATTTCCAACCGGAGTCTCATCTAATTTCTCTCAATTTCAATGGTTGGGCAACAACAATTCTATCCTAAGCGGGTACGGTCGTGGAATCAGAGCAAATGGTGACTATTCCAATCCAACATGTGGTGCCGGATATGTCATTAGTAATGATGTCGTCGAATCCGAGTTTCATTGCATCAATTCTATTTTTATGAATAATGCTGTGCGTTGTCAAATCTATCTGAACGATATACACCCACAACCAGCAATATACCCAAGCCCTGCCTCATCCATTTATACCGGAATTCAAGTTCAAAACACTTCAACAGCGGCAGGTATGGAATTTCGGATTATCGACAATAACATAGAATTTATAGGTATCACAAACGTGCGCAGAGGGGTGGCCATTGAGCACACTCGTGGATCCACCAACTACATTGTAAGAAATGATATCACCAATTGCAATGATGGCCTATTCCTCCTTGGACGCAACCGTAACGCCACATCCACAGATGGAATGGGAGGCACACATTTCGAATGCAACGTATTTCATTCTTGTGCCAGGGATATAAATGTGACATGCAGCACAGGCTGTTCAACTGCTGAAACTGGCGTTGCGAATAGACAAGAAAACACCTTCGGTAATTTTCCAGGACCATATGGACTTTCTGCTGGTAATGATTTTACAGATAGCCAAAACGCGGGGAATCTTCAGGACGACATTAATGCAGGAGTTGCTCCTGCCACAGGCACCATAAATGGATTTAATTACCGATATCATCCATTTGATTATTCAGCTATCAACTATGATACGCCGAATGATTTGCCAAGGGAGTCTTCAGTTTATGACCCAATCATTCAGCCTTATCTTTCAGCGAATGCACCTTTTAATTTAGTAATTCCGCATAGACAATTATTGCCCTATTCGACTAATTTTTGTGATGATATAAACTATGCAGTGCCATCACTACCAATCATCCTACAAAATCTGAACAGCGCAAAAACGAGTTATAATTCATTGCATGCAATTTACGCTTCCATTTTGGATGGCGGCAATACGGAGGAATTGAAACAGAATGTGCTGTTGGCAGAATATTATGACGCCATGAACTTGTATCAATCCTTATTAGCCGAAAGCCCCGCACTCAGTGAGGAGGTAATGCTCGCTGCTATCCAAAAAGAGAATGAATTGCCAGCATCTCTTCTTACGATGATTCTTGCAGCAAATCCCACTTCAGCCAAAAGTGCGGAAATATGGAATGCGTTAGATATGCGATCGATACCCCTAGATAGTTATCAAAAAGCTCAAATTAAGCTTGGCTATGGCGTCACTACTCCGAAGGAAATGATGGAAGATGACCTAGGGTTACTGCTAGTGGGAATTGACGAACAGATTCAATATGCAATTCAACATTTGGTCACCAATACCTCACAAGATGACATCGGCCTGATTAACCAACTCCTAGACCCTTCTATCTATGAGCATGATAGATTATTGGCCTATACCGAGATGCAGTCGGGTGATTTTCACAATGGCATAAATCGCCTTAAAACCTTAGGACAGAGACATGCCATTGATTCAGAACTTTCACAACATTTTATTGACTTGACATCTCTAATTCACATGCACCACGAAGTAATAAATCGTGAAATTCCGACATTAACGAATCAGGAAAAAACGTTCTTGTTTGATATTCGCGACAATGATGGTTGCGGCTTAAGTCGATACGCAGATGATATACTGGTGACTTATGGTAGCGAAGAATCTGTTGAGGTTGATTGTGTTCAACAGCGGTCGATGTTCAGACATAAAACTCTGGAATCAAAGCCGAAATTGTCAATCTTTCCTAATCCTGCTAATGCCGAATATTGTGTTTTGCGATTAGCAGAGCCATCGCACCAGGATTTACTGATCAACGTATTCAGTGGGGACGGTAGTTTATTTGCATCATTAATTATGAAGCAAGGTCAACGAGACATAATTCTTGACCTAACCAAAGCTGCATCTGGCGCTTATCAGGTATTAGTGAACTCTGGTGAGACAAATCAATCAATGACACTTATTAAACTTTAAGATAACCGGCGGTTGCCATTTTAAATTTGGCAACCGCCATTTTCTATCGTTATGAAACTAATATTTGCTTTCTTGTTCTTGCTTTCTAGCTCTTTATTCTTCGGGCAATATGAATACTTCAACATTACACAGTTTGGAACTAACGGAGGAACATTTCAGACGACTGTCTTTAACGGTGAATCAGGTCATATTAGCTTAGGTCTCGGTGGTGGTGCAGGTTTAGAGTTCCGCAGGACTAATTATGAAGGAATCACAGTTGAAAATAATGAAGTTGAAATGTACCCGCATGCCATTATCGCAGTCGGTAATTTTGCTGATGGATTTATCAAATCTCCTCAAGGTTTTATCTCAAGGTATGATTTCCTCATGTCTGGCTGTTCAGTTACAACTCAAATCATGGGTCTAATCCATCTAGATGAAAATATGAATAGTCTTTGGGAGCAAGAGTTTTCAGAATGGTCAATATGTGATACACTTAACTATGAATGTACCTCTTTCTGCCCTGTGGATGATACAAGTTTTGCAGCACTCAGCTCTTTTACTTATATGAACGGCCAACCCTTCCATCCGGATAGTTCAGGATGGCGCATCACGCGAATGAAATACAGCACCGGTGAAGTTCTTGAAGATCATGCCATGGTTCAACCGAATCATATTTACTCAATGAGGCAAATTCGTTATGTGGCGGGTAATTATTTTATACTTGGATATGCAGTTCCATTTCAAGGTACAACACAAAACCCTGGTGACGAACAAACACTCCTTTACAAAGTTTCTCCTAATGGAGATATACTTGGCCAAGTTGAACTGGGCAATCCAAATCACTGTTACGAGCGATATCCACAAATGGAAGTTACGAACGATGATAAACTATTGATTTTTTATGATTACTGTATTGATATGTACCCAAATCCTTTTTCTGAAGGTTGGTTTAAGCACATTTCGCCGCGCCATGTTCAATTGAATCCAACTGATATGCAACTCACAGATGAAATTGTCTATTCCCTTCCAAATGATGATCAATGGCTTGGCGGCATCAGCCATATTTGTATCGTAGTTGATGCTAACTCCGATTACCTCGTGAATGACTTTTATACATCACATGATGCTGAAATTCCAACAATCGAAAATGCTCTTTATCATGGAAATGTTATTACTAAGTTCAACCAAATGGGCGAGATTATTTGGCAACAGCAATACTTTTCAGATGATTATGGCGCACCTTACTATTCCAATACTGCATTATACGATATGATCCAAACACCTGATGGAGGTTACTTATGCACTGGCGTTTCATACAACGATTTTGACCAAAAACATTGGCTGCTCAAAATCGACAATTGCGGCTACGAACAACCCTCCGGCTGCCCTGCTGTGGTTGGTGTTGAAGAACCAACAAACTCAATGGTTCAACTATGGCCAAACCCTTTTCATAATCTTCTCAAAGCGGTTCTACCCAACGATGTTCAAAGAGTTTTTATTACCGACGTGGCCGGCAGATTGGTGTTTGAGGAACAAGTCTATTTCCCAAATCAACAATGGGATCTTTCTGAACTGCGCAAAGGAGTTTATTTGTTTCATGCGGAATCTGCGGATGGAAGGCTAGTCGTGCAGAGATTCGTAAAACAATGACAGCGTTGTCTTGAAACTAAAATTTCACTGGCCTTTGTAGCATATCATATCGAGTTTGATTTCTATAGGGCATTGAATAACATCAATACTCAATCCAAGAAAGCGTTATTGGAAGAGTGCATACAGACTGCACTATCTTCGCGCACTCAAAAAAATATTGATTCATGAAAAAAGCAATTATTCACACCGCTAAAGGTGACATGACAGTAGAATTCTACGAAAAAGATGCTCCAAATACGGTAGCGAATTTTATTAAACTCAGTGAAAGTGGCTATTACGATGGCCTCAATTTTCATCGCGTTATTCCAGATTTTGTTATTCAAGGTGGTTGTCCAACAGGCACTGGTTCAGGCGGCCCTGGTTACAAAATCGACTGCGAACTGACTGGCGGAAATCAACACCACGATCGCGGTGTATTGAGCATGGCTCATGCCGGACGTAATACCGGAGGCTCTCAATTTTTCATTTGCCACTCACGCACAAATACTGCTCACCTCGATCGCAATCATACTTGCTTCGGCAAAGTTGTGGATGGTCTTGACGTGATTGATGCTATCCGTGCTGGAGATAAAATCAACAAAATCGAAATTATTGAAGCGTAGATTGTTCTTCGTACACAAAACATATTTACGTTTTGTGTACCACATCTTCTACTCTACTTTTTGAATAAGAAAACGTTGCCAAGGCAGCGTTTTTTTTTGTAATTCACATCTGCTTTTATTTCTTGAGCCAATGCATGACATGCAATAACAACCTGTAATTCTCACTGCCAAAAGGAGTGTTCATGCCCACTCGACTATTGCCTGCCATTTGCGCTGTGAACATCGCCGCTTCCCCAAACACAGCTACTCTGCCTTTGCCATATTCCAAAATGGCTCCTTGCGATTTTCCGCTCGCGTCCAACACCATTGTTTGGTGTTGAAATTCCCACGCTACTTCAGGTAGTTTCAATACATAATTTTTAGGCAAAGTCAAAATGCGTATTGCTTCCTTCGGACAATCAAAAGCTTGTCCGGTAAATGTGGCGACAGAATCCGGAAGTAAAATATCGGAGTCCTTGGCAGAAATCCATGAAGTATTCAAACTCTGATCTGCAGTGCGGAATTCATCGTGTGTTTTCGTGTTCTTCATATCCATCGCAAATCCATTGTAAAATGTAAATCCAAACGACCTGGCGAGATCCGCAGCAGCGCCTGCGAATGGCATGTGATCCGCAATTAAAAGCAGTGAACCTCCTTCCAATACCCAATGATTGATCTCATCGATTTCTTCATGATTAAATGCTGAGGGCGTTGGCAACGTCCAACGATTGAAATTGTCAAAATGCAATGCATTGGACACGACCATGACATCAAAGTGATTCAAATAATCATGAGAAAACAACTCGGTTCCACGCTCAATGAGACAACCATCATCGCGCAACACCTGCGCAAAGGGCATGTAACCTCCGATCGCTGTATGAAAATTAAAGTGTGCTTCATCTATACACACCACTGAACTATGTTCGTTGTTATAGTATGCGTTTTTGATCGGTGCACGATAGGTAGTATCAGGAATTGGCTGTGCCTTTAGTTCCGTCCAAAACAAAATTGAGATGATGCTCAAAACACATTTCATCTTTGGACGATGTTAGGGACAAATTGTACCATACAATCCTGTGAATACCTGCACATCCGTCACAGTCACTGTTGTGTTTCCATCAATGCTTGTTGCACAACCTGACAAACACCCAAACTCATTGATGAGAATAATTAGATCAAGCACACTTATGTAACCATCACAATTGAAGTCGCCGAGGCAACAAATAATTTCTTGCACGCTTACTTCTACAAATGAATTGCATGTTGTAAAATTATTCGATTGATCTAACACTGTATAGGTAACCATCGTCGTACCCAACGGATAAACATCAGATGCATCACTCCCATTTTCATTAAAAGAGTTTGTGATAGAAGTGACTGTACAATTATCTGAAACCAGCGGCTCTGGAACTTCGACCAGCGCCGAAGTTTCACCTTCTAAAATCGAAACCTCAATCAAGGGTGCACAAATGACCTCCGGGTTCTCTATATCTAAAACGGTGACTTGCTGATCGCACGTTGAGGAGTTTCCAAATGTATCGTATGCTGTCCATTCAATGACTGAATTGCCCATCGGATATTGTGTCAAAGATGTCCAGGTATTTTCAACCTGTTCTATTGAACAATTATCTAAAACAAACGGATTACCCAGTTGCGATTGATCCAGACCCGTTGTGCAAAATCCATCTGCAGTGAACGCGACTATGTCTGCAGGACATTCTATCACTGGCGGAGTGATGTCTTCGTAATATACCATAAACGAACAAGTGCTTGTGTTACCGGCATTGTCTGTGGCAGTGACAGTTACCTCAGTATCTGATGAAATGAATGATCCGGCAGGCGGACTTTGAACTAACGCAGGTGCGTCATCAAAATCATCACTTACAACAATGTCATTCAGATAATACGGCAATTGATTACATACTGCCCCTAAACTGGCTGAATTGATTGTAAGCAAAAAATCTTCACCTTCGCCCCAATTGCTTAGATTACAATAATCGCCTTCCAACAGCGGTGCACTAAAATCTGAGATAACACGCAAACGTCGTTGAACAATTAAATATAAATCATTCGGAACTTGCAAAACAAATGACACTTCAGCCGCAGCCATCATGTTGCCGCCAAGGAATTCACCTGGGCCGTCAAAAGAACCATCATTGTTGATGTCATACCAAACACCAAAAAACTGAGTGAAATTCACTACAGCATAAACCCGCAGGTTGTAGGTGCTGCCCTGCACCAAGGTGGTCGTTGTTGGACTCACTGACCACGACGTTGGTGTTCCACTGCATCCTGTATTTCCGGTGTCCATGATTACTTCTCCATTCGGCGCAGTGATGGTGACTCGATCAACCATATCATCTGCACATCCTGTTGCCCAGCTTGGCGTGCATACTGGAGGCACGGCCATGTCGGAAATCTCTCCCGGACATGTTATGACGGGTGCTTCATCCACGATTACATTCACAGCTTGGGTACATGTCGCTGTATTGCCTTCTCCATCTGTCGCTGTCCATGTGATCAATGTTGTTCCTTCCGGAAAAATATCGGATGGATAATCATTCGAAATGCTTGGAATAGAACAATTGTCCTCTGCTTCAGGAGCACCTATTTCACCAAACGGAATTTGAACAGGCAATTCGTTTTGTGTCACAACGATCGTGATATCCTCCGGACAAATGATGGTCGGAGAAATCAAGTCTTCAAAGGTCGCATCAACAGAACAGGTGCTTGAGTTTCCCGCATTGTCAGTAGCAGTAAACTCGATTGTAAGCGGTCCTCCGGAGAAAGCACTGCCTGGCGCAGGTGATTGTGTAATTTGTGGTGATGCATCTAGATCATCGGTAGCAGAAATCTGACTTGTAAAATCGGGAAGGTCTTCACAAGTATAAATCAATGTTGTTGCACAACTAATCACGGGGGGTGTCACATCCACAGTATTCATTTGCCCGGTTACAATCACATCGTCGACGGCGATACTTGGATCGCTGGCTACGCCGTTGTCGTTGTTTACCCAACGAATTCCAATTTTTACATTCGGATTGTTTTCTGCTGAAACAGGCAATGCAATTGTGAATTCTGTCCATGTGCCCTGTGGACTGCAAGTCCCAACCGTCTTGGCCATATTCGCCAATTGACTCCATGTCGCACCATCATAATACCAAAGCGTTGCATTGTCCTGTGCATTTCCACCTTCGATGTAATCAAACTGAAGATTTATTGCGGTAAGCCCTGTGCAATCCAAAGTGGGTGAATCCACGCGTTTGTCCGTTGTGCCGCAACCGAAGAAATCACAAAAACCATCCAGACCTTCGAAATATGCTGCGCCGATATCGCCGAGAATGGATTGATCGGATCCTATATGAAGCGTGCGATCATTACCGCATCCGCTGCCACATTGGCCGGGCTCATTGCCATTCTCCATCGCACTCACATACCAACTATTAGCAGTAAGCACATTCGTGCCTGTCTCTGTTACCGTCCAACTTCCACTTGCCGGGCTGTACGAAGTAACCGGAAAATCAGCACTGCATCCCGTCCCAAAATCATCCGAAAAAACAGTCACCGTTTGGGCGATGGAAAACAAAGGAAGCAGAAACAACACAAGTACAATTCGTTTCATAGTAGTAAGGTATTTTAAGCAAGATACTAAAAAATAAGATTGATTTACTCAATTATCTATGCTTGGAAGTGTTTTTTGCACTCGCATAAACTCTACACTCCTTCAAACTTCTTTAATGCTCTATGCCTTTCCACTACTATTCATACAGAAAAGCGCGTTCCTGCCAAGGTCTAAACCAACTTGAATAAATCCGCGTCTTTCAACACAGGAAATTTTTCACGGAAATCTTCGTGTTCTTTTTTACTCAGTGTTGCGGTAATAATTTCCTCTACATATTCTTTTCCTTCCAACAACATTTCACCCCGAGGATTGATAATCGCTGAATCACCCGAATATGTATTCCCATTTGCATCTTCACCAACACGATTGCAAGCGACTACATACGCTTGATTTTCGATCGCTCGTGCCAATACTAATTTTCTCCACGGCTCTCGGCGCACTGATGGCCAATTCGCAACATAAATCAGCGCATCATACTGTGGTGTTTCATTGTCTAAGCCATTGCGACTCCATACAGGAAAACGCAAATCATAGCAGATAAGGGGACAAATATTCCATCCTCTCCAACGTTTTATGATTCGCTCATGGCCACTTGCATAATGCTCATCCTCTTTCGCAAAACCAAAGGTGTGTCGTTTGTCATACATACTAAAACTTCCATCTGGAAGTACCCAATAAAGTCGATTGTAAAAATGGTCGCCGTCTTTCACAGAAATACTTCCCGTCACCACTGCATCACTTTTCTTTGCCCACAATCGCATCTCATTTAACGTGATCATCGTCGCGGCATCATGCTGCTCTGCCACACGCTCCGGAGACATGCTGAAGCCAGTAGTAAACATTTCCGGCAATACGATGATATCCGTTTTTTCAACGCGCGAAATCCAATCGTCAATTTTCAAACGATTGGCTATCGGATCTTCCCATGTCAATGATATTTGAAGTACTGAAATTTTAAGATTGTTCATGCTATCCCAATTTTTTGCTGCTATTTGTATTGATGCTTCTCCTCAATTCTTGATCATATTTTCGATGAACATGTTTTTTTTATGAAAGCTAATTTGTATAACTGGTGTCACATTTTTTTGACCGCACTCAAGATCTCGCCTGCTCGCATGAGGTCTTCATTTTCTTTTGCAAAACAAAAACGCAATACCTTATCATCGTGATTGCCGGGATAAAAAACCGAACACGGTATACTCGCTATGCCATAGTCACGTGTCAGGCGAATAGCCATATCTGTATCCTTCTCCTCTGACAAACCTTTATAACCCAACAATTGAAAATAAGTGCCTGCGCTTGGAACCACTTCAAACGGAGATGATTGAATTGCATTTAAAAAGACATTGCGTTTTTCTTCGTAAAAATCCGGCAGTTGAAGATAACGCTCTTCTTGTTGGAGATACTCCGCCAGTGCATACTGTACAGGTGTATTGCATGAAAAAACATTGAATTGATGCACCTTGCGAAACTCGACCATCATCGCTGCTGGTCCGCAGATATATCCCATTTTCCAACCGGTATTGTGAAATGTTTTTCCAAATGAAAAAACTGTAAACGACTGCGATGCAAGCGTTGGATAACGCGCTACACTTTGATGCTGATTGCCATCGAATACAATGTGCTCATATACTTCATCGCTCAACACAAAGATGTCTGAACCGGCCACGATTTTTTCCAACTCAAGCATGTCTTCCGCCGACATACATGCACCGCTAGGATTG
>Ga0209480_10002354_pt1 | contig 13032 bp, 11 predicted proteins | sample JI61114C2DNA_FD_187501 | JGI IMG/M metagenome (GOLD analysis project Ga0209480, IMG submission 187501) | Wastewater effluent complex algal communities from Wisconsin, to seasonally profile nutrient transformation and Carbon sequestration -... | ecosystem: Engineered > WWTP > Effluent > Algae...
GTACCAAACAAGGTACTGGCCGGCTTCGCCACCGCCTATGTCGAGATGTTTCGCAACGTGCCGCTGCTCGTGCAGTTGTTCATCTGGTACTTCGTGCTGCCCGAGCTGCTGCCGGCCAGTATCGGCGACGCCTACAAGCAGTCGAATCCGGTGATGCAGCAATTCCTCGCCTCGATGATCTGCCTGGGTTTGTTTACCAGCGCCCGGGTTGCCGAGCAGGTGCGGGCCGGCATCTATTCGCTGCCCAGAGGCCAGAAGAACGCCGGTCTGGCGCTCGGCTTCACGTTGCCGCAGACCTACCGCTTCGTGATGCTGCCGATGGCCTTCCGTCTGGTCGTGCCGCCGCTGACTTCCGAGTTCCTCAACATCTTCAAGAACTCCGCCGTCTGCTCCACCATCGGTCTCCTTGAACTGGCCGCCCAGGGCCGCCAGCTGGTCGATTACACGGCGCAGCCCTTCGAGTCCTTCATTGCCGTGACGCTCTCCTACATCATCATCAACGTCACCGTGATGACCCTTATGCACAAGTTCGAGCGGCGCATTGCGGTGCCCGGCTATATCGGAGGCAAATAACATGTACGAATTCGACTGGTCTTCGATCCCCGGCGCCTTGCCCTTCCTCTGGGAAGGCATGAAGGTTACGCTTGTCATCACCGTGCAGGCCGTGCTGATCGGCATCGTCTGGGGCACCTTGCTGGCCATGATGCGGCTATCACCGATCAAGGCGCTGTCCTGGTTCGCCGCCGGCTACGTCAACCTGTTCCGTGCCGTACCGTTGGTCATGGTGCTGCTCTGGTTCTTCCTGATCGTGCCGGAATTTGTTGGGCAGCTGTTCAACATTCCGCGGGGGACGGACATGCGTTTGTCTTCGGCCATGGCCGGTTTTGCCCTGTTCGAGTCAGCCTATTACTCGGAAATCATCCGGGCCGGCATCCAGAGCGTACCGAAGGGGCAGATTTCTGCGGCTTCGGCACTGGGCATGACCTACAGCCAGGCCATGCGCCTCGTCGTGCTGCCGCAGGCCTTCCGCAACATGGTGCCGCTGCTGCTGACCCAGGGCATCATCCTCTTCCAGGACACCTCGCTGGTCTACGTCTCGGCCCTGGCCGACTTCTTCGGTGCCGCCTACAAGGTCGGTGACCGCGACGGTCGACTGGTTGAAATGCTGCTTTTTGCTGGCGCTGTTTATTTCGTCATCTGCTTCTCCGCCTCGCTGCTGGTGAAGCGCCTCCAGAAAAAATATTCCACGGCCTGAGCGCCAGCCTCAAGGAGAAATCCCATGATCAAGATTACAAACGTCAGCAAAAATTACGGCGACTTCAAGGTGCTTACCGATTGCACCACCTCCGTCAGCAAGGGTGAAGTGATCGTCGTCTGCGGCCCGTCCGGTTCCGGCAAATCGACGCTGATCAAGTGCGTCAATGGCCTGGAACCCTTCCAGGCCGGCGAGATATTCGTCGATGGCACCTCGGTCGGCGACCCAAAGACGAACCTCTCCAAGCTGCGCGCCAAGGTTGGCATGGTCTTCCAGAACTTCGAGCTGTTCCCGCACATGAGCATCACCCAGAACCTGGCGATCGCCCAGGTCAAGGTGCTCGGCCGCAGCCAGGACGAGGCGATGGACAAGGGCCTCAAGCTGCTCGACCGGGTCGGCCTCAAGGCCCAGGCCAACAAGTTTCCCGGCCAGCTTTCCGGCGGCCAGCAGCAGCGTGTGGCGATCGCCCGGGCGCTGGCCATGGACCCGATCTGCATGCTGTTCGACGAGCCGACCTCGGCCCTCGATCCGGAGATGGTCAATGAAGTGCTCGATGTGATGACCGAACTGGCCCACGAAGGCATGACCATGATGTGCGTCACGCACGAAATGGGCTTTGCCAAGCGCGTTGCCGACCGCGTCATCTTCATGGACCAGGGGCGCATTGTTGAAGATGACAGCAAGGAAGAGTTCTTCGCCAATCCGCGATCGGAAAGGGCGCAACAGTTCCTGGCCAAGATCCTGCACCACTAATAACGATTAGATCAGACGAGGAGACAGCATGAGCCACACCAAGAAAACCGATACCGCCAAGCATCCAGAACAGAGCGGCCTTTCCTTCCTCAATCCGGCGGCACCGGAACCCTGGGCCAGCTTTGTCGAGCAGATCGACCGCGTTGCGCCGCATATGGGTTCGTTGTCCAAGTGGGTCGACACCCTGAAGCACCCGAAGCGAATCCTGATCGTCGATGTGCCGGTGCATCGCGACGATGGCACGGTTGCCCACTACGAGGGCTACCGCGTCCAGCACAACCTGTCGCGCGGGCCGGGCAAGGGCGGCGTGCGCTTCCATCCGGCGGTCACGCTGAACGAAGTGATGGCGCTGTCGGGCTGGATGACGATCAAGAATGCGGCGGTCAACCTGCCTTATGGCGGCGCCAAAGGCGGCATCCGGCTTGATCCACGCGCCCATTCACGCGACGAGCTGGAGCGCATCACCCGGCGCTACACCTCGGAAATCGGCGTCATCATCGGGCCGGGCAAGGATATTCCGGCGCCCGATATCGGCACCAACGAGCAGACGATGGCCTGGATGATGGACACCTACTCGATGAATACCGGCTCGACGGCAACCGGCGTCGTCACCGGCAAGCCGATTTCGCTGGGCGGCTCGCTCGGCCGGCACGAAGCAACCGGGCGGGGTGTCTTTATTGCCGCCCGTGAAGCCGGCCGCCGTAGCCATGTGCCAATCAAGGGCGCGCGCGTCGTCGTTCAGGGCTTTGGCAACGTCGGCGGCATCGCTGCCCGCATGTTCCATGACGCCGGGGCGACGGTCATTGCCCTGCAGGATCATTCGGCGACCCTTGCCAACGAAGCCGGCATCGACATTCATGCCGCGCTCGCCCACGTCGCCAGCACCGGCGGGCTGAAAGACTTTCCGGGGGCGAGCCCGGTTTCGGTCGACGACTTCTGGCTGCTGCCGTCCGACTTTTTGGTACCGGCTGCGCTCGAAGGACAGATCCTTCCCGCGCGGGCCGCCACGATCAAGACGCGCATCGTCGTCGAGGGCGCCAATGGCCCGACCACGCCGGCCGCTGATGATATTTTGCGTGACCGCGGCATCCTGGTGGTGCCGGACGTGCTGGCCAATGCCGGCGGCGTCACGGTGTCTTACTTTGAGTGGGTGCAGGACTTCTCCAGCTTTTTCTGGAGCGAGGAGGAGATCAACAGCCGACTCGAACACATCATGGTTGGCGCCTTCGATGCGATCTGGGCGATGGCCGATGAACGCAATGTCTCGCTGCGCACCGCGACCTTCATCATTGCCTGCCAGCGGGTTTTGGCCGCACGCGAGCAGCGCGGCCTGTATCCCTGATCCGGCGCCATATGCCAAAGCCAATATCAAGTCGTGCGGGTTGGCGACTGATGTTGGCCGAAGCGCCTGCTCACCAAGGTCACGACGGTGGCCAGCATCGCCGAAACCTGGCGGGGGCTGCGTCCAGTTCGTCGGCTCGGGCATCCGCAGTTTCATGGCCGGTGGCTGAGTGGGGGCAAGCGTTGCGCCTGCTGTGCCCTGTGACTGCTGCGGTCGACGGCCCGGGAAGGGCAAATTTCAGCCGTACAATCAACCCTCCTTGTCGCCCGCCTGCTCATGACTGAACCCAACAACAGCCCGCCGGTCCGCCTGCCCAAACCGCACCGCGCCCTCGGGGCGGTGATTCTGCTGGCCTTGTTCCTGCTGGCTGGGGTACTGACCTTCAAGATTTCCGAGAAACAGGGCTTCAATCACTTGCGCGACGAGGCCAGTCATCAACTGGATGTCCTCGCCGCTGCCATCGACAGCGAAGTGACGCGGCACGCCTCGATTCCCAGCGCCGTCGAATTGAGCTCCGATGTCCTTGCTCTGCTGCGGGCGCCGCCCGAAAGGCGCGATGTGCTGCAGCCCGCAGCCAACCGCTTTCTGGAAAAGCTCAACGACCATCTGGGTGGCCCGGCCATCTTCGTGCTCGATCTGGATGGACGGGTGGTCGCCTCCAGCGACTGGATCTTTTCCGACAACATGCTGAGCTCGAACCTCTCCTATATGCCATTTTTTCGCAGCGCGGTGAGCGGCACGCCGGCACGCCACTATGCGGTGGACACCGTGCGCAACGAACCGGGCTATTTCTTTGCCTTGCCGATTCGCGATGAGCAGCAGGAATGGCGGGTGATCGGCGTCGCGGTCGTCAAATCGAGCATCCGCGAGATCGAACGGCGCTGGCTGGCGCAGGAGGCGCCGGCCCTGATTGTCGATAGCAACGGGATTGTCCTGCTCGCCTCGCCGCCGGAATGGCGTTACGCGACGCTGCAAGCGCTGGCCCCGGAAGCGCTGGATAAAGTCAGTCGTGAGCAGTTTGCCGGCCAGACGCTGGGTGGCACCGTACTGGAAATTGCGGTTGATCCGGCCGAAGACGGTACCGTCGTTCGCCTGCCCAAACATTTGCGCGGTGAGCAAAACCCGCTGCAGGCCACCAAAACCTATCTCGCCCTGAGCCGGCATTTGCCCGGCACCGCCTGGCGCATTATCGTCTTCTCCGACATGCGCCATCTGGCAGTGCAGGCCTCGACCCATGCCGCGCTGGCCTCGGCGGCCATCGGCTGTTTGCTGCTCTGGGTGCTCTATCAGAATCAGCGCCGCCGCCTGGCACGTGGCCGGGAAGAGGCGAGAGCGATGTTGGAAAAAGCCAATCAGGCACTGGAGCGCAGCGTCGCTGAACGCACCGTCGATCTTTCCGAAGCGGTAACGCGTCTGCAAAGCGAAGTCAGCGAACGCCATCGGGCCGAACAAACCCTGCGCGCCGCCCAGGATGAACTGGTTCAGGCCGCCAAACTGGCGGTGCTCGGTCAGATGGCGACCGGCATCACGCACGAACTCAGCCAACCACTTGGCGCCATCCGCACGCTGTCGGCCAATGCGATCGAGTTCATGCATCGCGGCGATCTGGCGACGGCGGAAAAGAATCTCGGCATCGTCGGCCAGTTAGCCGAGCAGGCCGGCGGCATCATCACGCCGCTCAAAACCTTCGCCCGCAAGTCGCCAGCTGTTTCGGTGGCGGTCGATGTGGCGCAGGCGGTCGATAGCGCGCTGTTTTTGTTCGACCAGCGCCTGCGTAAACAGAATGTTGCGGTCGACCGGAAAATTGAGCCAAATTCATGGATCGCCTGGTGCGACCAGAACCGGCTGCAGCAGGTGCTGGTCAATTTGATCGGCAACGCCATCGACGCCATGGCCGACGAGCCGGTGCGCCGCCTGAGCTTCTCCGTCGAGCGCGCCTCGTCCGGGCAGGTGGCGCTGGCCGTCGCCGACAGCGGTTTCGGTTTTACCGAAGAAGCGCTGGAACACTTGTTCGAGCCTTTTTTCACCACCAAGCAGCCAGGCGAAGGCCTCGGGCTCGGGCTGACCATTTCACGCGACATCCTGCGCGATTTCGGCGGCGACCTGCTGGCCGGCCCGGCCCCCGGCGGCGGGGCACGCTTTGTCGTGCTGCTGCCGCCACTCCCCGCAACTTCCATTTCCGCCAGCAATAAGGCCTCGCCATGAAACCCCAGCTTTCCGTCCTGCTGATCGAGGACGATCCCAACGTCCGCCTTGGTTGCGAACAGGCTATGCAACTGGCCGGCATTCCGGTCGACGCCGTCGCCACCGCCGAAGAGGCGCAGCACCGGCTGACCGCCGACTTCCCCGGCATCGTCGTTACCGACATGCGTCTGCCCGGCATGGACGGCATGGCGCTGCTGCGCTGGGTCAATCAGCTCGACCCCAATCTGCCGGTCATCATCATCACCGGCCACGGCGATGTGACGTTGGCCGTCGAAGCCATGCGCAGCGGTGCTTACGATTTCATGCAGAAGCCGTTTTCGACCGGCGATCTGGTCGAGGTCGTCCGCCGCGCCCTGGAAAAGCGTGAACTGGTGCTGGAGGTCGAAGCTCTGCGTCGTCGCCTCGACCATCGCGACGACCTCGAAGCCCGCCTGATCGGCCGCTCGCCGCAAATGGCCAAGGTTCGGCAATTGATCCTCGATGTGGCAAATGCTGCGGTCGACGTGCTTATTTTCGGCGAAACCGGAACCGGCAAGGAAATGGTCGCCCGCTGCCTGCACGACCTTTCCGGCGCCCGCCAGGAAAACTACGTCGCGCTCAACTGCGGCGGCATGGCCGACAGTCTGCTCGACAGCGAACTCTTCGGCCACGAATCCGGCGCCTTCACCGGCGCCCAGAAACGGCGCATCGGCAAGGTCGAATACGCCAGTGGCGGCACGCTTTTCCTCGATGAAGTCGAGTCGATGCCGATGGCCATGCAGATCAAACTGCTGCGTGTCTTGCAGGAACGTGTCATCGAACGCCTCGGCTCGAACCAGCTGATCCCCGTTTCCTGCCGGGTCGTCGCCGCCAGCAAGGAAGACCTGAAATTACTTTCCGATCAGGGCAGGTTTCGCGCCGATCTCTATTACCGCCTCAACGTCGTCCGCATCGAACTCCCTGCGCTGCGCGAACGCCGCGAAGACATCCCGGCCCTCTACGACGAGTTCCTGCTCCAGGCGGCTAAACGCTACAACCGCCCGCCGCCGGTGCTGACTTCGGAACACCTGCGTCGCCTGATGGCCCTCGACTGGCCCGGCAACATCCGCGAACTGCGCAACACCGCCGACTGCCACGCCCTCGGCATCGGCCGTGATGGCGCGATGCCTAGTGTCTGTAATACCTCGCAATCGCTGACCGAAGCAGTCGAAAACTACGAGCGGGTATTGATCGCCAACGAGTTTGCCAAGCATGACGGCAATATCGCGCGGACCAGCGAGGTGCTGAAAGTCGCCCGCACGACCTTGCACGACAAGCTGAAGAAATACGGTTTGATCTGAACGAGGTGGATGCCTCGGGGCGCATTCAAAGCCGGCCGCTGGCTCAGAAATCTGCTTGGATCAAATGGTACTTTCCGTTTCTTGCCGACCGGTATCGACGGATTCGCCAGATTCTCCCCGCTGCGGCCGTTGGGGTTTTCAAACGGCCGCAGTGCCTGTCGAACTCAGCTCATGGCTGAGCCGGCTCAGAATGAATACTGATAGCCCAGCGCCAGACCGGTGGGGGAATCACCCGGATTGATCACGTAATTGTTGGCCGAACTGGTGCCCATCGGGACCAGGGCGGCGCCGGCATCGTTCCAGTGGTGCGAGATGATCCCGTAAATCCGCGATTGGGCGCTGATAGTCTCAACCCAACCGATGGTGGCAACGCAGCTCTTGTCGCTTGGCGCGGCATCCTGGGTTCGACCCTCGCCGTAGGCCAGCAGTAGCTGACCGGTGGCGGTCAGGGCCGACTGGCTGCCAATCATCCATTCGTTCCGGGTCTTGCTGTTGCCGACATCGGGGTCGGTGTCGACGCGGCCAACGCCAGCCATCAGTTTGGTGTTTTTTACCTGATAGCTGGCGCCGATGAAGGCGTTCTCGATCACCGAGCTTGAGGCGCTGACATGGTCGTCGTTCTGGTAGGCAACGGAGGCGCCGAATGGGCCGTTTTCATAGTTGACCGCAAGAGCTGCAGCGTTGTTGCTGGTGTTGCCGGTTTCGCCGCCCAAGGCCACCATAACGTTGGCGCTCAAGCCGTTGATCTTCGGGCTGGCATAGACGATCGAGCTGTCGAAGCGCGTGCTGCCGGTGCTGACGTTGCCGTCGGTCGTTGGCGAACCGTAGCCCTGCTCGTACGGGTCAAAACTAATAACCGTGTTGTAGAGCGGCGAGTACTGGCGGCCCGCCGTCAGACGCCCGTATTTGCCTTCAATGCCGGCGTAGGCCTGCCGCCCGAAAATCCGTCCGCCCTGGGCCAGCGAGCCATTGTTGGCGAAATAGCCAGCCTCGACCTGGAATATACCGCGCACGCCTTCGGTAATGTCGGCACCCCCCTTGAAGCCAAGCCGGCTGCCGTTGAGGCCGCCGGACTCAAGCGCGACGCGATCCCCCTGGCCGCCACCGCTGTTGTACTCGGCGAAAACGTCGAGTTTGCCGTAGAGAGTGACATTCGGGTTGCCACCGAAGGCCGACGCGGATCGTACCGGAACGGCCGAAGCGGCTGCCGGGGAAGTCTTGGGCTCATTCTTCTGTGCCTCAAGCTGGGTGATCCGCGCCTGCATGGGTTCGAGCTGCGCCTGCAATTTTTGCAATGTGGCTCGCATCTCCTCCAGTTCGCCGGCTTGGGAAATACCTGGAGTGGCGGCGGTGAACAGGCCGGCCGAAGCTAGCGCGAGAATAATTTTCTTCATGATTCTTATCCGTTTCAAAAGACGAACAACCTCGCCGCCTGCACTGCAGGTGCGGCGTATTGGCGCTCTGGGGCGAGGGTGAGGCGAGAGGGGGCGTCAAGCCGGCCGAGGGCCGGGCTTGATCCAGTTTGTTGAGTGAAGCCCGATCAGGTCATTTCCAGGTCGGCGGAAATGACGGGATCAAGGCCTGGTGCTCAGTATTCCCAGAAGATGCGCTGGATTTCCTTGCTGTCGCTGGTCTTGGTCAGCGCCACCATGGCCAGGATGCGGGCCTTTTGGGGATTCAGGTCATGGGCGACGGTCCAGTCGTACTTGTCGTCCGGTTGTTCGGCATTGCGCACGACGAAGCCGCCGGCATTGACGTGGGAGGAACGGATGATCTGCACGCCCTTGTCGCGCAATTCACGCAACACTGGGACGAGCGGCGCCGCCACCGAGCCGTTGCCGGTGCCGGCGTGAATGATCGCCTTGGCGCCCTGATCGGCGAAAGCGCGATAGGCGGTGGCAGTCACGTTGCCGTGGGCATAGGCGATATCGACGCGGGGCAGGCTGTCGATCTGGTCGATATCGAACTCGGAGTTGGTGGTGTGGCGCTTGGCCGGCAGGCGGAACCAGTAGTTCTTGCCTTCGACCACCATGCCGAGCGGCCCCCAGATGCTCTTGAAGGCTTCAGTCCTGATGTTGATCGTCTTGGCGACGTCGCGGCCGCTGTTGATCTCGTCGTTCATGGCGACGAGCACGCCCTTGCCGTTGGCATTCTGGCTGGCGGCGACGCTGACCGCATTGAACAGGTTGAGCGTGCCATCGGCCGACATCGCGGTGCCCGGCCACATCGAGCCGACGACCACGATGGGCTTGCCGGTATGGACCACCATGTTCAGGAAGTAAGCCGTTTCCTCCAGCGTATCGGTGCCGTGGGTGACGACAATCCCATCGACGTCGGCCTGCTTGGCCAGCGCCGAAACCCGCTTGGCGAGGGTGAGCAGATGTTCGTTGCTGAAACTCTCGGAGGCGATCTGAAAGACCTGCTCGCCGCGGACGTTGGCGACCTCGCTCAAAGTCGGGATACCGGCAATCAGCTTGTCCACCGGTACCTTGGCCGCCTGGTAGGTGGCGCTCTTGGAGGCATCGGCACCAGCGCCGGCGATGGTGCCGCCGGTGGCCAGGATGACGACGTTGGGTTTGTCGGCAAAAGCCGGAAAGGCCGCGAGGCAGGCGGCAGCGATCAGCGTGCAGCGGGCGAGGATCTGATTCATGGAGTCTCCTTGATGTTGTAAATTGAAGAAACCGGCAGTCGGTTTCAAACGCTATATCGCATGTCTCGTGCCAGCCGATTGAGGTTGCTGAGGTTTTCTACTGTCATGATTTTGCGAAGATTTTTTTCGTGACGACAGTGTGTTGACGGAAAGCCGAGTTGTTGGGCTATCCCTGTCTCGGTTTTCCGTCGCTCGGAAGGGGGGGCATCAATGCCGCCCCAGCGGCAATCCAAGCGCGGCCAGTTGCGCGATGTCGATCTTTCTCGTCGCTGAACGGCGCGATGATGCAAAGGCGGTCCGGTGGAATCGAGCGGGCGTTCCCGGCTGAAAAATGGGGATTAAGGTAGAATTTAAGGCTTACGAAACAGGCAAGGAATCAACAGCATGCTGCTGATGATCGACAATTACGACAGCTTCACCTACAACCTCGTCCAGTATTTCGGTGAGTTGGGTCAGGATGTTCAGGTTTACCGCAACGACGCCATCACCGTCGCTGAAGTGGCGGGGCTCAATCCCGACTATCTGGTGATTTCCCCCGGCCCCTGCGCCCCGGCGCAGGCAGGCATTTCGTTGGCTGCCATCCGCGAGTTCGCCGGCAAGATCCCGCTGCTCGGCGTCTGCCTTGGCCACCAGTCGATCGGCGAAGCCTTCGGTGGCAAGATCGTGCACGCCAAGAAGTTGATGCACGGCAAGGTTTCTGCGGTCAACCACAAAAATGTCGGTGTTTTCAAAAACCTGCCCAATCCGCTGACCTGCACCCGCTACCATTCGCTGGCCATCGAGCGCGAATCGCTGCCGGATTGCCTCGACATCACCGCTTGGACCGACGACGGCGAAATCATGGGCGTCCGCCACAAGACGCTGGCTGTCGAAGGCGTCCAGTTTCACCCCGAATCCATCCTGACCGAACGCGGTCACGATTTGCTCAAAAACTTCCTGGACGAATTCAAGCAATGACCCCGCAAGCCGCCCTGCAGCGCGTGATTGAACACCGCGAAATTTTTCATGACGAAATGGTTTCCCTGATGCAGCAGATCATGGGCGGCGAAGTCACGCCGGTCATGATCGCCGCCATCATCACCGGCCTGCGCGTCAAGAAGGAAACCATAGGCGAAATCGCCGCCGCCGCGACGGTGATGCGCGAATTGTCGACCAAGGTCGAGATCGCCGACACCAGCCGTCTGGTCGATACCTGTGGTACCGGGGGCGACGGCGCGCACACCTTCAATATTTCCACCGCAGCGATGTTTGTCGCCGCCGCAGCCGGGGCGCAGATCGCCAAGCACGGCGGCCGCTCTGTCTCTAGCCAGTCGGGCAGTGCCGATGTGCTCGAAGCGCTCGGCGCCAACATCAACCTCAATCCAGCGCAAGTCGCCGAATCCATTGCCGAAACCGGCGTCGGCTTCATGTTTGCGCCTAACCACCACAGCGCGATGAAACACGCCGCGCCGGTCCGCCGCGAACTGGGCGTGCGAACAATTTTCAATATCCTCGGTCCGCTGACCAATCCGGCCAAAGCACCGCAACAAGTCATGGGCGTCTTCCACCCGGATCTCGTCGGTATTCTCGTGCGTGTTTTGCAGCGCTTGGGCAGCACGCGGGCGCTGACGGTTTTCGGTCGCGAAGGACTGGACGAAATCTCCATCTCCGGCCAGACGTTGGTCGGTGAGCTGAAAGATGGCCGCGTCAGCGAATACGAAATTCACCCGGAACAATTCAACCTGCCGGTGCACGATCCGAAGGTGCTGCAAGTTGCCAACGTCGAAGAGTCGAAAATCATGCTGCTCGGCGCGCTGGAAAACAAACTCGGTGCCGCCCGCGACATCGTCGCCCTCAACGCCGGGGCCAGTATTTATGTTTGCGGTCTGGCCGAAACGCTGGCCGACGGCGTGGAACAGGCCTTCGAGATGATTGCGTCGGGCGCAGCGCGACAAAAACTGGATACTTTTGTCTCGCTAACCCGCAAACTGACTGTTTAAGGAGATTGGCATGGCCTTGCCTCTCGATAAGCCTCCAGCATTCGATGCCGAAGCCTATCTGGCCTGGGAGGAGTCGCAGGCAGAAAAACATGAATACATCAATGGTGAAGTCTTTGCCATGGTCGGCGTTCGGCAGAGCCACGGCACGGCAACCCTTAATTTTGCTTTTGCCCTGCGTCGAGAGCTTAAAGGCGCACCTTGCCGAGTGTTCGCTGAAGCGATCAAGACCAGAGTCGAGTCCCGGAATGCTTTTTTTTACCCGGATGTCGTCGTTACCTGCGACCCTCGTGATCGCCTCACGCCGCAATTCATCAGCCATCCTTCGTTGATCATCGAAATCCTCTCCGAATCAACCGCCGCTTTCGACCGTGGCGAAAAATTCGCTCATTACCGCCAACTCGAAAGCCTTCAGGAATTCGGGATCGTTGATCTCAAGGCTAAACGTATCGAGATATTCCGTCGCAACGCCGAAAACCATTGGGTGCTCTACGAATATCGTCCAGGCGAAGAGTTTGAACTGCCGTCGCTCAACGCACGTATCAGCGTCGATGAAATCTTCGACGACACCGACGAACCTTCAGAGTCCACCGAAAATGTCTGACATCCTCAATAAAATCATCGCCACCAAGCACGAAGAAATCGCCGCCGCCCTGGCCGTCAAGCCGCTTGCAGCACTTGAAACCGAAGCCGCCGCTCAGTCCGCTCCGCGTGACTTTCTCGGTGCCATTCGCCACAAGCTATCCTGCGGTCAACCCGCAATAATCGCTGAAATCAAGAAGGCCAGCCCGTCAAAAGGCGTCATTCGTCCCGACTTTCACCCGGCCGAAATCGCCCAAAGCTACGAAAAACATGGTGCCGCCTGCCTGTCGGTACTGACCGATCGCGAATATTTTCAAGGCGCCCCGGAATACCTGCAAGCCGCCCGTGCCGCCTGTGCGTTGCCGGTGCTGCGCAAGGACTTCATGGTCGACCCGTATCAGGTCACCGAAGCCCGCGCCATGGGTGCCGATTGCATCCTGCTCATCGCCGCAGCGCTCAGTCTGCCGCAGATGCAAGCCCTTGAAGCATTGGCCCACCATTACGGTATGGCCGTGCTGGTTGAGGTCCATAACGGCGAAGAATTGGACGTCGCATTGCAACTCAAAACGCCGCTACTTGGCATCAACAACCGTAACCTGCGCACCTTTGATGTCACCCTCGATACCACGCTCGGTCTGCTCGCCCGCATTCCCGCCGACCGCATCGTCGTCACCGAAAGCGGCATCGTCACCGCAGAAGACGTTGCCTTGATGCGCCGGCACCAAGTCAACGCCTTTCTTGTGGGTGAGGCCTTCATGCGCGCCCCGGAACCGGGTGAAGAACTGGCTCGGCTATTTGCCTGAACGGCCGGTTCGGCCGTAGCTTCGGCTGCCTGAGTCAATCAGCAGCCCGCTATCGGGTTTCCTCTATCGGCTCACCCATTTCCGGCACTGCCGCATCTTCGTAAATATCTGTCAGCGCCAGTGAAATCCCCAAGCTACTCAGGCTGA
>Ga0209480_10002355_pt1 | contig 13018 bp, 7 predicted proteins | sample JI61114C2DNA_FD_187501 | JGI IMG/M metagenome (GOLD analysis project Ga0209480, IMG submission 187501) | Wastewater effluent complex algal communities from Wisconsin, to seasonally profile nutrient transformation and Carbon sequestration -... | ecosystem: Engineered > WWTP > Effluent > Algae...
TGTTGTCCAGAACCGGGAGCTGTGCCGCCGAGGTGGCCACCACCAGCTTGCCCACCCTTCGATGGGGCACATGCCGCTCGGCGCACCAGGCGTACAGGGCCTCGCGTCCGGGCCGACACAGACGGGCGCGCAGGGAGCCGGCCGGATAGTAGAGGCCGGCGTGGATCACCTCGCTGGAGCGGCTGGAAATGCCGGTGCCGAAGGTCTCGGCCGCTTCAAGGATCAGCACCTCGCGTCCGGCACGGGCCAGGGCCCGGGCGCAGGCCAGGCCGATCACCCCGGCGCCGATGACGACGCAGTCGGCCCGTGTGCTCACAGCCTTACACTGCCATCCGGGCAGGCGCCGGACTTCTCCAGCCGACGCACGGTGGGCAGCAGATCCAGGCCGGTGACGGCCTTGAGATTCACCGCACGGGTCTTCAGGGTGGCCAGATCGACGGGCTGCCCGCCCACCGGCGTGGCGAGGGCGACGACGTTGCCGCTGTCACATTCGGGCAAATCCAGCACCCGTCCGTCGAAGGCCTTGCGGAGGCGCTGCAGCTGGGCTTTGAAGCCGCGCAGCTGCCCGAAGAGATTGACACTGAGGACGCCGTCCGCCGCCAGCCTCGCCTGACATGCCGCGTAGAAGGGCTGCGTGGCCAGCGCGCCGGCCCGGGCGTGGCGATCGAAGCCGTCAACGGCGATCAGATCCCACTGGCGCGGATCGTCCTGGATGAACTCGCCTCCGTCGCCGATATGCACCTCAAAGCGCGCATCCTCGTCCGGCAGGCGGAAGTACTGGTGGGCCACCGCATGTACCTCGGGGGCGATCTCCACCACCGTGACTCTTGCCTGGGGCAGGTGGTGGTAGACGAACTTGGCCAGGGAGCCGGCGCCCAGGCCGATCAGCAGCACGCGGGCCGGCCAGGGGGCTTCGCGGAACAGTAGCCCGGCCATCATCTCGCGGGTGTAGGTGAGTTCAAGGGCGTTCGGCTTGCGCAGGCGCATCGCGCCCTGCACCCAGTCGGAACCGAAATGCAGGTAGCGGACGCCAGACTCTTCACTGATATCGATGGGATTGCTCATGGAAAAACCGGTGTATTCTGTAGTGCACTGCAACAACGTCGCACGGCGACGTCCTGGAGTCGAACATGACCACTTTCGAACACTTCAACCGCGAGCTCGCCTCGATTGACATGGAGATCGCCCGCCTGGCACAACTGTGCGGCGTGCGCATGCTTGAGCCCGGCGTTGCCGAAGCCGTGCTGCGCGGTGATTCGAGCATGTGCAGCGCCGACAACCCCCTTGCGTGGGAGAAGTTGCGCGGGCTGCTGGTGTTGCACTACCACGTGGTCAGCGAGGCGGCCGCCACCGACGGCGTTGAGGCTGCAGCTGAGGGCGTGCGCAAGGCGTTGGAGACCGTCCGCGAACGGATGAACCCGAAGCAGCAGTAACCCAGTCATCTCAGTCACCGGTCTTGGGTGAATAAGCCCGGCCGGTGGGGCGGAACAGGGGCGTGCTGCCCGGCGTCACGTCTACTTTGACCCAGCCCATGAAGGGCGAGCCGAAGGTTTCCAGGCGGGTGAAGTTGCCCACGGCGGAGCCGTCCTTCGGGTCGCGCAGGGGCGTGTCGATGCGATGCACATGGCTGTCGCCGTGCACCAGCAGCACCTGGCCGGCAAAGCGGCGCGTTTCGGCCAGCAGCTGGGTCAGCAGCTCCCGATAGGCGTGGTTGCCCTTGCCATCACCAAAATCCTCGATGTCCGGGTTGGCCTGCATCACCAGTACCACGCCCTCCAGCCCGGCACTGCGGGCCCGGGCAAAGCCCGCCTCGATCCACGCCTTGACTGCTGCACTGCGCGCCAGGTATTCCGCCCCGGGCGTCTTCTTGCGCCCGTAGTTGTTGCCGCTGCCCGGCACGTTGAGCGTCAGGAAGAGCACTGGCCCGATCTGCCAGCGCTGGTGCTCCCGGTAGGCTGCAAAGGCCGCATCATCGGCCTGGCTTTCCACTGCCATCGGGTACTGGCCGTGGGTTTTGCGGGGGTTGGCAAAGAACACCCCGCGCAGCTTTTCCAGGCGCTCCAGGGGGTCGTAGGCCCCGTTGCTGGTGCGATGACAGTCGGTCCAGTCGTTGTCACCGGGCACGTAGACAAAAGGATGGTGACTGCTCCCGAACAGGGCCAGCCGGTCCTCGTAAATGGCATCGTCGCAGCGCTCCCCGCCGTTCTTGATGTCGCCGTCGTGGATCACCACCTTGAGGCGCTCGGCGTCCATCTCGGCGATCACCGCCGGCAGGTGGGTGCGCTCGAAGCGGTTGTAGGGCGTGTCACCCAGGACGCCAAAGCTGAAGGGCTCGGCGGCGTGCGCGGCCAGCGCCGACAGGCTGGCGATCAGGGCGAGGGTGGCGCGGCGCAGGGCGGGCATCACCGGCTTTTCAGACGCTCAGGCGCTTCAGCTCGTAGAGGGCTTCCAGGGCCTCCCGCGGGCTGAGGGCGTCCGGGTCGATCCCGGCCAGGGCGCCCAGCACCGGATGGCCGGGCAGCTCGGGTTCGTCGGCGGGCAGGCTGGCGAACAGGTCGGCCTGGGGGCCAGCGGAGATCTCGCGGTTCTCCAGGGCGCGCAGGCGACGCTTGGCGTCCCGCACCACGGCACCCGGAATGCCGGCCAGGGCTGCCACCTCGATCCCGTAGCTCTGGCTGGCGGGGCCTTCCTCCAGGGCGTGCAGGAAGACGATTCCGTGGTTGTGCTCCACCGCATCCAGGTGCACGTTGGCGCATTCCGGGTAATCCTGGGCCAGACGGGTCAGCTCGAAATAGTGGGTGGCGAACAGGGTCCAGCAGCGGTTCTTGTCCAGCAGATGGCGGGCAATGGCCACGGCCAGGGCGACCCCGTCAAAGGTGGAGGTGCCGCGGCCGATCTCGTCCATCAGCACCAGGCTCTGGTCGGTGGCGCCGTGGAGGATGGCGGCGGCCTCGGTCATCTCGACCATGAAGGTGGAGCGCCCGGAGGCCAGGTCGTCCGATGCGCCGATGCGGGTGAAGATGGCATCCACCGGCCCGATGCGGGCGGCGCTTGCCGGTACGAAGCAGCCCACGTGGGCCAGCAGCACGATCAGCGCCACCTGACGCATGGTGGTGGATTTACCGCCCATGTTGGGGCCGGTGATCAGCAGCATGCGCCGGGTGGGGTCGAGGCGGCAGTCGTTGGCGATGAAGTTTTCCACCTGCCGTTCCACCACCGGGTGGCGCCCGGCCTGGATCTCGATGCCCGGCTGGTCGCTGAAGCGGGGCATGGCGTAGTTGTAGCGGGCGGCGGCTTCGGCAAAGGCCGACAGGCCATCGAGCAGGGCGCAGGCCCGGGCGATGCGCTGGAAGCGCGGAATGTCGGCGGCGAGGGCGTCGAGCACGCCCTCGTAGAGCAGCTTTTCCCGGGCCAGGGCACGCTCCTGGGCCGATAGGGCCTTGTCCTCGAAGGCCTTCAGCTCCGGGGTGATGAAGCGCTCGGCGTTTTTCAGGGTCTGGCGGCGGCGGTAGTCGTCGGGCAGCTCGCCCTTGGCAGCGTTGGCGGCGGAGATCTCGATGTAGAAGCCGTGGACCCGGTTGAACTCCACCTTGAGGTTGGGAATGCCGGTGCGCTCCCGCTCCCGGGCTTCCAGCTCCAGCAGGAAGGCGCCGCAGTTGGTCTGGATGCCGCGCAGCTCGTCCAGGTCGGCATCGAAACCTTCGGCAATTACGCCACCGTCCCGCAGCACGGTGGAGGGTTCGGCGGCAATGGCGCGGGTCAGCAGATCCAGGGCTTCGTCGGGCGTGGCGAGCTCTTCGAGCATGCGCTCCAGCAGCGGTGCCTGGGGGCTGCCCAGGGCGGCGCGCAGCTCGGCCAGACGGCCAAGGCTGTCGCGCAGGGCGGACAGATCCCGCGGGCGGGCGCTGCGCAGGGCCACCCGGGCGGTGATGCGCTCCACGTCCGACACGCCACGCAGGGTGCGCCGCACCGGTTCCACCGGGCCTTCGCCCAGCTCGGCCACGGCCATGTGGCGATGGGCGGCGGCGCTCCGGTCACGCAGGGGGTGGTGCAGGGCGTGGCGCAGCCAGCGCGAGCCCATGCTGGTGGCGCAGGTGTCGAGCAGGGAAAGCAGGGTGGGCGCAGCCTCGCCGCGCAGGGTCTCGGTGATCTCCAGATTGCGCCGGGTGGCCGCGTCCAGGCGCAGGAAGGCGCTGTCGCGCTCGGCCGTGAGCGCCGTGATATGGGCCAGGGCCTGGCGCTGGGTGGCGCGGGCGTAATCAAACAGGGCCGCCGCCGCGGCCAGGGCCACCGGCATCTCGTCGGCGCCGAAGCCGGCCAGATCGCGGGTGCCAAAGTGGGTGGTGAGCAGGCGCCGCGCCGTCTCGGCATCAAACTGCCAGTCGGCCAGGCGGCGCAGGCTGGGGGCCAGATGCTCCAGCAACGGCAGGCGCAGCCCGTCGGGAATCAGCACCTCGGCCGGGCGCAGGCGCTCGAACTGGGCCGCCAGCTGGGGCGCATCGCACTCCAGCACCCGGAAATCCCCGTTGGCCAGGTTGAGCCAGGCCAGCCCCAGCACCCCCCGGTGCAGATTGACCGCCAGCAGCGGCGCATCGGCCTTGTCATCCAGCAGCGCCGCATCGGTGAGCGTGCCCGGTGTGACGATCCGCGCCACTGCCCGCTCCATCGGCCCCTTGGTCGCCCCCGGGTCGCCCACCTGCTCGGCGATCACCACCGACTCCCCCAGCTTCACCAGCCGCGCCAGGTATTGCTCCAGCGCATGATGCGGCACCCCGGCCATCTTGATCGGCTGCCCGGCCGATGCGCCGCGGGTGGTCAGCGTGATGTCCATCAGCCGCGCCGCCTTCTCGGCGTCCTCGAAGAACAACTCGTAGAAGTCGCCCATGCGGTAGAAGAGGAGGGTGTCGGGGTGGTCCTGCTTGATGCGGAGGTACTGCTGCATCATGGGGGTGTGCATCGACAGATCTTGAGTCATTGATTTCAATCTATTCGTATTCCTCAAGCAGTAGCAGTGGCCAGCAGCTTGTTCAGATAATCGGCTTCAGGCATGAACAGGACATGCAGCTTGTCCAAGTCAGGCACAGCATGGCCTTGGTGAGTCCAGAGATGTTCGAGGCGTAACCGGTTTGCTGAGGGCGAGAGAATGAAGGACTCCAACGCAACGTCGCCATCACCCAGGCGCTGTTCAAGCTGTTTGATGTTCTCACTGAAAGTGATTTTGTCACTGCCCGGCCCCTCGTGCTCCAGTCCGTGTGGGTCGATGAAGCTGATGCGTTGCTTCCCGTCCTGGCTAACGCACCACAGGATGAAATCCGGGAAGAAATTCCCCGCCTCGAAAAAACCCACCCCGCGCTTGGCCAGATTGCGAAGCAGGAACAGGCGCTTGCCCTGCTCCAGCAGGTCGTCCTCATGGGCTTGCAGCCATTGGCGCAGATCGTTGACGAACTGGAACTCTGACCTGTTGAGGGCGACCGGCTGGATTGCCACCTTCTCGCTGTAGAGCAGGGGTTCGTAGAGGTGAGCGCCCAGGCGCAAGCCCTGAACATAGCCATTGGTCCGCCAGCCAATGGCCGCCAGATCGGCTTTCAACTGGCGGATATCCTGGATCAGGTAATCCTCATTGGCCTCAACCACCAGCGTGTAGTGTTCCTCACCGGGCAGGTTTTCGTGGCCTTTCTCCAGCGGAACCAATTCCATGCGCGGGTCGAGGAACTTCCGTTTGTGGTGGTTGAAGCTGCGTTCCAGTGCCATCGACAGCAATTCAAAGGCCATCGACTGCCAATGACGCCGGTTGTTCATGTTCGCCTGCCACATCTGGGCAGGCGCGGCCAGGCGATACCAGTCCGGCGTGTTGAGCAGTGAGCGAAGCTTGTCGTGCTTCAGTGTCAGGTTGTCCAGGTGTCGTTGGCGGCGGAAACGTTCCAGGTCGAACCACAGCGCATCCCAATCCAGCAGCTTGAGGCGCAGGGCGTCGAATTGGCGCGGCGTGCTGTCGGCCGCATTCACCGCCTCATTTGTCACCTCGCCGGCTTGCAGCATTTGCAGGCGCGGAAAGCGGTCAACGGTGACGACCGCGCCTCTCTGCGTCATGCCCGGTGGCAGGTTTGCGAGAGAGAACTCGACCACTGGCCCGTGCTTGCGGAAATCGTATTGCTCCTGGGTGTCCTTCCGAAAACGAGGGCGCAGGATCTTCAGATTCTGGCCAAAGTCGTGGGTGACGTTGAGGGTAATGGTTTCCACCTTCGGTTCGTCATTTGGCGGCAGCCCTTCGCTTTCCAGGAAATCGCGGAAGGTCGCCATGAAATCTGCCTGCACGCCAAAGACGTTCAAGGTCTCCAGAAAATGGATATCGCGGGGCGGATTGACCGGCTGGTAGCGGCTGGTGCGCATCAGGCTCACGTCCTTGCCCTTCAGGCGCACGCCGCGCCCGAATAGCTGGATGATCTGGGCGCCTTCGCTTTGCCCCATGCGCATCAGGCCAAGGCTGGAAACCCGCCAGCAATCCCAGCCCTCAATGAACTTCTTCGAACCCACCAGGAGATGAATTGGCGAATCCGGCTTGTGCACGTCTCCAAAAACCGCTTCGCCAAACTCGCTGGGGCGAACCTCGGCCAGTGAATGTTTGTGCTCCAGCTCTTCCTGCACGTGCTTGGCCAGCGCTGCCGCGTCCCCCACGTTGATGACGCCAAAGGCCTGTTCTGCCTCGCCCACTTTCAACAGCAATTCGCCGCTGTCTCCCTTGACCCGTTCCACCACCAGATGGCCGCCACCCGGCGCATGGAAAAGGCGCTGGCAGATATCTGCGTAAATGGCAGCGCCGTCCAGCTTCAAATCCCGCAAATAGGGGAAGGAATTGACGAACACATCGCGCCCCTGAGCGTCCATCAGCCCGGTTTGTTGACCGTTTCCTGAGAGCACCAGGCCGATCAGGCGGGTGAACTCCTCTCGGCGGGCCAGAAAGCGGGCCAAGAAGTCGAGAATCTGCGCCACGTCGGAAGGCGAAACGCTGTCCTCATCCACCTTGCGCCCGGTCACGCTGGCGCCCACAAAGACCCACAGTGGCTTTTCCAGGTTGTAGCCGGCATAGCGCTTGCCCGCCTCGGTAAACATCCGCAACTGCTGGTAGAAAGCCAGCAAGGCCGCCGTCAGGTAGGTGTCCTTATGGGCCAGCTCGTCCTTGGGCAGATTGAAAATACGGTAATCCTTGCCATACCCGTCGGCATAGAAATAGCGATAGCTGTAATCGAACAGCACCGCCTTGGCGTAGCTCTCGGCCAGCACCTTGTCGTTGGCCGCCTTCACCGCCTGCTTGAAGGTCGCCGAATACTCGAAGGTAAAACCCCGTGCCGCCAGCTTGTCGCGCTTGGCCTTCCAGTCGCTGCCGCTCATGCCCCGGTGGCCTTCGTCCACCAGCAGCAGGTTGCCGTCACCAAAGCTGTCCACCGCCATCTGCTTCACCTTCTGCTCGTCGGCCAGTTTGGTGATCTCGGTGAGCAGCGGAATGTCCAGCGCGCTTTGCCCGCGTGAAGCGAGGTCGCTTTCCTGGCGTAGTGGTTCAGGATAGAAGCCGTTATCCCGCAGCTCCCGTTCGTGCTGTTCGGAAAGACGCTCGTTGGGGGAAAGCACGATCACCCGGCTATAGGCATCGGCCTGGCCAGTGCAGCGGGCGTAGTGGGCAAACTGGCGCAGGTTGACGTGCATCAGCAACGTCTTGCCACTGCCGGTGGCGTTTTGCAGACACAGTTTGTTCAGGTCGTCGGCCGCATAAAGGCTAATGCCGGTGCTGCGCTTTAGCTGTTCGTGAAAACGGTTGAAGCGTTCGACAAAATCATTCAGTGCCGCGCACAAGCCCTGGCGGTCGCTGAAATAGCGATCCAGGTAGATTTCCACAAACAGCAGCGTCAACCACTGAAAATACTTCCAGACGATCTCGCCCTTTAGCTTGCGCTTGCCATTGATCGCCTGGGTATGTGCCACCAGGTTGGCGTCGTAGCGCGTCAGCTCGGCGGGCGTCAGCACTGCACTGGTCGGCAGATGGGAGATCAGGGCTTCTAAAAAGCGGTGCTTGCCATTGGGCGCGATACCCGGCTCGACCGTGCGCAGGGTCTTGGCGAGCATTTCCAGCGGCCGTACCTGGCGCCCGCTGTCCGTGTGCGGATGCAGGGGGTCGATACCGAACAGCCCAACCAGAAACTGGTTGAGGACCAATGCCTCCTGAAAATGGCTGACGACCAGCGGCGGCTGCGCCTTGCTGCTACGTGGCGCGCGGCTCATGCCTGACCTCCCAGGGCTTCCAGTCGGGCGATCCAGGCATCGAAGCGCGGGCACCGGGCTCGGATGGCGGGCAGGCCGGCCAGTTCGATGATTTCAGGGCCATGCAGCGGTTTGTCGTAGCGGCAGTCAAACAGTTTTTCCAGTCGATGCGACGGGCTGGTTTCCGGGCTGTCGTTAACCTTCTCTGGCGAACCGCATTGGCGCACGGCTTGCTCCATGGCCGACAATTCTTTTTGGCTACCCTCCAGCCAGTCAACGGTCTGCTGGGGCACGGCAAAGAGCAGTGCCTCGAATTCGTATAGCTGTATATAGGGCAGCAAACGTTGTTGTCTTTCTCCATCGACAAGTTCAAGAATCGCAGCCTCCAATGCCAGCACGTCCCGATTTTCCCGTCGTTTGAAACGATAAAAATCGTACATCGTGCTGACGAAATCAAAGCTACCTAACAAGGTGGGTAATACACCGCGAATTTTGCCCAGACTGACGGCACCGCCGATATCGATGCCTGTGGCGCCTATTCCATAACCGATGAGTTGGGGGTGCAGAACCTTATTGACGAACAAACGTTCGGTCTTGCCTTCAACGCTGATACCTAGGCGAATCATTCCGGCGTTCCTCCCAGAATGTTTTTCTCCCACATCTCGCCGATCTGATACAGCTCTAACCAGGAAACCACGCCTTGTTCATCCAGGCGACGGAAATGGGCCTTACCATCAATCTGGTCGGCCACGATCAGGTTTTCCCAGGAAAACTCGTTCACCAGTGTCACCGACTGGGTAGACGCGATGATCTGCCGTGTCGCACTCAAGGAACGCATCATCGCGGCGACCAACTGGATGGCGAAGGGATGCAGGCCAAGCTCAGGCTCGTCCAGGAACAACACGTCCGGCAGCATTTCGCCGGGTAGGCTTAGCAGGGTCACTAGGCAGAAGAGACGCAGCGAACCATCGGAAGTCGAATCCGGGCCAAAAGTCTTGTCACCTTGTTTGCTACGCCAACGCAGCAGCACCTTGCCGAAATTCGGTTCCAGAACGAAATCCAGAAAGATCGGCAACACCCGCTGAATGCGTTGCACGATGCGGCTGTACGCGCGCGGATCGTTCTCGAACAGGTTCAGGAGTACCGGCGCCAGATTCGCGCCATCTGAGCGCAGCCGCGCGTTCTCGGTCACGTCCCAAGCCCGCTTGATGTTGGCTGTGGGCGAGGTGTCGTGGAACTGGTAGGTCACGCATTGCCGGAGCAAGTGCGTCACCGTACGAGCTGTAGTTTTTCCCTTCGGCGTGGGGGCATCCTTGATCGCCAGCGGTAATTGGCCTTCGCGTGTACCACTCGACAGAGCATTCCACGGTGCTTCGCCGCTGCGGCTTTTATCGGAATAGCGATACGCTTCTTCGACAAAAATCAGCGAATCGTCGGCAGGCAGATGCGTGAGCGCAAAACGGTAGTCGTTCCAACCCTTGTGGGTCGCCATCCGGATCGTTGCCCGGATGTGCTGGGTCACCTTGGCTCCCATGTATAGCAGGTTATCGGCACCGCCTTGGCGCTGCACGAACTCCTGGAAATTCTGGCCCTTGAGCATCCAGCCGAGCATCTCGAAAAAACGGATGAAGTTCGACTTGCCGGCACCGTTAGCGCCGATCAGCAAGGCCATTTGCGGCAACTCGAGATTCTCGATCTTGGCCAGATTTCGGAAACCTTCGATGCTGACCTGGCTGACGCGCCCTTGAATAAGGCCTTGCGACTTCTTGGGCACTTTCTTTTCAGCTTCCATCATGCGTCCTCCCACATCCGTTGGGCGAAGGTTTCTTCGATCAGGCGGACGCGGGTGGCGGCGTTGCCATCGCTGGGCAGGGCGTGGCTGCCGTTGATGTAGATGGTCTCGAACTCGCTCTCCAGCGGGTTGAGCTTCTTCTTCGCCAGATAGGCTTCCAGCACCGCCTGGTCGCGGCCGGCGTCGCTAGTGAGCTTGCGCCACAGCACCAGCACGCGCTGGCGCGAAGTCTCGTCGCCGGGCACGGCCAGCACATGGCCTTCCACCCAGCGGAACCAGAATTCGCCTTCGTCCTGCTCGTCGATGCGCGCGCAGGTCCAGCGCGTGTCCTGATCCTTGGGCAGGTCGGGATCGACGGTTTGCACCAACTCGGCGGCGTAGCGGCGCGGCCGGTCGAGTTGGGCGACGTGCAGGCCGATCAACCAGCTGAAGGTTTCGATCAGGTCCACCTGCTTTTCCACCTGCGCTTCGCTGCCCGGCTGCTTGATCTTGAGGCAGTAGGCCGTCGGGTCGGCAAACTGGCGCACGTTGAGCAGGCTGGGGCTACCGGCGGTTTCAAAATCGAGCCAGTACTTGAGCAGGTAATCCCGGGCGAGGTCGGAATTTTGCGGGTTTTCGACGTCGACCACAGGATTTTTCGGCAGCAACAGATTGTTCAGGGTGTCTTCGTAGGATTCGAGGCGGAGTACCTTGAATACTTTAGGTGATCGTGCCGCTTCTTCCAACGATGGGAGCCGCTTCGGTAGTCCTTCCATCCACTCAGGAGTAAAGGCTGTCTTCTTTAATCTGTTCAGCATAATTTGGTCGAAGTAATTGCTCATTTCGACCAGAATGAATTTGCGTTGGCCTCCGGTTTGGCGATTGATATCGATGACGGCGTGGCCGGTCGTGCCTGATCCTCCGAAGAAATCCAGCACCAAGCTAGTTTCCCCTGTGGTTTGTGAGATGAGTTTGATCGGCAACGTAGTTGGTTTAGGCGTTGGAAACAAACCTTGTTCACCAAACAGCGCAGCAATCTGTTTTTCTCCATCTGTGTAGTCATGGAAAAATGACTTCGCAACGTTTGTTTCGACGTTATGGGCAAATCTCTTAAATTGGGGGATTTTGGATTCGTCATTCCCCCAAATGATTCGCCCCTGTCGGTCCAGTGCTTGAAAGCTTTCTCGGGAATGGTCAGGCCATGTCAGTGGCCATGCCCAACCCCTGCGCGGAATGGAACAGGGGCGTCCTGTAATCGGATGATTTGGTACGTAATAGCGATAGTTTGGATCATTGGGATCCTTTGTCGATTCAGATTGCTTTTGTGCAGGAGCAGACGGATCACTTTCGCGAAAGACCCAAATTTTGGCTCTTGCTTCTCGAGCACATTCTTCATCTATTCGAATACCATTTTCATTGCGATATTCAGCGCCATCGTAGTTATATAGACCTCTCCAAGGATCTTGCTTCTTGGTTTCCTCGTTGTACGTTAGCCCCATCTGTTCTAGCTCCTGCTTGAAGTCATTCAAGTGTTCCTCGTACAGCTGCTTGATGGCTGACCTCACATCGGCGATGGGTGGATACTCCTTATTTAATCGTGTAACTAGCTCAAGCAACTCCTTAAGCCCTGGTTTGGGCTCACGAAACATTGCGGGAAGACGTTCTGCAATGCCTCGGTCCTTGGCGTAGACTTCGATATATTCGTGATTAGTGGAATAGAGTGGCGACTGGCTATGGGTGGTGTTTTGTGCCCAGATTAGTTCTTCAATGCGATTTTCTTTCCCAAACACCATGTCTAATACAGCAGAAAGTGTGTCGCGTTCGTTCTCATCAATATTAGAGAATAATGCACCTTCCGGGCTTAGCAATAACCAAGCAAGACTGAGCCGATCTTGCATCATAGAGGCCCAAGATGAATGCTTGTAGTTATCCTTGTATGGGAATCCGTCACCCTGCCTGTTATAAGGCGGATCAATTACGACGGTTTTAACTTGTGCTCGGCATTTAGCCTGCATCAAATTAAGTGCTTGAAAATTGTCGCTGTTGAATAGGATTCCATCTATCTGCTCATCCAGATCGGCACAGCTAGATAACAACTTTTCGAGGAATGCAGGGCTGAAGTGCCGAGTATCTACCATGAGAGTGCCATGGCTGCGTAGGAATTCGACAGTCAAAGGCTCACTGTATGGAGTGATGGATGGAATGGAAGGAAGACGGTCGATGCCGCACAGAGCAACCCACTCTTGTCGTTGTGCATCGTTGGCAGCGATTTCGGAGTAAAGAGTTTCCGGGATGTTGCTAAGTGCTATGCAGTACTGTGCGTCTACAACAAACTTCTTCTTCAGCCACAGCTTTTTCTGGAAGTCTTCGATCTGGGCGAGGAAGTCGATCATGCGGCGGGCGATTTTGCGTAGGCTTTGCAGTTTCTTCAGGTAGCTCTCGACCCGCGGTGCTTCGGCGTTCTCGATGTCGTCGAGGCGCATGATTTCGTTCTTGATGTAGAAATCCAGCTCGCGCCGCAGGAAGCCGCCCAGGTTTTTATGGATGAAGTAATCCATGGTGTTGCGGCTGCTGTATTGGCCCAGGTATTTACCGAGCAGCGTGCGGCTGGGCTGCTTGTCGGTGGGGGCCGGGGTGGCTAGCGCGGTGCGGTGGGCTTCGGCTTGGGGCAAGTCGGCGAGCGCGGCCTGGATGGCGGCTTCGGCCTCGTTCAGGCGTTTTTGCTGCCAGGTGCCGGCCTGGCCGGTTTTCTCCGGGTCGGGGCGGTATTGGAACTGGATGACGAGTTCAGTCTGGCCCTGCGCGTTGGTTTCGAGCTTGACGGGTTCCGGGTTGTGGATGAGGAAGTAGCGTTCCTGGCCTTCCTTGACGTTGTTGTGTTCGCCTTCGCTGGCGGCAGCGAGGCGGAAGTGGACGGTCAGGCTTTCTGCCGGCGCGGCAAAGTCGAAGCCGGCCTGGCCGCCCTGACCGGCGATTTTTTGCGCGGCGGCGAGG
>Ga0209480_10002356_pt1 | contig 13017 bp, 10 predicted proteins | sample JI61114C2DNA_FD_187501 | JGI IMG/M metagenome (GOLD analysis project Ga0209480, IMG submission 187501) | Wastewater effluent complex algal communities from Wisconsin, to seasonally profile nutrient transformation and Carbon sequestration -... | ecosystem: Engineered > WWTP > Effluent > Algae...
AATGACATTGATTGTGGACGTCGATTTGGATTTATTGAAAGAACTGCACGAACACGGAAGCGCCCGAATCCTGAAAGACCGTCGAACCGATTTATATGAAATTAAAAGAGTGGGAAAAGCCTAATGAAAAACAATTTCGACATAGAAAAATTAAAATTTCCGATAGGGAAATGTCCAAAAACAGATTCCATTTCTGAAAATGATTTGGAAACTTGGATAGCGACTATTGAAAATTTTCCATCCAAAATAAAAGCGCTGACTTCAACTCTTTCTGTCGAAGAATTGAATTGGATTTATCGTCCAAAAGGGTGGTCTATAAAACAAGTGGTGCATCATTGTGCCGACAGTCACATCAATAGTTTTATTCGTTTCAAACTGGCTTTGACCGAAGACGTTCCTACCATAAAACCCTATGAAGAACAACTTTGGGCAGAACTTTCGGATGGTAATTCGAATGATATTTCGGCATCCATTCAAATCATCGAAGGTGTTCACGCTAGATGGGTTTTTCTTTTGAAATCTCTTGGTTCAACCGAATTAAAACGACAATTTTTTCATCCCGGAAATATGAAAATATCTAGTTTACAAGAAACCATTGGAGTATATGCTTGGCATTGCAATCATCATTTGGCACATATTGAACAAGCTTTATTGCACAAAGGTCAATTTTAAAACATCAATTTCAATGGCAATGGCAATGACAATATAAAAAAGATTAATTTTCTTATCCAGATAGCTATCGGAACTTAATGGTTTAAAGAAAAATAAATGGTTACAACAATTTCCGTAAAAACGAAAAACTATGGACAAAACTTGCCTGGAATGTGGAGACAAAATTGTGGGTCGCGAAGACAAAAAGTTTTGCAGCGACGGTTGCCGCAATGCCTACAACAACAAAATAAATAAAGACAGTACCAATTTTATGCGCAACGTCAACAACAAATTGCGCAAAAATTACCGTATTCTTTCGGCATTGAATGTCGATGGAAAAGGAAAAGCCACCAAGTCAAAACTATTGAGCAAAGGATTCGATTTTGAGTTTTTTACCAATATTTTGGCCACTAAAACAGGAAACACCTACTATTTTGTTTACGACCAAGGCTACCGCGTTTTAGAAGACGACTATTATATGCTTGTCAAAAAAGAAATTTAGAACCCAATTCTATCCCAATGAAAAAAAGTTATTCCTCCATTTTATCCGTGTTGTTTATCCTTGGTTTCCTTGGATTTACATTCTTCACGATGATGCCCCAATGGACATCCGACGACGATGCTCCGCTTGCAGAGTTTTCGACCAAAAGAGCTTTGGAACAAGTCAAAAACATATCCCAAAAACCGCATTTTGTAGGTTCTGAAAATCACGAAGTCGTAGCTAATTATCTGGTAAAAGAATTGCAAAATATGGGTTTGCAAACTTCCATTCAAGAAGGTTTTGCCTTTTCAGATTGGGGAACTTTGACCAAATGCAAAAATATCTTGGCTCGAATAAAAGGCACAAACAGCAACAAAGCCTTGCTCCTGCTTTCGCATTATGACAGCGCGCCGCATTCCTATTCAAAAGGAGCAAGCGATGCGGGTTCGGGCGTGGCAACGATTCTCGAAAGTGTTCGCGCTTTTACCTACAACAAAAAACAGCACAAAAACGACATCATCATTCTATTTTCGGATGCTGAAGAATTGGGTTTGAATGGTGCGGCACTTTTTGTAACCCAACATAACTGGGCAAAAGAAGTCGGATTGGTACTCAATTTTGAAGCCCGAGGAAGTTCGGGACCAAGTTATATGTTGATGGAAACCAATGCTGGAAACTCAGGATTGGTCAAGGAATTTTCGGCGGCCAACGCCCAATATCCAGTTTCGAATTCCTTGATGTACAGCGTTTACAAAATGTTGCCCAACGATACTGATTTGACCGTTTTCAGAGAACAAGGCAACATTCAAGGTTATAATTTTGCTTTTATCGACGGACATTACAATTACCACACCGCTCAAGACGACCTCAATCATTTGAGCAAAAACACCTTGGCACATCAAGGAAAATACCTGATGCCGTTGTTGGATTATTTTTCGAATGCCGATTTGAACTCGACACAAACCACCGAAGATTACGTTTATTTTTCGATTCCATTTAGTTTTATCAGCTATCCTTTTAGCTGGGTTTTGCCAATGGTTATAATCGCTTTTGCACTTTTGTTGTTTTTGATTTTTATTGGAATGGGTAAACGCCTTTTTTCTTTCCCAGAAATGGCCAGAGGATTCGTTCCGTTTTTGGGTTCGGTGCTAGTTTCGGGATTAATCACGTTTTTAGGGTGGAAATTATTGCTAATTATTTACCCACAATACAACGATTTGCTCAACGGATTTACTTATAACGGTCACGAATATATTGCAGCTTTCACGCTGTTGAGTTTGGCGATTTGCTTTGCGTTTTACCAAATTTTCTCTTTCAAAAAAGTGACGATGAACCATTCTGTTGCGCCACTATTCTTTTGGATTCTCATTAATGGATTGCTAGCTTTCTTCCTGAAAGGTGCAGGATTTTTGATTATTCCCGCTTTTGCAGGATTGCTAATGTTGACTTCTTTTGTATTGACTCAAAAATCAAAATGGATTTTGAACCTCTTTTTGAGCATTCCCGCCTTGTTAATTATTGCGCCATTTATCCAAATGTTTCCAATAGGTTTGGGGTTGAAAGTATTGTTTGGAAGCGCCATTCTCACGGCCTTGACTTTTGGTTTATTGCTACCCGTTTTTGGTTCGTTTATGAGAAAAGGAATGGCTTCCGTCATTCTGTTGGTGCTTGCGATTGGCTTTTTTGCCAAAGCGCATTATTATTCCGGTTACGAATTGGGCAAAGCCAAATCCAATAGTTTAGTTTATATTTTGGATGCCGACAAAAACAAAGCGACTTGGGCAACTTATGACACCAATTTGGACGAATGGACAAAAACTTATTTGGGTGAAAATCCAAAAGATGCCTCAGCATTAAACTCCATTTCTTTGCCCAGCAAGTACAATTCTTTTTTCACTTTCACTGCCGATGCGCCAATAAAAGTTCTTTCGAAACCAATTGTAGAATTTCTGAAAGACAGCATTTTTGGTGGCAATCGCTATTTGAAAATCCGAATCACGCCAACTCGAAAAGTCAATCGGTATGATATTTTTGCCAACGAAAATCTGGTGATTCAAAATTTCAAAGCCAATGGTTTGTCGTTGTTAGGACAAAAAGGTTCCAAATACGAACGAAAAGGCAAGAAATTGGTGAGTTATTATGTGGTAGATCAACTTCCGCTGGAAATAGAATTCAATGTTGCCGCTAATAGTGTTTTAGATTTGGATTTAATGGAAAGCTCTTTCGATTTGATGAATAATCCATTGTTTCCAATGGCAAAAAGAGCCGATTGGATGATGCCAACGCCTTTTGTTTTGAATGATGCTGTGATTATTAAAGAGAAAATAAAAGCTTTACCAAAAGTGGCTAAACCAATTGTTTTGAAGGTTGGAAATGCAATTGAAAAAGATAGTTTGTTGGTTGAGAAAGACAGTTTGAGGAAGCTATAATTCTAAGGTCACAAATTATGACCTTAGAAAATTAAAGAAATATGCGGTCACAGATTGTGACCGCATAAACAATAGCAATAATGTCTATATTAGCTGAATAAAAGCTACATCATAAAGTACAAATGCACTAAATCCTCAAATTGTGGATTAAAAAATATGAGAAACGAAATTGATAATTTATTTAAAAACAAAGAAGAGATTCCTTTGTTCTATATTGAAAGTGGAAGCAGACTTTGGGGTATTGAAAGTCCTGACAGCGATTTTGACGTTCGCGGTTTTCATCTTCAATCAAAAAACCAGTACTTTGATTTCAAAAAACACCGTGACCTTATTGAGGTTATGGATGGAGATTTCGATTTTGTTTCATACGATATTGACAAAATGTTTGGTCTTTTATTGAAAAGTAACCCAACAGTTTTTGAATGGATTAGGGCGCATATTATTTATTTTAATGAATTTCCTGATTGGATAAGTTTTCAAAAAGTCTTGATTGAAAACATTGACTATAAATCGTTGTTCTATCATTACATTTCACTAGCAAAAGGAAATGTGAATTTAATGGAAACAGGTAAAAAATTCACTTATAAAACTACCTTTTATTGTATCCGAGGTTTACTTTCTGCTGAACTTTCTTCAAAGCAAATTGTTCCAGAATTATTAATTAATAACTTGTTTGACCAATTTGAAAATGACAACGAAGTTTTAAAAATAGCAAAAGAAAGTTTAGAGCGAAAAAAGGAAAAAAAGGAAAAACAAGATGTTGACGAAGCTGATAAAGAAAAGATTCTTTCAGTAATAAAAAATTTCATAGTCGAACTTGAAAGCAAAACTCCAGAAAGCAGCAACAATAGAGTAAAGCTCGAAATTATTTTACGGAACTATAGCTATAATTTAAAAGAACATTTTTACAAATAAAAACCTCAATAAAGATTCATAATCACTGCCACACCCGTAAATCATATAAAAATCCTCCATAATTCTATAACAACTTACTCCCATAATTCCATCATTTTTACATAAAACTAAACCTTATGAAAAAATCGATTCTACTCCTTGGAATTATAATTGCGCTTACCTCAGTGTCCTGCAAAAAAGCGGATGGTGAAAATACGCCACAAATAAATAAAATCGTCAAAAAAGCTCCCGTTCGTAAAGCTCCCAAAGCCGTTTCTTATACTTTAGAAAGCCCTAAAGAATGGCTGAAAACAAACAAAAATGCCGCAGACTTAGAAATTGCCCTTGCCGTAAACCGAACCGACAAACAATTTTTCACCAAAATGGATTCTGTGATTATTCCAACGGATATGAGCGGTGATATTGCTTTTTATTTGCCCTTTCCAGTTGAAGTTCCTTATTTGATTGATGTCGATAAAATCCTTTTCTTTTCTTATCCTACCCAAACTTTTGCGGCTTATGAAAACGGAATTTTGATTTATACCGGTCCAACGAATATGGGTCGAAAAACAGCTCAAACCCCCACAGGATTATTTTTCTGCAATTGGAAAGCCGAAGAAACCATTAGCACGGTTGATGATGAATGGAAATTGCTTTGGAATTTCAATATCGCTAACAAAGGAGGAGTTGGGTTTCATCAATACGATATGCCAGGTTATCCTGCCTCGCATTCTTGCTTGAGGTTACACGAAATAGATGCCAAATATTTATACGAATGGGCAGATCAATGGGTTTTAGTCGATGACGAAAATGTGAAATTCAAAGGAACTCCAGTAGTGGTTTTTGGAAGTTATCCTTTTGGCAGTCCAAAACCTTGGTTGCAACTTGTTGAAAACCCAAAAGCATTGACTATTTCAGTTAGTGAAATGGAGAAAGTTACAGCTCCTTTTTTAAGCACTATTTTAAAGGAACAGGAAAAAAAGAAGAAATCTTAAAAATATCAATTTTCAAATGGTTTGTATTTAAACTACTTTTGAACACTCTATTTTTTTTATAATGACACAAATTAGTATTCTCGGTTGCGGTTGGTTAGGTTTGCCATTGGCGAAAGCCTTGTTGGAAAATGGATTTTCTGTAAAAGGTTCTACGACTTCAAATGAAAAACTTTCGGTTTTAGAAAATCTAGGAATTCAAGCTTTCAAAATTAAATTATCGGAAACAAAAATTCAAGGAGGAATCGATTCTTTTCTAGAAAATTCGAAGATTTTAATCATTGATGTACCGCCAAAACTTCGCGGTTCTGAGAAAGACCCTTCGACTACGCTCAGGATGACATTCGTTGAAAAGATTAATAATGTCATTCCGTTTATAGAAAAATCCTCTATTGAAAATGTGCTTTTCATCAGTTCAACTTCCGTTTATGGTGAGGACAATTCGATGGTGACAGAAGAAACAGAACTCAATCCCGATACCGAAAGCGGCAAACAATTAGTGCAAACCGAACAACTTTTGCAAAGCAATTCCAATTTTAAAACTACCATTTTACGTTTTGGCGGATTGATTGGCGAAGACCGACATCCAATAAAATTCTTGGCTGGAAGAAAAAACATCGAAAACCCAAATGCTCCCATAAATCTGATTCATCAGGAGGATTGCATTGGTATTATTCTAGAGATTCTTCGACAAGCTCAGAATGACAAATTGGAATGGAACGAAACTTTTAATGCTGTAACGCCTTTTCACCCGAGCCGAAAAGAATATTACACACAAAAAGCTGTTGAATTCAATTTGGCATTACCCGGATTTAATGTTGAAAACTCCAGTTTTGGAAAGACTATTTCGAGTTCGAAAATTGAGAGAGATTTGGGATATTCTTTTAGCAAATTGAAATTATAATCATCAACTTAACTAGTTCAAATTTTCTTGATTGCAAAAATAGTGTTGCAACAAATTGGACAATTCGTCTTTTTTGATGGGTTTAGAAATATAGCCATTGCAACCCACGGCAATCGTTTTTGCTTTGTCTCCTTCGAGAGCATAAGCAGTTTGAGCCAGTATGATTACTGTCGAATTAAATTTTCTAATTTCCTTAGTAGCTTCATATCCATTCATTTCAGGCATTTGAATGTCCATTAAAATTAAATCTAAATCGGAATTGTTATGGCAAATTTCTACCGCTTCCACTCCTGTTTGTGCGATTAGTATTTCGTTGCCAAATTCCTCCAAAACCTTTAAAATTAGTGTTCTGGAAATGTTGTCATCTTCAGTAACCAATATTTTTAAATTTTTAATTTCACAAGGCTCTTTCGGGATAGATATGCTTTTTTGTGCCAAATCGTTTTCCTCAAATCGAATCGCATCTGGAATAGAAAAATAAAATTCTGAACCTTTTCCGATTTCGCTTTCAACCCAAATTTTGCCTCCCAATAATTCTGCATAAGCTTTGGCTATAGCCAAGCCCAAACCTGCACCTTGACGAGCCATTTTGTCGTTGAAATCGGCTTGAATAAACCGTTCGAAAACAGCTTTTTGCCTGTCTTTTGAAATTCCGATTCCAGTATCTTTTACAAAAAATTCAATTTGGTTGTTCCTTTTTTCATAACCAAATTCGATGGTTCCTTTGACGGTGTATTTGATGGCATTTTTAACCAAATTAATCAAAATGGCATATAATTTTTCGCGATCGGTACTGATTATGGTTTGTTCATCGTCCGAAGATTTTTTTAGAATAAGTTGTATTCCTTTGTCTTGGGCTTCGTGCTCAAAAAAAGTGTATATGTACTGCATTTGTTCATCAACATTTGTTGTCGAATAACTAACTTTCATTTGTCCGGCTTCAATTTTTGAAATATCTACAATATCATTGATGATACTAAGGAGTCGGGTGCCACTTTTTTCGATGATTTCGATATAATTTTTATTCTCTTCTGGGCTGAGATTTCCTGATTTCAACAATTCGGCAAATCCCATTATTCCGTTCATTGGCGTCCTGATTTCGTGGCTCATATTGGCCAAAAAAGCCGACTTCAATTTGTCACTTTCCTCTGCTTTTACTTTTGCTTTTTCTAATTCAACATTAGTTTCTTTTAATTTTTCCTTAGATACAATTAGTTTTTTATAATTTTTTTTAAGCGATTTGTTCATTCGTTCGTATTCCTGATTTTTTATTAAAAGGTCTAAACTTAATCGCTCAGCAATTGTTTTTGCACGTTTTTTTGTAATGAGTACTGTATAGGATAATGCCGATAATAACACACTTATTATTATTCCGCCTATTGATATGAGCAGTGTTTGAGAAGAAAAATAAAATATACTTTTTGAAGGTCTTGAAAATAGTAATGTCCATATTTTATTGTTTAACAAAACTGAAATTTTCTCTGTTTGTGTATTGGTATCAAAAGCACTATTTATGTTGTTTTTATGGCTATCAAACAAGAGTGTTTTTGATGAAATAGTACCATCTTCATATATTTGCAAACGAATATTTGTTTTATCATTTAAATATTTGCCTTCTAAAATACTATTGATTAAATCCTCCATTCGAAAAGCACTAAAAACCCAGCCAATGATTGCTTTACGACGAGATTCAATGGTGTTTATTGGAACGTTTTTGTACACAGGAACATACATTATTGTGCCCGCTTGCATGCTTTTCTTGGTTTCCAGAAGCAGAACCACTTTTCCTGAAAGTATTGGTTTATTATAATCACGAGCTAGTTCCATGGCTTTGCGCCTAACAGGTTCCGAAAACATATCGTAGCCAAATGCAAGAGTATTTCGGCCACTAAACGGCTCCAAATAAATTATAGAAGTGTAACTGTCCCTTATCATCAAAGGGAAAACTTTATATTTAGGAAACCCCTCCTTTTGAATAGCTGAAACGTGGTTTTTTAGTTGTTCTTTTTTAATTAAAGTAGAAAAACCCAAACCCTGAACGCCTATAAATTTTACATTTCCAACAGAAAATTTATTGAACCGTTTCCACTCTTCTCTGGTTACCGATTGTGAGGCTTCAAACAAGGATGACCCACTAATTAAGAACTCTGTTTGTATATTAATTCGGTTGATGATTTTTGATTTTATCTCATTACAAACCTGTACAAACTCTTTTTGTTCCTGAGATTCTTCTTCTTGTCTGACATAATTTGTTATAGCAAACGTTAGAAAAAGTCCAACTATAAAAATCAAAGAAGAAATCCAAATAGGTTTTTTGTCCCTAAATGGATTTTTTTTTAAAAGTCTTATAATTGATGTTTTCATTTTTTATGATGAATTGGAAAACTTCTTGAAGGTATTCATTTAATTATACCTTCGTTTGGGCTTACTAAATGCAAAAAAATGCTTTTTGACTTGAAAAGTTTTGGATTAAATTGCCCCTAAAATCAAAATTAATAGCACAAATTAAGAAAAAAAAGCCAATAAAACAATTTGTTAGAATCTTTATTTTTCTACAAAGAATGCTAGATTGTTATAATTTGAGCAAAATAAAACCATATTGTCGATACTTGGGCATAAAATTGAACATTGGTTTGATTTGAAAAGTATTTCATTTCAATAATATTATCGAAAAGCTTTCCTTTTGATCCTTGTTTTTCGAAACATGTATTGAGAAATACTTACTTTTGAAGTTCCAATTTTTGAGTTTATAATTCTATATTTAAAGTGAAAACTAAAATAAAAAATGCTCTTTCGTCCAAAATAAACACCATTGGATTACCAATAATTGCCTTGTGTTGGGTGAGTTTTTTTTGGGGAACCACTTGGCTCGCTTCAAAAGAAGGTGTAAAACATATGCCTGCTTTGCAACTGGCGGGAATCAGACAACTCATTGGCGGAATTCTTTATGTTAGCTTCTTTTTATACAAAAAAGCACCTTGGCCAAAGGGCAAACAATGGAAAGCTATATTCATTCTCAGCACTCTTAATTTTGTGTTGAGTAACGGTCTAAGTACTTGGGGCGTGAAATACATTAGCAGTGGTTTGGGTGCTATTATAGGAGCTATTTTCCCGCTGTGGATTGTAATTATTACTTTGTTTAAAGGCGAACGACTTGCGCGATTATCAATATTGGGACTAGTAGTTAGTTTTTGCGGAGTTTGTGTTATTTTCTACGATCATCTGGCCGATTTCTTGAAACCTGACTTTAGATTTGGAATTATTATTTCTTTGATAGCTACTGTAAGTTGGGCTTTTGGGAGTTTATATACCAAGAAAAAGGCGGCGAGTTTTAATCCCTATTTCAGTTTAGGATTGCAAATGCTCATTTCAAGTTTTATCACTTTGGCGGTTGTTGGCGCAACTGGAACTGGAGTAAATATCAGTTCGATTCCAGCCAATTCGTGGTGGGCAATGGGTTATTTGATAATCATTGGTTCTGTTCTGACCTTTATTGCCTTTATTTATATGCTGCAAAGACTTCCGCCAGAAATAAATAGCATTTACGCCTACATCAATCCTATTGTTGCGGTTTTATTAGGGGCAATAATTTATGGCGAACCACTCACAACGGCAATTGCAATTGGAGGATCCATCACTTTGTGTGGGCTGTATATGGTCAATTATTCGATTCGGAAGGCAAGAATGTAATATAATCATAGCTTCCTAGAAATAGAAAACCCCTCGAAATGATATTTTCGAGGGGTTTATTTTTAGGGGAATTTTATTTTTAAACTATAGCGCTGTAATGATAAATTCGCTTCGTCTGTTCATTTGGTGTTGCTCTTCGGTACAGTTTGATTGGTTGGTAGGCTCGCAACCACAGTCGTTTACTAACTGCGTTTCGCCATAGCCTTTTCCTGTTAATTTGCTGGCGTCTATTCCGTTTTTAACTAGCCAAGCGATAGTCGATTTGGCTCTTCTATCTGAGAGAACTTGATTGTATTGAACAGTTTGTCGGCAATCGGTATGCGAACGGATATCGAGTTTCATTGTTGGATTTTGATTCAAAACGTCTAATATTTTTTCTAAATCCAAGGCAGCTTCGGTTCTAATGTTGTATTTGTCTAAATCAAAATAGATCATTTTTATACCAAAGCATTTTCCTAAATCATCGCCCACAGCCACTTTACATACTTCGCTTTCTAAAGCAAAATTCAAATTCGTTCTTCCGTTTTCTCTTGCGATGGCTATTTTTTGTTCCTTAGTAACATAGTCTGGTTTTGCCGCTCTTACATTATAGGTTTTGCCACATTCTACCTCGAATTTGTAATTTCCTGAGGCATCTGTTATTGCAGTATTAATCAATTTGAATTGGTTGTCAAACAAACTCATTTTGGTGTCAGGAAGTATTTGTGCGGTGTTTACATCCGTTACGGTGCCGTATAATTCTTGTAAGCAAACTAGTTTTCTGGTTTCTAAAAATTTGTAGATGTCATCAAATCCTTGACCTCCGTCTCTATTAGAAGTCACGAATCCTCTTCGAGATTTGGTGTCTATTAGATAAGCAAAATCATCTTTGGGAGAGTTGATGCCATCGCCCACATTTTGAATTTCTCCTAATGTTCCATTGGCATCCATTTTGGTTACAAAAACATCTAATCCTCCTAGTCCTGGATGTCCGTCAGAGGCGAAATAGAGTTCGTTTTCGTCTGTTAGTTGTGGGAAGGTTTCTCTTCCTTCGGTATTGATTGCTTTTCCTAGATTTTGTGGAGTACTATAACTGCCATCATCGTTTATTTTGACTTTGAATAAATCGGATTGACCGAGTGTTCCAGGCATATCGGAGGCAAAATACAATGTTTTCTCGTCTGGACTAAGCGTTGGATGAGCTACGCTATAGGAATCACTGTCGAAAGGCAATTCGGTTACTTTGTCCCAATTGTCGTTTTCGAAACTGGCTTTGTATATTTTTACTAAAGTTACTTTGTTGGCATCTTTTCCTTTTTTACCATCCAGATAGTTGTTTCGGGTAAAGTACATTGTTTTGCCGTCTTTGGTAAAAATTGGTGTCGATTCGTTGAATTTTGAATTGATTTTATCGGCAAACTTGTTTACTTTTCCAGGAGTTAGTTCTTCGCCCAAATCAGAAAAATAAAGATTGGTAAAATGTTGATTGGTCCAAGTGTGTTTTCTTTGTCCTAAACTTCCGGTATCTCTGGCAGAGGAGAAAACTAGTTTGTTGTTGTAAAAAGCGCTTCCGTAATCGGAATATTTAGAGTTGATTCCGGCATCTTCTATTTTGTATCTTCCTGAATTGGCTTTGATTTGTTCGAGGTAGTTTTTGTTTTTCCCGAATAGTTTTCCTCGGGTATCGTTGCCTGCTTTTTGGCTAAATTTTTCTAGCATTTGGTTGGCTTTGTCATTTTGACCAATGGCTTTGAGCGATTGTGCATAGCGATACATATATTCGGATTCCTGATTGGGATTCATCTTGAATAATTCATCATACCATTTGGCTGCTTTGTCCAATTCTCCGTTGAAGTAATAAGAATTACCTAATTTTTGGAACATATCTTCTGATTTGTATCCTTTCTCGGCCACTCTTTCATAGGTACTAACGGCTTTTATATAGGAATAGCTATCGTATTTTTTGTCGGCAGTTGTGGTTTTAGATTTCTGTGCATAACTATTAAATGAAAAAGCACTTAGTATCGTTATGTAAAGGAGTATAGAATTTTTCATATTGATTGCTTTTTAGAAGAATCTTGGAGTGGTTATTTTGTTGTTGTTTTTGAACAATTCGTAACGCAAGAATATTTCGTGCGAGCCAGAATTATAGTTGTTTAAATTGGTGGTTTCTCTATCGTATCCGTACCCAATGTATAAACCGTCTGAGACTTGAAAGCCTACCATTGCACTCAAAGCAGCACTCCATCTGTAGGATGCGCCCAACATAAATTTGTCAAAAAACATAAAGTTTCCTGAAAGGTCCACTTGTAGGGGAGCACCTTCGATCATTTTGGTCAAAATGGCTGGTTTGAACTTAACAGTATCACTCAAATCAAACACATAACCCCCTATGAGGTAGTAGCTTATTCTTTCTTTGAAAATGGCTACTTCATTGTCGTCATAACGGTTGGTTTCGATAAAGTTAGGAATCGAAAAACCTACATACGCCTTGTCAGAATGCCAATAAACACCAGCACCAATGTTTGGGGAAAAGGTATTGTAATTTTGTAAACTAGGGTCTGTGGCATCTACAGGATTTAATTTGGTAGCATCCAAATCGAATAGATTGGCTGTGGCTTTGATACCAAAGGATAATTTCCAAGTTTCTGATGTTGGGATGGTGTAAGACAATCGGCAGGAAAAAGTATTTTCTGTTGTAGGGCCTATTTTATCATTGATCAAAGACACTCCTAAACCTAAATTAGATTCGTTCAGTGGCGTGTTCATAGATACAGTACTGGTAACAGGAGCTCCGTCGAGTCCAACCCACTGGGTACGATACAGGGCAAACATACTCAAGGCTCCGCGCGACCCTGCATAAGCAGGATTGACATTGATTGTGTTGTACATATATTGCGTAAATTGTGCGTCTTGTTGAGCATGACTTAGCATTCCAGTAAACAGCAAAGCGAATATTAGTATTCTTGTCTTCATAATCTTTTATTTTAAGAGCAA
>Ga0209480_10002357_pt1 | contig 13017 bp, 12 predicted proteins | sample JI61114C2DNA_FD_187501 | JGI IMG/M metagenome (GOLD analysis project Ga0209480, IMG submission 187501) | Wastewater effluent complex algal communities from Wisconsin, to seasonally profile nutrient transformation and Carbon sequestration -... | ecosystem: Engineered > WWTP > Effluent > Algae...
CCGTTGGCGAATACGCTCCGCTTCACACTGGGCTTCAACTTCGACGGCAAGGCTAAGAAGAAGGCCAGCGACACCGAAGGATGAGCATGCGCGTAGGCTTTGGCTATGACAGCCATCGCTTGGTGGAAGGCCGCCCTTTGATGTTGGGCGGGCTCCATGTTCCCCATCATTTAGGCAGCCTAGGCCACAGCGATGCCGACGTGTTGCTCCACGCACTGTGTGATGCATTGCTGGGTGCGTTGGCCTTGGGCGACATCGGTTCCCATTTCCCGGATACCGACCCGGCTTACAAAGGCGCCGATAGCCGCAAATTGCTGGCGGCGGTGGTGGATTTGATACACGGAAAAGGTTGGAAAGTGGGCAACGTTGACTGCACCGTGGTGCTGGAGCGGCCCAAATTGCGCCCCCACATCGACGGGATGCGCACCGTGATCGCGGAGCTGTTAGGCGTAGCGCTGGACGCGGTTTCCGTGAAGGCGACCACCAACGAGAAAATGGGCTTTGCAGGGCGCGAAGAAGGCGTTTGCGCGTATGCTGTGGCGTTGCTGGAGCGGGAGTAATTCCAATTCTTCCTTCAGAAGGAACTGATATTTCTCGGAGATCGGTAGCCTTTAAAATTGCTGATTTCTGATTCCGACTGCAGGCGCGGCTTGTCGGAATCAGGAATCAGGATTTTGCGGAATCGCGGAGCGTTCTGAGATGGCTTGTTCTTCGGAGGTTGCGGAAAACGAATTGGAATCAATCATCCCCATCATCCCGAATAGCCTCACGGAAATTTTCGTGGTCCTGCTCGTCTTCGAAGTAAAACACACGGAGCATTGCGGTATCGCGCAGCAAGTCGATGCGTCCGATCTCCACGCGACTAACGCGTATGCCGAGGCGGTCGCGCAGGTCGGCATAAAGCGCTTCGCGGTTGGCGGGTTTGATGAGCTCGATGCGCTCGTAGATCAGTTGGCGCATGGCTTCATGGCGGGTGAGCCACACCTGTTCCAGCACGAACACCAAAAGCAGGATCATGCCATTGGTGAAGAGCAGTTCCGCCAAGCTGATCTTCTTCCCGGCCAAGGCATTGATCACAGCTAAGCAGATCGCAGCGAACAAGTAGGTCATGTCCTTCACCTCCAGCTGCTCGGTGCGGTAGCGGATGATGCTGAAAATGGCGAACAGCCCGAAGCCGAAGCCCATGCTCAGCTTCACGTTGTTCATCAGAATGCAAAGGAAGAAGATGAGGAAGTTGAACACGAAATAGGTGAAGAGGTTTTCCTTTTTCCGGTGGATGGGATAGTAGATCAATCGGATGAGGATGAAAACGACCAGGGCATCAAGCCCGAACTTGAACACCATTTCCCACAGGTCCTCGTGGAAGAGGTTCATACCGAAGAATTTCATAGTGCGATGGTTGGTGTTGCTGCGCGTGCGGCCTGCAGCAGCACGGGTTTGAAGGTGTTGTGTTTTAGTGCGGGGCGCAAGAGCGCGATGCCAATACAGTACTTGCTGAAGCTTACCGGGGGCACGGCCCATCGGCGCATTATGGCGGCGAAGGGAGAGCCGTGGCCGGTGCGTCCTTCCTTCAGTTCGGCCACGCACAGGCCGGTCATTTCGTTGGTGGCGCCCAAGTGCGAAAACGCAATGTCCATGTCGATGGTGAGGCGTTCCAGACGCACGCGGTGTACCAGCGTAAGCCGGTGGAAAGCATTGTCCAACACGGGGGCCAATTGTTCGGCGCTGCCAGCGTGTGATGCGACGAATGCTTGGTGTTCCGCAGAAAGTTGTTCCGGAAAAGTCGGCAAGGGTGTCCGACGTTTGTCGGTGCCGCCGCGGCCTGTCTTGCGTTTCACCTCCAGCACGCAAAGGCCGCTTCCGCCGTAGCGGCGCACTCGCACCTTGCTGCGCAGTGGGCGCCCGTTGTGATGGTCGAAGTAATGCTTCAGCGCCAGCGTGTCGAAATAGCGCGTTTGGTAATCGATACCCCGGACCCCGTTGACTTCCAGCAGGCGGTATTCCGGCAGTAGTTCCTCCAACAACTCCGTGAGCCGGTGCGCACCGAAGACGTACTTGGTGTCCATGCGGACCAGGAGCTGCACGGCATCCATTTCGGCCAGCTTGATGGGGGCGAAGCGTTGAAGGACGGCAGGCAGGGACATGGGCGAAAGCGGGGCAAGCTAAGGAAAGGCGGGGAGTTGCAGTGGGCAGTGGCAGTTGGCAGCGGCAGTTGGCAGTGGCAGCAGGTAGCGGCAGTTGGCAATGGCAGTCGGGTGTCGGCAGTACCCGATACCCAATACCAGAAACACAACTTACCAACCCCTTGCAGGCGCTACCTTCGGCACCCTTAAACGCTACATGGCAAACACACGCAAGATCGCGCTGCACTATTTGCAGCATTCCTCCTGGTCGGTTCTTCCGGCAGAAGACAAGGAACTGTTGGAGCTGGCGGCCAAGGCGGCAAAAAACGCTTATGCCCCATATTCGAAGTTCAAGGTTGGCGCAGCCATCCGGATGGAAAGCGGAGAGATCGTTCCGGGTAGCAACCAGGAAAATGCGAGCTTTCCAGCTGGCATTTGCGCCGAACGCACGGCCCTGCACGCGGCCATGACGGTTTTGCCAAAGGGTGAAGTGGAGAGCATTGCGATCGTTGTTCCGCAGATAAAAGGCACCAAGCCGGTTACTCCGTGCGGCATCTGCCGACAAGCCTTGGTGGAGCAGGAACGCCGCCAGAAAGGGCCCATGCGCCTGTTGATGGGCATCGTAAAAGGCCCGGTAATCGAGACGTTCAGCGCGGAGACGTTGCTGCCGCTCAGCTTCGACAGCAGCCAGCTGGGGAAAAAGAAGGCCGTTTGACCGTAGTTATCTTTGGGCGCGTCATTTATATCCCGCAATGAGCAAGACCACTGCAAGCAAAACACCAAAAGCCGCGAAGGAAAAATCGCCCGCTACGGCCTTCGACAAAGCCACGTATCTCGGTTGGTACAAGGAAATGCTGTTGATGCGGCGCTTCGAGGAAAAGACCGGCCAGCTTTACACCCAGCAAAAATTCGGCGGCTTCTGCCACCTCTACATCGGCCAAGAAGCCATACTTGCAGGGCTTTCCACCGCCATGCAAAAAGGCGATCGCATCATTACCGCCTACCGCGACCATGCGCACCCTTTAATGTTGGGCACCCCAGCGAAAGAGGTGATGGCCGAACTTTACGGGCGCATCACCGGCAGCAGCAAAGGCAAAGGCGGCAGCATGCACTTTTTCGACAAGGAGCGCAACCTCTTCGGAGGTCACGGCATTGTTGGCGCACAGATCGCTTTGGGAGCAGGCATCGCCTTTGCGGACAAATACCGCGGCGGCGACCAAGTGACCTACTGCTTTTTCGGTGATGGCGCTGCGCGGCAAGGCATTTTGCACGAGACCTTCAACATGGCCATGACGTGGAAATTGCCTGTTGTTTTCGTGATCGAGAACAACGATTATGCCATGGGCACCAGCGTGGAGCGCACGAGCAATGTGCATGAGATGTACAAGCTGGGTTTGAGCTACGACATGCCCGGTGCGCCGGTGAACGGCATGCGCTGCGAGGATGTACACAACGCATTTTCCGATGCGGCGGCCCACGTACGCGCTGGCAACGGCCCATTCCTGCTGGAAATAAAGACCTACCGGTACCGCGGGCACAGCATGAGCGACCCGGGCAAGTACCGCACCAAGGAAGAAGTGGAAGAATACAAGCGCCGCGATCCGTTGGAAGATGTGCGCCTAAAATTGGTGGAACATAAGTGGGCCACGGAAGCGCAGTTGGAGAAGATGGACACTGACGTGAAAAAGGAAGTGGAAGACGCGGTGAAATTCGCCGAGGATAGCCCGTATCCGCCGTTGGACGAACTGTACATCGACGTGTACAATGAGAAAGACTACCCGTTTATCAAGGATTAAGCAGGTCGGCGCATTGCCGATAGAACATAAACATTGCAGCAAAGCAGCATGGCCGAAATCGTTACGATGCCCAAGTTGAGCGACACCATGACCGAGGGCGTGGTGGCCGCATGGCACAAAAAGGTGGGGGACGCGGTGAAGAGCGGGGAGATCCTCGCGGAGATCGAGACCGACAAGGCCACCATGGAATTCGAGAGCTACTACGACGGCGTGTTGCTGCACCAAGGCGTGGCGGCGGGCAAAGCTGCTCCGGTAGATTCACTGTTGGCGATCATTGGAAAAAAGGGAGAGGACATCAGTGCGATCTTGAAAGAGGCGAAGGCAGGAGCAACAGCAGGGAAAGATGTAGAAGTTGAAAAGGGCGTAAAGGAAGAGGAGAAGAGTGCGAAGCAAGAGAAAGCTCCTCCCGAAAGCGTAGAACCTTCAAGTCAAAAACCGGAGCAGAAATCCGAAGCGCGCACTGCCACTTCAGCTCCCGCACCCGCACCGGCGTTCGCGCCCATGCGCACCGCGACGGCGGAAGCCGCACCAGCGAACGGTCGCGTTAAGGCGAGCCCGTTAGCCAAACGGTTGGCCGAAGAGCGTGGTATTGACATTGCACGTGTGCGCGGCACCGGCGACGACGGCCGCATTACCAAGCACGATATTGAGAGCTACCTCGCTGGTGGCATGGCTCCGGCGGCCGCGCAAGTGGAATCCTTCACCGAAGTACCGGTGAGCCAAATGCGTAAGACCATCGCCAAGCGATTGGCGGAAAGCAAGTTCAGTGCGCCGCATTTCTACCTCACCATTGCGGTGGACATGGGCAACGCCATGGCAGCGCGCGAGGCCATCAACAAAGCGGTGGCTCCGGACAAGATCAGCTTTAACGACCTGGTGGTGAAGGCATGTGCCATGGCCCTGCGCCAGCACCCCAAGGTGAACAGCAGTTGGCTAGGCGACAAGATCCGCTACAACGAACACGTGCATATCGGCGTGGCCGTGGCGGTGGAAGAAGGCCTGCTGGTGCCGGTGGTCCGCTTCGCGGACACCAAGCCCTTGCGCACCATCGGTGCAGAGGTACGCGAATTCGCCAAGCGCGCGAAAGACAAGAAATTGCAGCCGCAGGACTGGGAAGGCAACACCTTCACCATCAGCAACCTCGGCATGTTCGGCATCGACGAATTCACGGCCATCATCAATCCGCCCGATGCGTGCATTTTGGCGGTGGGTGCGATCATGGACACCGCCGTTGTGAAAGGCGGCGCGGTGGTTCCGGGCCACATCATGAAGGTCACCTTGAGCTGCGACCACCGCGTGGTTGACGGCGTTACGGGTGCCATGTTCTTAAACAGCGTGCGGGATTCTTTGGAGAATCCGGTGCTGATGTTGGGCGCAGCTTCGATCTAAAGAATGTCTCCGGCGCGCAAGGACAACCTCGGCGCGCTGCTTGTCTTTGGACAGTTCGCGTGCATCGCCGTGTTATTGTTCGGCGGAGGCTGGGTTTTACCTTGGTGGGCTTGGGCGCTTTTGGTATTGGGCCTTCTGGTTTTCTTCTTGGCCGCAACCGCATTGGGCGGCAACAACTTCACCGCCATGCCCGTGCCGCGCGAGGGAAATACCTTGAGCAAGCGGGGGATTTATGCATTCGTAAGGCACCCGATGTACTTGTCGGTTCTGTTGTGTGGCTCCGCGATGGCGTTCGGGGCACCTTCACCTTGGCGTTGGGCCGCGCTGGGAGTTGCCGTTTTGGTACTTGTAGTGAAAGTGTACCACGAAGAGCGGAGGCTCACGGAAATGCATCCGGAATATCCCGAGCTGATGCGGGGCGTGGCGAGGATCGTGCCGGGTGTGTGGTAAGGTTGTTTTTTACCGCAACGGCGCAACGACGCAACGGGTTCGCAACGTTTCTTTTTTACCGCAACGACGCAACGCTGGCAAAACGTTCATGTGTTCGCATGTCACGTTGCGTTATCGTTGCGTCCATGGCTGCCAGAGGCATGCGTAGCGCCGTTGCGGTCGAAATTTTACGCCACCGCTTCCGGTTCTTCCTTCTTCGCTCGGAGCAAGGCATACGACATCAGCAGGCTGCTGCACAGGATCACTACGAACAACACGCCGTTCCCCACCAAGGGATGGGCGTGCATTGCGGGAATGCTGAAGAAGAGCAGAATGCTAATGAGGCCGCGCGGAGCGATGAGCTGCACATGCGGCCGCTCCTCTTTCGCCACCAATGCCATGATGCCGATACGGGCGAAGTAGATCGCCGCGATCATGAACGCGCCCAACGCAAGCACAGGCAATTGTCCCAGCTCCGGCAGGTTGATGCTGAAGCCGAACAGCAGGAAGAAGAAGGTGCGGATAAGAAAGGCGCTTTCGGCAGTTAGCGTCTTCATCTGGTCCAGATCGGCGGCCATTTTTGGGTAGTGGAAAATGCGTGCGAACACGGGATGGTTCAACCGGTCCGCGTTGTTCAACAACAGTCCGAAGGCCAGCACGATGATGAGCGAGCTCAGGTGGAACTGCTTCGCCAAGGCATACACCATAACCAGTACGGACATTATGAGGAAGAACTTGATGTGGTGCTTCAGCTTGCCCATGATGAAGAGCAGGCCGAGGCAGAACACCACGGATATCAAGGCGATGGCGCCCATGTCCAGGCCCAAGCCGAGAATGGACTTGGAGGTGACGGTGTCGTTGAAGAGCACGAAATCGAACACCACTATGCCGATGATGTCCGAAAGCGAAGACTCGTAGATCACGAACTCGCGGTCCTTCTTACGCATGTGGGCCACGCTGGGAATGGCGATGGACGAGCTGATGACCGCAAAGGGCAAGGCGTTAAGCACGCAGACGTACCAGCCTTCACTGCTCAGCAATTTCAACACCACGGCGATCAACGCGGCGGTACCTAACAGTACGAACAATGCGGAAAGAAAGGCGCGTTTTAGCATGCCCAGCTTGCCCTTGTCGAAGTGGATCTCCAGCGCGCCTTCCAGTACGATCAAGATCAGGCCCACGTTGCCCAGAACGGCCAACAGCTTTGTGGTGTCACCCACGTCCACGCCAAGGTATTCGGTGATCAGGGAGATGCCGATGCCCAGCAGCATCAACAAAACCACTGAAGGGAACCGCGTGCGTTTGGCGAACAGGTCGAAGAGATAAGAGAAGATGACCAGTCCGCAGAGAATGACCAGCGTAGTATATGTGCTCATGCGGCCGTAAAGTAAACCCGTATTGCTGAACGCGCGTTGCGCTGAACAGCCCTATTTTCGGGCCATGGCGCAAGTGCTGGAAACGCCGATCGAATACCTGAAGGGCGTTGGCCCGCAGCGGGCGGAGCTGATGCGCAAGGAATTGGGCGTCGGCACCTTCGGCGATCTGCTGCTGCATTACCCTTTTCGGTACGTGGACCGCACGCGTTTCAACACGGTGGCGGATATTGCAGAAGAAGGCACAGCTGTGCAATTGCGCGGAGTGTTGAAGGAAGTGCGCATGATCGGTGAAAAGCAGGCACGGCGGCTAACGGCGAAGTTGACGGATGCCACGGGCACGATTGAACTGGTCTGGTTCCGGGGCCTGCGTTGGCTGCAGCCCATTTTGAAGGATGGCGGCGAGTACATCGTCTATGGTAAACCGACGTTGTTCAGGGAGCGCTACAACTTGGCGCATCCTGAAATTGAATCCGCGATCACTTGGGACCAAGGCGCGGCTACGCCTTTGCAGCCGGTGTACAGCACCACGGAAAAAGCTTCCGTGAAAGGGCTGAACAGCCGCGGCATCGGAAAGCTCGTTCATGCGTTGTTGCCACAGGTGCAGGGCGCGTTGCCGGAAACACTGAGCGCTGAATTGGTGCAGCAATTAGGCGGTATCAGCCGGGAAGAAGCGGTGATGGAGGCCCACTTTCCGCAGGACCAAAAGCGCTTGGACCTGGCCGTGAAGCGCTTGAAGTTCGAGGAACTGTTCTACATCCAACTGCAACTGCTGAAGCAGAAATTGCTGATGCAGCATGATGTGAAAGGCAATGTTTTCGCACACGTTGGCGCGCACTTCAATTCGTTCTACACCGACCATTTGCCTTTCGAGCTAACCGGTGCACAGAAGCGTGTGGTGAAGGAGATCCGCAAGGACATGGGCACCGGCCACCAGATGAACCGCCTGCTGCAAGGCGATGTGGGCAGCGGCAAAACGCTCGTGGCCTTGCTCAGCATGCTGATCGCGCTGGACAACGGTTTCCAAGCAGCATTGTTGGCCCCGACGGAGATCCTCGCGCAGCAGCACTACAAGAGCATTTCGCGTTTTCTCGAAGGGTTGCCCGTGGTAGTGCGACTGCTCACGGGCAGCACCAAGGCCGCCGCGCGCAAGAGCCTGCTCACAGCATTGAAGTTGGGCGAAGTCCACATTCTTGTTGGCACACATGCGTTGCTGGAAGACCGCGTGGTGTTCCAGAAACTCGGCCTTGTAGTGATCGATGAGCAGCATCGCTTCGGCGTGGCGCAACGCGCGCGGATGCAGGCCAAAGCGAAAGTTGCCCCGCACGTGCTGGTGATGACAGCAACGCCTATACCGCGCACATTGGCAATGACGCTGTATGGCGACCTCGACGTGAGTGTGATCGACGAGCTACCGCCAGGCCGGAAACCCATCAAGACCGTGCATCGCGACGATCATTCGCGCAATGCCGTCTTTGATTTTCTGGGATCGGAAATTGAGAAGGGGCGGCAGGTGTACGTGGTTTATCCGTTGATCGAGGAAAGCGAAAAGAGCGACCTGAAGGATGTTACCGATGGTTATGAAAGCTTATCGCGCCGTTTCCCTTTGCCGAAATATGCCGTGGGCATCGTACATGGCCGCATGACACCCGAGGTGAAGGATTACGAAATGGCGCGCTTCGTAAAAGGGGAGACGAACGTGCTGGTGGCCACCACCGTGATCGAAGTGGGGGTGGACGTGCCCAACGCCAGTGTGATGGTGGTAGAGAACGCGGAACGTTTCGGGCTGTCGCAGTTGCACCAATTGCGCGGCCGCGTTGGGCGCGGTGCCGAGCACAGCTACTGCATCCTGATGACGGGCGCCAAGCTCGGCAACGATTCCCGCACGCGCATCAGCACCATGGTGCGCACGCAGGACGGTTTCGAGATCAGCGAAGTAGACCTGCGGTTGCGCGGCCCGGGGGATATTATGGGCACGCAGCAGAGCGGCATTCCGGAGCTGCACATGGCGGACCTGGTGGAAGACGCGGAAATTTTGCAAGACGCACGGCGCGTGGCACGGCGGTTACTTGATGAAGACCCGGAGCTTCAAGAGCCTAAGAATGCCGCGATCGCGGGTACTTTACGGGAGCAGATGAAGGAGAAGGCGGTTTGGGGGCGGATCGGGTGAAAGAGGCGCTGTGTTTGGTTGGCCGCGGAGGCGCTGAGGCGCGGAGAATGTAGGTTTTGAGTCGAATGGTACGGGGTATTGGGTACCGGGTACTGCCGACGTACGGTATTCAGTACGCTGTACCCGGTACCCGATACCCTGTACCAAAACATCGATCTCCTATAAATCCTCTCTCCGCCTGCGGCCAACTCCTTTACGTAGTCAAAGCCTGCCTGCGCCGGAGGTTATCCGGGTCCAGCACATGCGCCAAAGCACCGCCGGCGATCATGAACTGCGCGATCGCGTAGGTGACCATTATCCAGACCTGCGCTCCCTTCATCGGGAACCGGAAACGGTCCCAAGCGAGCAGGCTGTCCGAGGCGATGAAGCACAATGAGCCGATCATGATGAGCCAAAAGCTGCGCGGGTAGGTGCGCCGATAGCGGAACGCGGCAAGGATCCCCATTAGCGCGATGGCCACCACGTAGGCGATCACAGGAATGCCCAAACCATCGTCCAGATGTGGCATAAGGTCCCATGCGAAGAAGAAGGCATAGGTGCCGATGCCGAATGAGATCAGGATGGCCACCAGCAAGCCATCCATGCCCCCCACATCTGAAATGTTCTGCGCAAAGGCAAAGGCATAACAGAGCTGTGCCAGGAAGAACGCGCCGAGGCCGACAAGGAAATTGAAGTCGTCCTTATAGGTGAACATCAACGCGATATCGCCAACGAGGGAGAAGAAAAGTCCGGCTTGGATAAGCAACGTGAACCGGTCGCCCACGCGGCGGCTGTTGAAGAAGAACCAAGAAGAGAGCACCAACATCAGCAATGGCTTGCTCACGAATTCCAGCGCGTGCAGGCCTTTCCATTGCGCAATGCATGTGCCGATCAGTGCGAGGGCGTAGAAGCCACCGTTAACGAGCAGGTTTTTCTTGGGGTCCATCGGTTTTCGCTGTCCTGTCGCTCAGGCGGTCATCGGCTTCCTGCCGATCACCACGTTCTCATCCGCCATGTGCGGAAAAAGCTTAATGGCCAAATTCTTTTTCCAGAACGCCCGGTTCCATTGCGGATAATTGTTGCGGTGTTTGGCGCTGTGTATCTCGAATCCGGAGGATTTGAACATGGTCTGCAGCTCAGGCAGGGAATATTCCTTCACATGCATCCAATCGTCCCAGATCTGCGGAATGCCGGTGCGGTTCCAATCTTGGGAAATGCTCTGGGAACGTTCGTTTACGACGAGGCTGACGGGTTCGGTCAATGTTTGGCCACGCGCAAGCTTCAGCGCCCGTTCAAAGGAGGTCACGTTTACGGTGCTCAGGTAGAAGAAACCGCCCGGCGGCAGTGCGGCAAAAATTTTGTTGAACAACACGTAAGGGGAGAACCGGAAGTGCGCAATGGAATGGGCGAGGATGAAACAATCCACCGGTTCTTCGATCACGCTAAGGTCTCCGGTGAAGAACTCTTGTGCATAGATCCGCACGCCGTTCGCGTTGCTCCATGCGAAATGTTCGGCATTCGCCCATGGAGCATCCACGGCTACCACATCCAAACCACGTTGCTTAAGTCCAATGGAGATTTCGCCTAACCCGGGGCCCAGGTCGCAATAGGTTTTGCATTGCAGGGCTGCCAAGTCGCTGATGGTGTCAATGTAGCGGGATCGTTCGGACATGGCCAAATATAGCTGGAAGGTGCGAATGCGTGCCGCGCCTACGGTTCCTATTTTAGCGGCCGATCGGCTTACCCTCCGTTCAAAGATCCCCATGCGCATTTCCTGGAACTGGCTCAACACCTTGCTCGACACCGACGCACTCTCCGCCAACGAAGCGGCGGACATCCTTACCAGCACCGGGCTGGAGGTGGAAAGTGTGGAGGTGGTGGAATCCGTGCCGGGCATGTTGGCCGGGGTGGTGGTGGGTGAAGTGCTTTCCTGTACGAAACATCCTGATGCCGACCGCCTGCAAGTCTGCTCAGTGGACATCGGCGCGGGAAATCCTTCGCAGATCGTCTGCGGCGCACCGAACGTGGCCGCCGGTCAGAAGGTGTTGGTGGCGACTGTCGGTGCCACATTGCATCCATTGGGCGGTGAACCGTTCACCATTAAAAAAGCGAAGATCCGCGGAGTGGAAAGTAATGGCATGATCTGCGCTGCGGATGAACTTGGTCTTGGCACGGATCACGACGGCATCATGGTGCTGCCAGCTTCCGCAAAAACAGGCTCGCTTGCCGTCGAACACCTTCAACTGAAGAGCGACCATGCGATCGAGATCGGCCTCACACCCAATCGTTCGGATGCCTTGGGCCATTGGGGCGTGGCGCGCGACCTCATCGCAGCGCTGAACCACCGCACCGGCAGCAAGAACAAAGTGGTTTTGCCTTCCGTGGAAGCCTACAAACAAGACGACGAAACACGCGCCATTACCGTGGAAGTGCAGTCTCCGGACGCCGCGCCGCGCTATGCCGGGCTCACGCTCACAGGCATCACCGTAGCGCCCTCGCCAGCATGGTTGCAGGAGCGCTTGAAGAGCATCGGTCTCAAGCCGATCAACAACGTGGTGGACATCACCAATTTTGTGCAGCACGAGCTGGGCCAGCCTTTGCACGCCTTCGATGCCGACAAGTTGAAAGGTGGAAAGATCGTTGTGCGCAAGGCGAAAGCGGGCGAGCACCTCACCACTTTGGACGATAAGGACCGCACCCTGGATACTGAAGACCTGTTAATCGCCGATGCTGAAAACGGTGCCTGTTTGGCTGGGGTATTTGGCGGTGCGGGCAGCGGCGTTTCCGAAAGCACCACGGCTATTTTCCTGGAAAGCGCCTGCTTCGATGCTGTCACTATCCGCCGCACTGCGCGCAGGCATGGCTTGAACACCGATGCCTCATTCCGCTTCGAGCGTGGGGTGGATCCGGAGATCACCGTGTATGCGTTGAAACGCGCGGCATTGCTGCTGAAGGAAGTGGCCGGGGCAAAGATCAGTTCCGCCATAATCGACATCGCGCAGCCGCGAGCTTGGGCCGAAGTGGACCTGAAATTTGCTAACGTGGACCGTCTTTGCGGCGTTGCCATTGCGCCGGATGCCGTGGTGCGGATCCTCGAAATGCTCGATTGCCGGACGAGCGAACGCACTGCTACAACTGTACACGTACAAGTGCCGCCCTACCGCGTCGACGTGCTGCGCGAAGCAGATCTCATAGAAGAGATTCTTCGTATCCACGGTTTCGATCAAGTCCCCATTCCGGAGCGCCTGATGATGCCCGCCGTGCAACAGCCGGAAACAACTTCCGAAGGTTTCCGCCAACGGCTGTCGCAGCATTTGGCAGCACGGGCATTCCGCGAAGTGATGACGCCATCACTGGTGAACGGAAGCCGCACGATCAAGCTGAAGGCTGTCGAAGAAGAAGCCTTGGTACGTCTGAAGAATCCGCTGAGCGCCGAGTTGGACGTGATGCGTCCCACGATGCTGTTCGGCCTGCTGCAAAGTGCCGCACACAACATGGCCCGCCAGCACCGCGACCTGCGTCTCTTCGAGAAGGGCCGCATTTATTTCGTCGCGAACGGCAAGATCATAGAGGAGGAACGCGTTGCACTGTTGATCACCGGAAAACGCAACACCGACAATTGGCGAAGCGCGGACCGCAAGGCCGAACTCGCTGATGTGAAGGAGGAACTTGAGCTGCTGCTTCAACGCATGGGGCTGGGCGGCAACACAAAATTTGCCTTAAGCGAAAGTCCGTTGCTTGCTTCGGCGGTGGAAGTG
>Ga0209480_10002359_pt1 | contig 13013 bp, 6 predicted proteins | sample JI61114C2DNA_FD_187501 | JGI IMG/M metagenome (GOLD analysis project Ga0209480, IMG submission 187501) | Wastewater effluent complex algal communities from Wisconsin, to seasonally profile nutrient transformation and Carbon sequestration -... | ecosystem: Engineered > WWTP > Effluent > Algae...
GATCAGCTTATTCACTGGGATTTTTTCTGCTCTGTTTAATAGAGTGCACCGAGCAAGCTCGCCGGAACGTGGCACTAGATTATTCATGCAATAACCAAACGCAACGGAGTGAATTGAGGTCCAGGTATGTGCTTTGTAGCCCATAGGCTCGAGCATAATGTTCCAGCGAATTCCGCGAAGAACAGTAGCACTGTATCCAATGGCGAAAGAAATGAAAATCCAAAACCACCTGATGTGTTCCAGAGAAGGTTTTATTTCATTTTCCCAACTGATGTCTTTATAAAGAAACCACATCAACACGGCAGCCAGACCGAGAAATACGAGATAAACAATGGTTTTTCGAATGGATGAATTCACCTATGGCGGAATTTGTGAGAGAAAAAAGACAGAGTTCTGAAGAATTGAATCTATTTGATCAATTGATTGGTTGCGGTATCTGGGAAAATGATACTTGGTCGAAAAGTGACAGCTTCTTCTCGTGTAACTAGACCATAGCTGATAACAATGACCACGTCGCCTGGATGCACTTTTCGCGCTGCCGGACCATTGAGGCAAACGATTCCGCTTCCCCTTTCTCCAGTGATTGTATAGGTTTCCAAACGTTCGCCGTTCATGCAGTTCAATACCTGGACTTTTTCACCTTCAATCATGTCGGCTGCTTCCATGAGAAGTGGATCTAACGTGATGCTGCCGATATAATTCAGGTTTGCTTCTGTCACGGTCACACGATGGATCTTCGATTTTATTACTTCAATCAACATGCGGCAAAAGTAAGACTTCAATTGTAAAACCACATTAAACTAAAGCATCCAATGCTTGAATAGCACTCTTGATCTTGTTACACGAATGTCACACCGGTTCGATTTTTTGTTTGAAGAAATGCAAGGAACTTGGGATGTAACATTGATTTGAAATGTATGATTCGTTATGAATCTTAGATAAAATAGTAGGACACGTGCCTGAGTTTTTTGTCAGATTAAATGCTCATTTGATCATTTGTAAATTGGATTTCGTCTAAATCATGACTCCAAGTGTTAACTATTTAATAGAGTTCCGTAGAAGTCCTCATGATGCTTCTATACAAGAAACTAAAAATCACCACCCTGACCATTTTCGCAATGCTTGTCTACGCGTCGGGATATGCGCAATGTCCGCATGTTTTTGATTTTTACGGACAAGTAAATGAAGATCCATATTGGTATTCATGCAGCGGAAACAACTTTTCGTTTAACCTGAGCACTCCAGATACCTGGAATGGATTCACCATCGATTGGGGTGATGGATCGCCTGTGACAACGGGCGCATCATGGAGTCCACCAACGTTTCAGAACCACGTGTACACAGCAGCGGTTGATTCGTTTATAGTAACGATTCAAGAAACATCTTCGGGATGTGTTGTGACAGGTGTTGTTATTATGGAAGAAGCGTCTAGCGCTTCTATTCAGATTCCGGTTGGAGGACTTACACAGGCATGTGCGCCGCAGATGATGGAGTTTATCAACTCTTCAACCAATGTCTCGGAAACTACAGTTTTCACATGGGATTTTGGCGACGGTTCGCCTATCTTGGTATTTGACCATACAAATTGGTTACAAACAATACAGCATACATATGAAGTAGGAACGGTCACGTGTGAAACGGAAGTGACATTGACTGCGGAGAATTATTGCAACATCGTTCAAGGAGGTAATTCAACGGCAACATTTAATCCGATCAGAATTTGGGATTTGGATGATCCTGCAATTACTGCCTCAGCGACATTGCTGTGTTATCCCGATACGACTGTCACATTCACGAATACGACTTATAGAAATTGTTTATTCCAGGGAAATATCTACCAGCGCTACGAGTGGTGGAATTTTGGCGATTATTGGGGTTTAGGTCATGATAGCATTATTGATTGGACGCCTTGGCCTCCAACATTTCCGCGCACAATGCATTATCCAGGTATCGGTACCTATACCGTTGAACTTCTAGATAGTAATTTTTGTGGAGTCGCACCAACGAGCATAACAATTCAGATAGTACCGCCGCCGGTTGCTGCAATTTCAGCTACACCAGATACCGTGTGTGTCGGTGATCCAATTACATTTTTACAACAATCAACCGGTGGTGCAAATGTGTACAAATGGAATCTTGACATAGGTGCAGGATGGATGAACACCGGCTCAGGAAACATAACATATATATATACTTCCCCAGGTACCTACAACGTAGGCGCCATGGTCGGAATTGATGGGGCGAATGGATGCACGGATACCGCGTGGGTTCAGGTTGTGGTGTTGCCCAGTCCTTCGGTTAACATCACTGCCGATAACCTGATAGGATGCGATTCCTTGACTGTTGATCTGACGGGTACAACGTTAAATGCTATTTCCTGGGATTGGGAATTTGACATTGCGCCATTTACCTACTCTGGTCAGGATCCACCTATTTTAAATTTCACAGCACCTGGGAACTATGATGTTTCGTTATCCGTTTCAAGCACGAATGGTTGTGATGCAACGGATGACGTAACAATACACGTTTACTCTTCGCCGGAAGTTGATTTCAATGTATTCAACTTATGCGAAGGAGCTGTCGCCGAGTTTGACGATCTGACTACCATTTTACCTGGAGATAACATTACAGATTGGACATGGAATTTTGGCGATGGTAATTCATCAAATGATCAAAATCCGGATCATCTATATCTGACTACAGGAACGTTTGAGGTCACACTCGATGTTACAACAGATCACTGCTTTGGAAGTGATACAATGATGATAACTGTGGAAGATGCGCCACAAGCAGATATCAATGCAGATATTATACAAGGCTGTTCACCACTTTCGGTGCAGCTCATCAACAATAGTGATTCGGCATTTGTATATCATTGGACATTTAGTGATGGCCTGGAAGTGGAAGTGTTTGATTTGCAACACACATTTCTCAATACTGGAAATACAGATACCACTTATATGGTAACGATGACCGCACTCAATGAATTTGGTTGTGGCACTTCTGACACTTTATATGTGACCGTTTATCCCGGAGCCGTTGCGTCTTTCCTCGACAACAGCAACCCTCCAGGCTGCAGTCCATTCGCCGCGTTTTTCACGAACACTTCTCAGAATGCAACAAGTTATTTGTGGGATCTGGGAGATGGCACAACTTCCAATCTTGTAAATCCGATAAATACATATATCAATACGACCGGTCTTTTGGATTCGTATGATATTACATTGTATGCATACAATAGCAATGGATGTAATGATACTGTAATGCATCCAATCATAGTTTATCCGCTGGCTGATTTTGATTTTACAATCTTTGGTGCTTCTGGTTGCGCGCCGTTGACAGCCACAATGCCATTTGTTCAAGGAGTGCAGAGTTTCAATTGGGATTTTGGCGATGGATCCACTTCGCCTTTTGCACAGCCAACTCATATTTTCCAAAACAGTTCTGATAGTGTTGTTGAGTATACCGTGACCCTGATTGGTTCTTCCGCCTTTGGTTGTATTGATACTTCATCAACCACGGTAACCGTTTTCCCTTCGCCTGTTGCGCAGTTCACAGCCAACACAGTTTCAGGTTGTGGTCCGCTGGAAATTGACTTCACTAATATTTCAATCAATGCAGATTCATACAGTTGGGATTATGGCGATGGAATTACATCAAACACAAACGACACGTTGCACAGCCATGTATTCACGAACACAGGCAGCACACCTATTACACGCACTGTGTTATTGAATGCCACAACTATAGAAGGATGTGCAAGCCAATACACATTGAATGTTCAAATATTTCCTGAAATTGAGGCGTCATTTCCGGCTCCGGGTACATTCTGTTCTCCTGCAACTGTTCAATTTGGAAATACGAGTATAAATGCAACAGCATTTTCGTGGGATTTTGGAAATGGACTGCAGTCGGTGACTCAAAATCCGTCCGCATTTTACACGAATAATACAGGTGAAGTCGTGACGTATAGTGTGCAACTTCTTGTGTCAAATATGTTTGGATGCACTGATACAGCCAATCAAAGCCTCAGCATTAATCCGACACCAGTTGCAGAATTTAATGTTGATTTTCTTGCGGGATGTTCGCCACTTACGGTCAACATTGCGAACACTTCGTTACATGCCGATGACATAAGTTGGGATTTCGGTGATGGCACTACTTCGAACTCAACAGACTCGCTGCAACAGCATGTTTATGAAAACTCAACATCATCGGTGATTGAGTTTGACATAGTGCTTGCTACAAATTCTATTGAAGGTTGTTCAAGTCAGTACACACAGACCGTTACAGTTTACCCAGGCGTTATTGCAGACTTCGTTGATCCAGAGAGTTTTTGTTCACCTGCAATAATCAATTTTAGCAATTTGAGTTTGAACGCACTTTCATATCAGTGGGACTTTGACAATGGACAAGTTTCAATGATGCAAAATCCCACAACAATTTTTACGAATGACACAGATGATCCAATTACATATGATGTTTTGCTAATAGCAACTTCATCATTTGGATGTGTTGATACACTGAGTCATGATGTTGTTGTCAATCCAACACCTACTGCAGTTTTTTCACCTAATGTATTTGCCGGATGTTCACCATTGGAAATAACATTTTCCAACGAGTCGGTGCATGCAGACATCAACACATGGGATTATGATGACGGCAATTCGTCGACAGTTTCTGATTCACTTCATAATCACACATTCATCAATCTCACAAATGTTACCCAGAGTTACGATATTGTTTTGACAACAGCCTCTGCTGAAGGATGTTCAGCGCAATCGGATATCACCATCAGTGTTTATCCGGAAGTTTTTGCTGCATTCGGAGATCCTGGTATCTACTGTGCGCCTGCAACTGTTGCTTTTAGTAATAATAGCATCAATGCAGCGGCATATGAATGGCAATTCGGAAATGGACTGATGTCAGTTCTTCCAGAGCCGACATCATACTTTACAAATGATACTGGAGATCCCATCATTTATGATGTGATGCTCGTGGCTTCATCGCTCAATGGCTGTGTCGACTCAACTCATCAAAACTTAACGATCAATCCTACTCCAGTAGCTTCTTTTACACAAGACGTAATTGGAGGTTGTTCACCATTGACCGTCAATTTTGAAAACACATCTGTCAATGCAGACAGCAACGATTGGGTATATGGCGACGGAAATACTTCATCCACGAGCGACATATTTCATTCGCATACTTTCTATAATTACACTTCAGAAGTTATTAATTATACCGTTGTGCTGACAACATCTTCAAATGAAGGATGTTCTAGTCAGGCAACTGTTGTGATACAGGTTTTCCCTGAAATACTAGCTTCATTTATGGATCCTGGGGAACATTGTTCACCGGCGAATATTTCTTTCATCAACAACAGTGTCAATGGTGTAGCTTACAATTGGGATTTCGGAAATGGCATTCAATCCATTATGGAGCAACCAGTCATTTATTTTGTAAATCCTTCGGATACCACACAAGTCTTCGACGTGCAGCTTCAAGTTACATCTTCTTATGGATGTAATGTTGTGGTGTCAATGCCTTTGACTATTTATCCGACACCAATTGCAGATTTCACTTTGAGTGAAAGTGCGGCATGTGAGCCATCACCGGTTACTATTACCAACAATTCGGCAATTGCAACTGCTTTCAATTGGAATTATGGAGATGGAGAAACATCACAGAATAATTCACAGGTGCATGTGCATGATTTTGGTGAGCCATTGGATGGAAGTTCTACTTACAACATAACCCTGACAGCTTCAACAGAGTTCGGATGCGTAGCAACCACGACAGGTATATTTAGTTTGTATCCGGATGTCACAGCGGCGTTTGCAGTGGATACTATTGGTTGTTCACCATTTAATGCTATGTTCATTAATCAAAGTGTTGGAGCAGTTTCTTATCAATGGAGTTTTGGTGATGCACAAGTTTCACAATTGACAACACCATCCCATTTGTATACAACTGGTTTTGAAAATGATGAAGATTATACTGCACAGCTTGTTGCCATCAATCTTTATGGTTGCTCTGATACAGCGAGTCAAGTTATCCACGTGATGCATACACCTCAGGCAGTAGCGCAAATAGATACGGTTGCTGGGTGTTATCCTACGATTGTCACATTTTACAATGGATCGATAGGTGCTGATAGTTATGCCTGGTCATATGGAACAGGACAGACGTCGTCGAATTCAGAAGAGTACCACGAATTTGAATATGTGAACGTGACAGATGAAATCTATACATATCAAATACAATTGACTGCATTCACATCTTATGGATGTGTGAGCACGGATAATTTGACAATTGATATAGCACCTGAGATCACAGCGAGTTTTTATTCTTTGGAAGAAGGGTGTTCACCATTGCAGATTTATTTTGATAATACAAGTGATGGAGGTGACTCTTATCAGTGGAGTTTTGGAGATGGTGATATGTCAAACGAATATGAACCTTCACATACATTCTTCAACTGGGGAAATAACGACACGACATACCAGGTAACATTTGTTTTGTATGATAGTTTTGGTTGTTCAGATACTGCAACAAGGTTTATTCATGTGTATGCAAATCCTGTTGCCGGGTTCACAGTGGACCCACAAACACAGTTGTGGCCCGATGCAACAATAACGCTTGACAACACAACGGTTGGCGGCGAATTAAGCAGCACCTGGAATATGGGTGACATTACCGAGTTGTATGTTACTGAGCCAGGAAGTTATACCTATCAGTCATGGGGAGAATACGCAATTCAACTTGTTGTGAGCAATGGCTCATGTAGCGATACAACGTATCAGACTATAGAAATTTTACCACCGGCACCACTTGCAGATTTTCTTGGCCCGGCCGAAGGATGCGCACCACTTGAAGTCGCATTTACAAATCTGAGTGAGAATGCACTTGCATCAAATTGGGCATTTGGTGATGGAGGCGCAGCAAATGCTACCAATCCAGTTTACACGTATTGGCAACCCGGAACATATACTGTTTCATTAACAGTTTTAGGTCCTGATGGCACAACAGACCAAATGGTGCAGGAGCAAATTATACATGTGTATCCGCGCGCCCAGGCTGCCTTTACTGTGACACCCAATGAGGTGAATGTGCCTGGTGAACCAGTGTATTGTTTGAATCTATCACAGTTCGCTACTTCATATTCTTGGTTTTTTGGTGATGGCAATACATCTGTAGAAGAAAACCCGCTTCATTATTACCAGGCAGAGGGAGAATACAGCATCATGCTAGTGGCCGAAAATCAATATGGTTGTCCCGATACAATGCAGTTACCCGATGTTGTCACAGCAAAAGCATCAGGTATGATAGATTTTCCGAATGCATTTACTCCCAATCCAACGGGTGGAAGTAATGGTATCTATGATACACGAAGTTTCGATAACGATGTCTTTTTTCCAATACACAATGGTGTAGATGAGTATCAATTGCAAATTTTCAATAAGTGGGGCGAAATGCTCTTCGAGAGCAATGATGTAAATCGTGGATGGGATGGATACTATCGCGGTGAACTTGCCAAACAGGATGTTTATGTATGGAAAGTGAGAGCAAAGTTTATTGATGGACAACATGCGGAACTTTCGGGTGACGTGACGTTAATCGTAAAATAAAATATTCGGATTGAGGAAAAGTGAATAATCTAACCTAACACGACGATGAAAAAACGATACATATGGATGATTCTGTTCTTGTTTTCAGTTGCTGATGCAATATCACAAGATCAACAGTTCACGCAGTTTTATGCTGTTCCGACGAGTATAAGTCCTGCATTTGCTGGGGCATCTGTTCAAAGCCGACTCAGCGCGCAATACCGCAATCAATGGGCTGCAATACCGGGTGGGTTTTCTGCTTTTAATATGTCATTTGATCAGTTTCTGCCAAACATCAACAGTGGCATGGGGCTCTTGGTGAACTATGATAGAGCGGGTACTGGCGGATTGCGCACAACTGGTGTTTCATTTCAATATGCTTATGAAGCACGCATAAAACGAAATTGGTTTTTTAGACCTGCTTTGCAGTTTGGTTATGTCACCAAAAATATTGATTTCGACAAGCTGACCTTTTATGATCAAATGATCAGGGATGGAAGTCAGCCGTCACTCGAGCAAGGGACAATCCGACCGGTAAATTATTTTGATATGGCTGCAGGACTATTGACATATGGTCCGAAATTTTGGTTTGGAATTTCAGCGTTTCATAATAACTCTCCTGACCAGTCATTTTACAATACAAATGAAAGTCCACTCGCTCGAAAAATATCAGCTCATGGTGGTTTGCGTATTCGTGTAAAAGGTAATTCATTGACGCGGCTTGATCATTACATGGTTCTTGCTGCAAACTATTTGTCACAGCAACAATTCGATCAGCTTGATTTCGGTTTTTATTATGAATTTTCTCCAATTATTTTAGGAGTTTGGTATAGAGGCTTGCCTATGAAGAGCAATGGATATGGATATGCCAATCATGACGCGGTGGCTGTTCTGCTTGGTTTTCAAGCTGCTCGTTATAAGTTCGGTTACAGTTATGATATTACGGTTTCCAAACTCGGTATCGGATCTTCGGCTGGATCGCATGAGTTGTCATTAGTGTATTCATGGTCCAACAAACACAATAATCGTTCAAAGAAAATTCGAATTATGCCTTGTGCGAAGTTTTAGAAATATGGATCAGATGATGTTTACTTCACGTTCAAGTTCTATCCCGAATTTTTGTTGGATATCATTGATGATTGAAGTGCTTAAATCATAGATTTCTTTTCCTGTTGCATTTCCATAATTGACAAGCACGAGTGCTTGTCGATCATGCACGCCATATCTGCCGAGATTTTTTCCTTTCCAGCCGGCGCTTTCTATAAGCCATCCCGCAGGTACTTTCACTTCATCTTGATTGATTGCATAGCAAGGTGCGTTGTTGTATTCGCGCTTAATTTTCTCATAAACATCCATCTTCACTACTGGATTTTTGAAAAAACTCCCTGCATTGCCGATTACATTTGGATCAGGCAATTTGGAAGAGCGAATTTTAATCACTGCTTTGGAAATATCCTTGATTGTGATTCGATCCAAATTCATTTTGTCTAGTTCTTCATCAATTGATCCGTAGGTGGTGTTCATGACTGGCCGCTTATTCAATCGAAAGGTCACCGACAGAATGATCCAATTGCCTTTTTCTTTACGCTTAAAGATGCTTTCACGGTATCCAAATTCACATTCTTCTAAGGTGAACGTCTTGGTTTTTTTTTCTGAGATGTGCATTGCTTCCAATGAATGGAACACATCCTTAATTTCAACACCATAGGCGCCAATATTCTGCATTGGACTGGCACCAACGCATCCAGGTATCAGCGACAGATTTTCTACACCCGCGTAGTTGTGTTCAATGCAATGAAGCACAAATGAATGCCACAATTCACCGGCGTAGGATTTCACATAATAGTACTTTTCGTCTTCGTCAATCAAGTCAATCCCTTTGATTTCATTTTTTAGAACAACTCCCGGAAAATTTTGTGTCAGCAGGAGATTACTGCCTCCGCCAAGAATTAATCTTTGATTTTCGTGGCAAATTTTTTCGGAGAGAATTTCCGCCAGCTCTTCTGCAGATTTGAAAACGGAGAAATAGTTGGCGGCTACATCAATTCCAAAGGTGTTGAATTTTTTTAAAGAGACATTATTTTGAATCTGCATAATGGGTCAAAAATCATAAACATCGGATGAGTTTGCAAAGCAGAAAATGGTGTGTTTTGAACCAAATTATTAAAAGGAAGTTCAGAATTTTTTCAAGTGTCGAAGGCAATAGGATCGAAACTTTTCGAATTCATCTTCTGAAATGGTGATGTAGGTTCCGTTTAGCCCTTGCAGTATATCGCTTATGTGCAGCCGTTCAGGAAGAATTTTCGCATGCAGTTGATGCAAGGTCCAGCGCTCACCAAGCTTCTGAATTTCAATAACATTTTCAGGGGAGTCAATTTGATAGTAGCTCTGGTTATTGGCCAGTTTTCTGAATTGTGGAAAATGTCCTGTCATGGCGCAAATGTGCGACATCACAATGAATAGAAAACAATTCTTTGTGCTCAATTTTTTTATTGATCGTCCTATGTATTTTTCGAAAGAAATTGGATTATCCGATTTCAACGATTATTTATATAGAACTGAATGCAATCGCCAAATACAAAACAGTCAATCGAATTGAAGTTTCTTGATCGGGTAGCGAGGGCTATGGTAGATCGGCATAAGAATGATTTTTCAGATGTTGTTGTTGTTCTTCCTGCTAAAAGGGCGAAGTTATTTCTGCGCGAGTTTATTAGCAAACATGTAGGTGCGCCATTTTGGATGCCGCAATTTTTCATCTTGCCTGAATGGATTGAGTATCTCGGTGAGAAAAAAATTTCATCGGAAATTGATTTACTTATTTTTTTGTACGAATGCAATTCAAAAGTCGCTGGTGATCAAGAGCAGTTCTCTGTTTTTATTAAATGGGCAAGTTTGGCCATAAAAGACTTCAATGATATTCAGGCGTCAATGGTTTCTCCAGAAAAGGTCTTTTCTGATTTGAAGGATATCAGGGAAATTGAAGGTTGGAGTTTCAATAGTACGAAACTCTCTTCCGGACAGATTGAATACATGAAGTTTTGGACTGAATTGTCGGAGCTGTATAATGAGTTCGACGCGAATGCTGAAACTTCTTCTATTTGGACTTATCAAAGCATTTTAAAAAATGTGCTTGAAAATATTTCGACCGTTGCAAAAAATCTGAATGGAAAGGAAATTTATTTCGTTGGCATCGCATCGATGTCAGCAGCAGAAATGAAATTGGTTCAGGAAATTCAGAAATCAAATTCATGTCATACTTACTGGGATTTTGATCAATATTACGTAGATCATCCCATGCATGAAGCGGGCTTCTTTGCGCGTCGATTGAAGGACAATGTTACCTCATTATCATGGATTGAAAATCATGTTTCATCCAAATCGAAGCATGTTACTTTGAATGAATGTACCACTTCTGTTTCACAGGCGTTGGCCATTGCAACGCAGTTGAAGAATTTATCAATTGAAGAATTGAATGAAACGTGTGTTGTGATGTCGGACGTGGCAGGATTGGATACGCTGCTTAGTGTCCTATCCGACATCAAAGTGCCGGTGAATATTGCTGCGGGTATTCCACTCGCGGATACCTTGCCGTGTAAATGGTTTGTTGTTTTTCTGAAAATGAAAGTGGAGCAGCAATTAAAATCGAGCCGCCTTCATTTTCAAATTCTGTTAGAATGGTCTCAATTATTGGTAGAGATGCAACATGCAGAACACGATGCGCGTGGTTTTATATTGGAGTTAAAAACTTCCAATCGAGTGTTTTATTCTGATTCCGATTTGCTAGTTTTTTCTGAAAAATACGCAAGCTTAAAACCATATTTAAGCTTTTTGTTTGTGAAGTCTTCGGCTGATGAGGTGCTCAATTCTATGTCTGAATTTTTATCATTCAATGAATCAAAGAATGATTTTGTTTCAGTCGCAGGTGCAAAGCTCAATGAGGTTGTCAGCAGAATGACAGAGCTTTCCCGTAACTATACATATTTGAATAATTGGGATTCCATTAGCCATTTATTTGGAATGGTCGCCGCAGGTGAGCGTATATTTTATGAAGGGCAACCCATTCAGGGATTGCAAGTTTTGAGTATGGTTGAAACGCGTGCGCTGGATTTTGAGCATGTGTTTGTCATGGATGCGAATGAGGATTTTCTGCCGGGGAATACACACGAGCAATCCTTTATTCCCATCGAACTCCGAAGTCATTATGGGTTGCCAATGTCTGATGAGAAGGAAGCTTTGTATGCATATACATTTTACAGACTATTGCACCATGCGAAGTATATTCATTTGTTTTATTCGTCCGTTTCTTCGAGTTTTAAAGCTACGGAAAAAAGCAGATACATCACGCAATTGGAGAATGAGTTTGAAAGTTTAAATGCGGGACATGTCATAGTTCATAGAGGACTCCAGCTAAAAAACAAGCATAGTTTTGTTTTGTCCGCAGAAAATGATGATTTTGCAAAATCTCGATTGGATCAATTGTTTGCTCATGGGATTTCACCATCAGCCATCAATAAGTTTAATCAATGTCCTTTGGATTTTTATTACAGATATATCATAGGACTAGGTGAGGAGGAAGTTCAAGAAGAGCAAATGTCTGTCTCAACATTTGGCACCGTTGTGCACTATGTGTTGGAGAATTTTTATGCTGCTTTCAAGGGCTCATTTCCAAGTGACACAGATTTTGATCAATTGAATGACACATTGGACGAACGTCTTACATCGGCAATAGAAGCTTGTTATTCTGCACATGGCACAGACACGGGCTACAATCTCCTCGCGAGAATTGTTGCGAAAAAAATGCTCATGATTTTTATTCAGAATGAACGGAAAATTATAAATGAACGTCGCGCGGATTCTATCAATACAGTGTTAGAGGAAATTGAATTTTCTTTAAAAAGGGAAGTGTTTACTTCGAAGTATGATTGGAACAAGCCAGTGGTAATGCGTGGCAAAGGTGACAGGTTAGATCATGTTGCTGGAGTCGATTACATTCTTGATTACAAAACAGGGAGTGTTTATGACAAGGATATTGTTATGAAGGATTTCGATGAATTATTTTCGAAAAAAGGTTCAGGTAAACAACTTCAACTAATGGCATACATCTATATGCATGCGGCGGAAGGTAAGGAAGCGCAAAATATCAAAGCTGGATTTTACAGTTTTACCAAACACGATGGTGGGTATAAATTTTTGAATGATGAAAAGATTCCGGTCACCAATGATGTCCTTGAAGAATTTGAATCAGCATTTGTAAATTGGATAAAATCAATATATCAGTTAGAAAAGTTTGAACACAATCCTAAAAGTACTTATTGTCAATATTGCAATTGAACAAATTTTAGGAGACTAGCTTCTTATTTTGAGTAGTGCTTTTTGAACAGTCAAGTTTATATCTGGCGCAAC
>Ga0209480_10002361_pt1 | contig 13006 bp, 11 predicted proteins | sample JI61114C2DNA_FD_187501 | JGI IMG/M metagenome (GOLD analysis project Ga0209480, IMG submission 187501) | Wastewater effluent complex algal communities from Wisconsin, to seasonally profile nutrient transformation and Carbon sequestration -... | ecosystem: Engineered > WWTP > Effluent > Algae...
GCCTCCCCGTCCATCACCGGCGGCGGCACCGGCGGGCCCTCAACTCCGGGGCTGACCTCCCCACCCCCCACTCCGGCCGTCGGCGGTGCGACCGGCAGTAGCGCCTCTGGCAGCAGCGGCGCGGCGGCCGGCGAGTTGAGCGCCTCCGACGCCGCCGTCCTCGTCGTCTGACCCCCTACCTCGAAGGAGCACCCCCGTGGCTGTCTACTCCGACTACGCCAAAGACCGCATCGGCTGGTTCTTCGGCCTGACCGGCTGGCAACTCGGCACTCTAGCCGTCACCAGCCTGCCCGTGTTCTGGGCGATCAACACCCAACACTGGGCTTTGGTCGGCACCCTCGCCCTCACCTGGGCACTGCTCGCCGTCCTCGTGACGGTCCCGGTCCGCGGCCGCTCCGCCACCGGCTGGCTGCTGGCCACCGCCAGGTACGCGGTGGGCACCCTCACGGGCTGGACCCGGTTCCGGTCCAGCGCCGCCGGCGGCCGCGCCGAGAACCTTGCCCGGGCCGACCTGCCCGGCGTCCTCGCCGGCATCAGCATCCACGACGGCCCACCCCACGGCCCGACCCTGGCCCGCGCCGCGATCATCCAGGACAAGGCCACTCGCACCTGGGCCGTCACCGCGTCGACCACCCACCCCGGCATCGGGCTCGCGGACGCCGCCACCCGGGCCCGGCAAGGCGCCGGCCTGGCCGACCTCCTCGACGTGTGCGCCCGCACCGAACTCATCGACGAACTCCTCATCCTGGTCCGCACCGTCCCCGACGACGGCGCCGAACGCGACCTGTGGATCCGCCACCACCGCCGTCCTACCAGCCCACCCCTAGCCACGACGGTGAACGACGACCTGGCCGCGACGCTGGCCCGCGCGTCGGTGCGCACCGAGGCGTTCGTCACCATCGTGGTCCCCGAAACCCGACTCGGTCGGGAGGCCCGGGAGGCCGGCGGCGGCCTCGAGGGCCGTGCCCGCGTCCTCTACTCGCTGATGGGCGAGGTCGAATCCCAACTGCGCGGCGGGCTGGCCGCCACCGACGTCAATTGGCTCACCAGCCCCCAACTCGCGCTCGCCGTCCGTACCGGGTTCGCCCCCGGCGACCGCGCCGGCATCATCGAAGCCCTCGCCGAACGCGACACCAACCCAGCCGTGAACGCCGACGTCCCGTGGGCGCATGCCGGACCCTCCGGCGCCGACACGGCCCCCCGTCACTACGCCCACGACGCCTGGAACTCGGTCTCGGCGACGATCAAGCTGCCCGACAAGGGTGCTGCCCTCGGCGCCCTGGCGCCCGTCCTGGTGCCCTCCGAACCCGGCGAGCGCCGCAGCTTGGTGGTGGCGTTCCCGCTCCTGCGGCAGACCACCGCCGATCGGCAGTCCGCCAATTCCGAGTGGGCCGCCGACATGGGCGCCAGCCTCCGCGCCAAGGCTGGCGTGAAGATGCGGGCCCGCCAACGCGCGGACGCCGCGAAGACCTACCACCTCGACGACAAACTCGCCCGCGGCCACGCCCTAACCCGCCCCTATGCCGTTGCCACCGTCACCGTCGCCAAGACCGCCCGCATCACCGAGTACGGCCGCAAACTCGACGCCGCCATCCGCCGCGCCGGCTACGCACCCCTCCGCCTCGACCTGGCCCAGGACGCGGCGTTCGCCGCCTCCACCATCCCCCTCGGTGTCAGCCTCACCCGCCGGAGCGACGCATGAAAGCCACGTCCTCGCGAGGTCGGGACACCGCCACGCTGCTCGCCGACTTCGGCCACCAACTCCCCACCCTCCCCACGACAGCGCCACCAGTGAGGGAAGCGAGGTTGTTCCCGCCAACACGGCGCCGCGGCGTCCGCCAACGTGGCCGGGGCTGGTCGCCCGCCAGTGCGCCGGTGTCGGTGTGGCGGATGACCTCCGACCAGGCGCCGGTGCTGTGGCCGTTGATCGCCGCCCCAGGGCTGCCGCCCACCGGCGCCCAGATGGGCATCGACCACCTCTCGGGCGGCTCGTTCTACGCCGACCCCAACGGCTGGGTCCTCGACGACGCAATCCCGGTCACCAACCCCAACATCTTCGCGTTCGGGAAACCCGGACGCGGCAAGTCCGGCACCGTCAAAGCGTTCTGCCTCCGGATGATGGACTTCGGCTACCGCACCCTCATCCTCGGCGACCCCAAGGACGAGTACGAAAAGCTCTGCCACGCCCTCGGCGTCCAACCCTTCGCCATCGGCCACGGCCTCGGCGCCCGCATCAACCCCCTCGCGTTCGGGCCCCTCGCGCAAGGCTGGGCCGATCTCCCCGCCGCTGAAGCGCAACGCCGGGCGGCGATCGTGTTCGGACGCTGGCTCACCCTCGTCCGCGGCCTCGTCGGGTCGCAACGCTTGGGGGACGCGCGCGTCCCGTTCGGGCCGACCGACGATGTCGTCGTCAAGACCGCGCTCGCGCACCTCACCGGCTACACCACCGGCAACACACATCTGGCCGAGACGACGATCCCCCTGCTGTGGCAGCTCCTCGACCAACCCACCCCCGACCTCGTCGCCGAATGCCGCTACGCCACCGAACGCCAGTTCCTCGACGAAACCCGCCTCCTGCGGGATGCCCTCGGCCAGCTGGTGTCCGGCGCCCTCGCGGGGTTGTTCGACGACCACACCACCATCACCGTCGACTGGACCGCCCCCATCCAGTCCCTGTCCCTCTCGAGGTTGGAGGCGCTGGGGGACGAGGCGATCGGCATCGCCCTTACCTGTTTGAACAGCTGGGGACGCGGCATGCGCGAACTCGCCGCGCCGGGTGACCTGCGGATCGTCGTTCGCGACGAATCGTGGAAGCAGCTGCGTCTCGGCCCGGACGCCGTCAAGAGCTTCGACGCCGACCTGCGGCTGTCCCGACGGGATGGGGACATCCAGTTCGCGGTCGCCCACAAGCCGTCCGACCTGCTGTCCGCGGGCGACGCCGGCTCCCAGGCCACCGCCATCGCCAAGGACCTGCTGCACCTCGCGGACATCAAGATCCTCCACGGCCAGGACCAAGCCGTCGGCGAAGAACTTGAACGACTCCTCGGGCTGGGGCCCATCGCCCAAGACCTAGTCACCGGCTGGGCCATGCACGGCAAGGGACGCGCCCTGTGGTGCGTCGGCGACCGCCAGTACAAGGTCGCGACCATCCTCCACCCCGCCGAGGCCGCGCTCGCCTACACCAACGACGCGCTCGATTCAGCCCGATGAGGAGCACCCGTGAAACGAGCCACCTGGCTGCTGGCACCCGTCCTGGTGTTCCTGCTCGGCGTCCCCCTCGGCACCGCCCTGATCATCGCCACCATCGCCACCCCCGCCGCAGCGTCCGCCGATGTCAGCCCCTGCGCCACCATCGGCGCCGACGGAACCCTCGACGTCCTCGAACCCCTGCCGGCACCCGGGCCGGAACGGCGGGCGAGCCTCACCAACCCACCCACCGACATCCCAGCCGGCGTGCTGGCGCTCTACCAAGAGGCGGCCGCTGCCCATAGGCTGCCGTGGCCGCTCCTCGCCGGCGTCGGGATGGCCGAAACCAACCACGGACGCCTCACCACCCCCTCCTCGGCAGGGGCCCAAGGGCTCATGCAGTTCCTGCCAGCCACCTTCACCGCCTACGGCATCGACGGTGACCGGGACGGCCGGATCGACATCCGCAATGACGCCGACAGCATCCACTCAGCGGCCTACTACCTCGCCGCCCTCGGCGCGACCGACGGCGGCGACGGCGTCCGAGCAGCGCTGTTCGGCTACAACCGCGCCACCTGGTATGTCAACGACGTCCTCGCCTACGCGGCCCACTACGCCACCCAAGCCTGCACCCCCGACGACGCCACCCTGCCCGATGGTCCCGAGGGCTCCTGCCCACCCACGGGCAGCGCAGCCGAACGAGGCCTCCAACCCGCCACCCTGCGAGCGCTGCGCTGCGTCAAAGCGGCCTTCCCCTGGATCGCCAGCATGGGCGGCGTCGGAGATCGACCCAACACCTCCGACCACCCCGCCGGCCGCGCCGTCGACTTCATGATCCCCGACTGGAACACCACCGACGGCCGCGCCCGCGGCTGGCAAGTCGCCCACTGGCTCCAAGCCCACTCCGCTGAGCTCAACGTGAAGTACGTCATCTTCGACGACCACGTGTGGCGCGCCTACCGCCCCTCACAAGGCTGGACGCCCTACACCCACCCCAACGGAGCCACCACCAACCCCACCCTGCGCCACCTCGACCACGTCCACCTCTCGACGTATTAGGCACGCGAGAGGTAGCGGGTCAGGATTGCCCAGTTGCCGTATCGGACTCGGATCCCTCACGAGAGGTCCCGCCGGCATTCTTGCGCCTGAACAGCGTCCCGAAGGCATCGGCGACTCCGCTGGCCGCGCCCTTGATGGCTGCCCCAGCCTGCTCTGCCGCTGCGGCAGCCCGAGGCTTGTCCGGCACACCATCCCCGTCGATATCGACCGCCCGGAACGCTTCAGTCGCCCGCTCCAGGGTGTCCGACCCGAGGCGGCCGGCAGCACTGACGCCTTCCGAAGCGGACGTGATGACCTTGTCGCGAAGCTCGCCGGCAGCCTGCCCCCAGCGCTTCGCGTCCCTTGTCTCCTGTCCCGATTCGATTCCCAGCCGTCCACGGAACGAGAGGACGCTGTTCGTGACCTGGTTGCTCGACTTCACCGCGGCGGGCGAGTCGAACGGGTTGAACAGCACGTTCGAGTTCGCCTTGCGGACAGTCTCTTCCATTTGCGTCAGCATGCGCGCCGTGCTGCGACCGATGAGTTCGAGGCGATGCTGCCGCGCCGCCACCAGCCCGATGCGATGGCTGTCGAGTTCGTCGGGCGACGCGTCGAGCACTCGGTCGAGTTCGAGGACCGAGTTGCCGTCCTGAAGCTGCACGGTGCGTGCCAGGACCGCGAGCCACTCCCGCACCTTCGGTTCGGCTTCCCTGATCGCCTTGGCGATCTCGCCAAGGTCGGCCTTCCTCTCAAGCTTCTCCGCGATGGCGTCGAGCTGGCGAAGCGCGTAGGCCTGCGTACGTGCGATCGTCAATCCGGTCGCTTGCACTTTCGACCAAGTGACCTCGGACACACGTCCAACCTGATCACGGACGGTCAGTGCCTCCTCAATGATCAGATCGACGCCGATCATGTCGGCCAGTACCGCGTCCTTCTGCCCGCGGAGAATGTCGTCGACCTTCTCGCTGATCTCCTGGAGGTACTCGACGATCTCGTCCATCTGCTGCTGCATCGCACGCTGCTGCATCATCGTCGACAACGCAGTGAGCGCGAAGGGCCCGCTCAACAGCGCGGTCGGTGCCTGCGCGATCTGGAGCCACTGCTTGATGTCACCGGGCTCGCCGACCATCGCGTGGCTGACGCCCGGAGTCTTTGTCGGCATCAACCCGAACTTCTTCACGGCCTCGGCAGACTCGGCAGTCAGTTTGACCCAGCGCCCGGAGTTCGCCGCCAGATCGGCGGCAATCTGTGTGGCAGCCCCTCCGGTTCCCGAAGCCGCCCACAGCCGGTGGAGGTCCAGTTGCTTCGAAGGAAGCCGGTCCAGGCCAGCCGAAAGGAAGAATCGCTCGACATCGGCCGAAGCGCCGATGACGGCGAGGCCGTCGCCGTCACTCACCAACTCGATTCCGCTGCCCATGACCCACTCCTGCCGCCTGCCTTCACGCCGTTGCGGCGTCCTTCAACCCAAACGTATCGGGGCGTGCGGGCCCCCACGCAGCTGACATCCTTCCGTCTCCGTTCGCTCTCGACGGCCGCGAGCATCCAGCGCCTCGGCTGCGAGAGGCCCGACCAAACGCGTATCAGGAGTTGACCGACTCTAGATAGGCCTGGATGAGGGTCGACGGCAGCCTGCCTCGGGTACCGACGTCGATCCCTTGTGTGCGGGCCCAGGCCCGGACGGCAGCGGCGTCGTAGTCAACGTTCCCGACCTGCGGAGCCACGCTCGATCCGGTCTCGCGGGCCACCACGGGGCGAGGATCCGGGTGGGCTGGCGGCGTCGAAGCGCGCGCAACCTGCATGGCCTTCTCCACCGCGGGCTGCACGTGTCGCAAGAGGACGGCGTATAGCTCGGGGGTCACCCGGCGGGTGCCCAGTTCGCGAGCGCGGGCGTCCTTGGTGCCCTGGAATGATCCGTCGGTGACGAGCATCGCGGTGCGGCGAGACACGGTGCCGATGATGCGAACGCCGGCCTCTTCGCTGGCTGTCTCCAGGCGGGCGCGTTCGGCCTCGTCGCAGCCGGTGAACACCACCTTGTCACCTACTCGGAGGGGTTCTCCGAGATCCCAGGAGGCAGGCAACGGGGCGAGTGAGGCGCCGAGACGTCGGTTCCTGGCTTCTTCGGCCTGGGCCAACACCTTTGTGACGAGCTTGTCGTCGAGGTCCAGCACGCCGCTCAGGCGGACCAGTTCCTCTCGTTCGGCGCGAGACACCTTGCCGTCGACCAGTGCCAGGTGCGCAAGCGCCAGGACGAAGGCCTGGTGGGTCGCGGCCACGTCTGACCCATCGAGGCCATGGATGCTGGCCAGTTCCCGGAGGTCGTCTGCTTCATCGAGCGTCAGGACGCCGTCGGCGAGGGCTTCGGCGAGCTTCTCCAGGTAGGCGAGCGAGGCAGGGTGTGCTCCCTCGTCGAGTGCCTCCTCCAGGGAGAACCTGGACACCAACTGCACGAGCGGTGCCGAGATCGTCGTGGGGGTGGTGCGGCTCGCCGCACGGCTGGCCCGTCGATCAGGTCCGCCGATTAGGAGTGGCTCTGAGTGGGGTTCGGTCGGCCACACGACGTGGGCGGCGGCGTCCGGGAGGCTGAGATCGGTCGTGCGGGGCGTCGGGCGAACCTGGGGGCTCATGAAGTGCTGGAGGAGACCAGCGGTGGCCTTGGCATCGCCGAGGGCGGCGTGGGCCTGGCCTTGGCGGACGCCCGCAGCCTCGCAACAGTCGGACAAGCGTCGCCGCTGCAGCGTGGGCAGGTAGTAGGTGCTCGCTTCCAGCGTGCACAGACAGGGCAGGAACGGCATCTTCCAGCCGGCGCGCGCGAACTCGGCCCGAAGGAACGCGAGGTCAAAGTTCGCGTTGTGGGCCACGACGGCGGCGCCGCGGAGCCGCAGCGCCACGTCAGCCAGCACATCGGTGAACACGGGCGCGTTCACCACGTCAGCCTGGGTGATGCCGTGAATGTGGGTGGCGCCGACCGGGCCTTGGGGGTTGATGCGCGTGGACCACTCGTCCATCACCCGTCCCGTGGCTCCCACGGTGACCAGGGCCAGTTCCAGCACTCGGTCCCTGCTCGGCGACAGCCCGGTGGTCTCCACATCGAGCACCACGTACCGCGGGCCTTCCAGCGCAGGGGCGCCCGGCCGCGAAGTGACCGTCGTCGCCCCCCACGGCGAGCCAATGCTGCCGTCCTTCTTCGACGCCTCCGCCTCGCCTCGGAGCAACGCGGACAGCCAACTGAACAGACCCATGACGAACTTCCCCCCGGTGGATTCCTGTCCTGCATCCTGCCGACCCCAACTGACATTTCGGACGGACGTCCGCTCACTGGGCCGGGGTCGGCACTCACCACGCCAGCAGACCCACCGCGACGAACGCGCTGAGGTGGATTCACGGTGACGTGTCCGTGGAGGCCCCTGTTCGTCACTTCTGGAGGGTGAGAGCCCACACCAGAAGGAGCAGCCGCGATGAGCACAGCACCCTTGAACACCGATGACGTCCGCGACGGCGTGCCGGACGTGCCGCTGATCGTCGAGGACCTGCTGTGCCAGATCCAGGACCTCCGCGCCACCGATGGCGACGCGGCTGTGATCGCCGAGTTGTGGGCGCAGGTTGATCTGCTGCAGGGTCGGTGAGCCGAGTGGCAGCCGGCAGCGGGCGGCGTCCGGCCTATGACAGGGACGCTGCGGAGGCGGCGCGGAAGGCGACGTTGGAGTCGATGCACTCCCAACTCGCCGAACGGATCGGCTCGCTGGACTCGCTCCAGGCGTGGGGGGCTTGGTTGAGGTTCGCGAACAGCTTCCACCGGTACTCCTTCAACAACACCGTGTTGATCTGGGCGCAGAAGCCCGAGGCGACGATGGTGGCCGGCTACCGGGCTTGGCAGGCGAAGGGCCGGCAGGTGCGCCGCGGCGAGACCGCGATCAAGGTGTTCGGCCCGGTCACGACCCGCGAGCCGAAGCTCGACGTCCAGGGCCGCCCCATCCGGGACGCCGACGGCAAGCCGGTCCAGGAGGTGCGGATCGTTGGCGTGAAGCCCGTCAGCGTGTTCGACGTGTCCCAGACCGATGGCGACCCGCTGCCCGAGCCTCCGCAGGCCACGCTCTTGACCGGCCAGGCGCCACCCGGCCTGTGGGACGCGCTGCAGACGTTCGTCGAAGCCCAGGGCTACACCGTGTCCCGCGGCGACTGCGGCGACGCGAACGGTATCACCATGTTCGACACCAACCAGGTGCGCGTCCGCGCCGACATCGATGACGCAGCCGCGGTCAAGACGCTCGCCCACGAGGCCGGGCATGTCCTGCTGCACGCCCCCGACCAGCGGCAACCATTCGCCTGCCGGGGGGTCGCGGAGGTGGAGGCCGAGAGCGTGGCGTTCATGGTGACCGCCGCCCACGGCCTCGACGCCTCCCAGTACACGTTCAACTACGTGGCCGGCTGGGCCCATCAGGCCGCCACCCCGGACGGGCCGAGCGTGGAGGAGATCGTGAAGGCCACCGGCCAGCGCGTGATCGGCGCCACCGACCGGATCCTGCAAGCCACCCAACCCGCCCCCACTCTCGTCGAGGAGGCGTTGGCGGACCTAGCCGTCGAGGTCGGCCGCCCCGTGAACGCCGTCACCCCCACCCCGGGGACGGCCGTGGATGCCGACGCGACTGCCGCGCGGCCGTCCATGAGGCCAGCCACCCCGGACGCCTCGCAGCGGGTGGCGTCCGGGCCGGCGCCGGCCTGGGAACGCGTCACCACGCCCGCGTTGGACGGCGCCGCGCGGGAGCGTCAGGCCTCGCCGCGGCAGTCCGTGGGGCCGGCGCCGGCGCTGCACCGCTGACCCCCGATGAAAGGGAAGGAGCCTTCGATGGAGTCCGACGAGACGCCGAGCCGGTACCCGTACCTGATCAGCGTCCGGGGCGGCCGCCCGGTCCCGGCGCGCAAGGACGGCCACTACTACGTGTGCGCCTACCAGGTGTTCCTCGGCTTGTGGTGGTCGCCGCGGGAGGTGCGCGTCCTCGAGTACGACCCGCACCGCGACTTCTACCGTGAACAGCGTCAGGCGAAGGAAGCCGCCCAACGCGACTCCGCGCCGGACGCCGAACCCGTGGCGTCCAAGGCCACCACCGCCACCCCGGAGGCCGCCACCGACGCCCCCGTGTGGGAGCGCGTGGACAGCCCGGGCCCGCGGCGTCCGGCACCACCGACCGCCGGTTCCACACGGTGGGTGCCGCGGCGAGCGTGGGGACGATGAGCATGGACGCCGACACCCCCGGCGCCGACCGGGTGCCCTCGTGGTTCCTCAACGCCGAGGAGTTGGCTGCCACCCGCGCGAAGATCGCCAAGCTGCAGCAGCGCGCGGCCCGGAAGGGGTTCACCGGCCTGATCGACGTGACGGCGGTCCCGGCGACGCGCTCCTCCACGTCGTCGGGCGGGCTGCCGGTCACCGTGCACGGCTTCGACGTGACGATCACCGGCGACCCGCCCCGCTACGCCGGGTGGCGGTTCGTCGCCGCGGTGGACGCCGTCGAAGGCGGCACCATCCTGCGCTACCCACCCGGCGCCACCGCCGCCGTCGTGCCGAACGACCAGATCCGGGCCGGGGAGTGTGACCACTGCCACACCACCCGCGCCCGCCGCTCCACGGTGCTGGTCGCCCACGACGACACCGGCCAGGTGCTGCAGGTGGGCCGCTCCTGCCTGAAGGACTTCCTCGGCCACAACACCCTGCCCGTGTTCCTCACCATCGACGAGATCGCCAACAGCCTCGGCGGCAGCCTGTCCGGGACGCCGGCCGCGTGGGACGTCCACAGCGTCCTCACCTATGCCGCGGCCGCGGTCGAGTCGTTCGGGTGGACGCCCGCGTCGGCGTCCGAACATGGCCGGGTGCCGACCCGCGACCTGGTCCGGCTCGCCCTGACCGGCGGGCGCGGCGCCGACCAGCTCCGCGACCAGCTCGCCCCCCACCTGGCCGACGCCCAGACCCGCGCCCCGCAGCTGCGCGCCGACCTGCTCGCCGGACTGACCGGCGGATCAGGCTACGAGGCGAACCTGGTCGCAGTGCTGCGCGGGGACGCGGTCGAGGCCAAGCATCTGGGGTTGGCGGTCAGCGCGATCCCCGCCCACCAGCGGCTGATCGCGGACCGGGCGCGGGAGGCGGCCCGGAAGGAGGCCGCTCAGAGCGTCGACCACGTCGGCACCGTCGGGGAGAAGGTCACCCTCACCGGCGTGGTCCGCACGGCGCTGCGGGTCGACGGGTACACCTTCCACTCACCCGCAAGCGTGCTGCTGGTCGTCGACTGCGGGACCGCCGTCGCGAAGATGACCACCGCCGCCGCCTGGGCCTACGGCGTCCACGTCGGGGACCCGCTCACCGTCACCGGCACCGTCAAGGCCCACACCGAGTGGAACGGCATCAAGCAGACCGTGCTGGCCCGCCCCAAGAAGCACGACCCCGCACCTGTGCAGGAGTCGATGCCGGACGCCGCCCCGCGCCTGTGGGAGACCGTCACCTCCCCGCGGTTGGACGGCGCCGCCGCCTCCCGGCACGCCACCGTCCGGACGCCTGGCCGCGGCGTCCCCGTCGCCCGCTGACCGGAGGTTCGCATGCAGCGTGAACGTCGCCATAACCCGTACCCGTGGACGTGGGAGATCCCCGCCGGGGTCGCCTGTGCCGTGCTGCTGGTGCTCGCCGTCGGCGTCCACCTCGGCAACGGCCTGGCCCACCTCGCCAGCGGGCAGGGCTGGACCTGGCCGGCGTCGTCGCAACTGTTCGCCAGCCTCCCGGCCGTCCTCACCAACACGACGGATGCCGTCGGCGTCCACGCCTGGATCGCCACCGTCGAGTTCGTGCTGCTCGGCGGCCTCGGCTGGACTGCCGTTTGGAGCTGGCAGCACTGGGGACCCTCCCGCCTCAAGGGTGTCTCCACCCGGGATCAGGCCGAGCAGGTCCTGGGCCTCACCCGCCTCCACAAGGTCGCGGGCATCGTGCGCCCCGACCTCCACCCCACCCGCCGCACGCGAGGAGCCCGACGATGAGACGCTTCGACCCCACCCAGATCGGCTGGCGGATCGGCCGCGCCTGGGAACCCCGCGCCGGCGAGTTGTGGTGCCCGTGGGACCGCACCGCCGGAGTCATCGGACCCCAAGGCTCCGGGAAGACCCTCGACCTGCTCACCCCCGCCCTCCTGGCCGCCCCCGGGGCGGCGCTGGTCACGTTGACCAAGCCCGACGACCTGCTGCTGACCATCACTGACCGCTCCACCAAGGACCGGCCCTGCGTGGTGCTGGACCCCTTCGGTCTCGCCACCGGACTGCCCGAACTGGTGTGGGATCCCGTGGTCGGCTGCGTCGACCCGATGGTCGCTGAACGCCGCGCGAAGGCGTTCACCGCCGGCACCGTCAAAGGCTCGATCCACTCGGGGCACGGCGACAGCGCGGCCCGCTTCTACGCTGCCGAAGCCGCCAAGGTGCTCCAGGCGTACTTCCATGCCGCCGCCCTCACCGGCCGCACCCTCGACGACGTCCTCCGCTGGGTCGCCCAACCGCTGGCCACCACCGAACCGTCGGAGATCCTGCGCGAACACCCCCACGCCGCCCCGTTCTGGCACGGCCTCCTCCACGGCGCCCTGCACGGCGACGAACGCACCTCCAGCAACACCATCACCACCGTCCAACAAGCCCTCGCACTGTTCTTCCAGGCCGACCTCCGAAGCCGCTGCATCCCCACAGCAGGCCGGCCTGCCACCGACATCGCCGACCTCATCAGGCGACGCGGCACCATCTACCTCCTCGGCCGCGAAGACCCCTACGCGTCCGCCTCGCCGCTGATGACCGCCTTGGCCGAACACGTCCTCGACACTGCCCTCGGCCTGGCGAACACCTCGCCGTGGGGACGGCTGTGCCCGCCCCTGCTCGCCTGCCTGGATGAGCTGCCGTCCACCGCGCCGCTGCCCACGCTGCGGACCCGGATGGCCAACGAACGCGCCCTGGGGATCTCGTTCATCTACGCCGCCCAGACCTGGCGGCAGCTCGCGGCGATCTTCGGCGACCAAGATGCCAAGGCCCTGTTCGGGCTCACGAACGTGATCGTCGTGTTCGGCGGCAGCAAGGACGTCGCGTTCAACCAGGAGGTCTCCGACCTCGTCGGCACCGTCCGCGTCTCGCGCACCACCTGGCAGACCGGACGCGGCGGCCGGTCGATCTCGGGGGAGGACATCCCGATCCTGCGTGCCGAGGAGATCCGCCAACTGCCCGAACGCCAGGCCCTCGTCATCGCCGAGAACAGCAAACCGATCATCGCCAGGCTCACCCGCTGCCTGGACGGCCCACCCGGACGCGCCCTCCTCGAACACCAACGAGCCGCCCGCGACCGCGTCGCCGCTGCACGTCACGGCCAAGTGCCGGCGGACGCCCGCGCCACCGCCGCCCTCGTCGCAGCCCAACGCGGCGGCCTGGTTGACAGGCGAACGCCGTGACCACCACCCCGGACGCCGACGGTGCGCTCGTCCGCGCGTTCCCGATCCCCGGGCCGCTACTCGGCACCGCCTACCGCGACCTGTACCTCGCCGCGGAGGGCAGCGACAACCAGAAGGCGACCATCGGCGACCCCAGCCTGCTCCCGAAACCGTGGGACCCGCCCACCTGCCGCAACCCCCACCTGCGCGCCGAACTGTGGGAGTGGCTCGACCAGGTCGTGCTGTGGCTCAACCACGACTACGTGTGGGACCCCGACGGCATGATCCCGCCCTGCTGGCCCCAGCACCCCCACCTCGTCCACGAGATCGCGGTCTTGGCCGACCAGCGC
>Ga0209480_10002364_pt1 | contig 12990 bp, 12 predicted proteins | sample JI61114C2DNA_FD_187501 | JGI IMG/M metagenome (GOLD analysis project Ga0209480, IMG submission 187501) | Wastewater effluent complex algal communities from Wisconsin, to seasonally profile nutrient transformation and Carbon sequestration -... | ecosystem: Engineered > WWTP > Effluent > Algae...
CTGCATCACCGGATTCGACTGCTTGTAGGCGTCGCCGATACTGGCCGGCAGCAGCTCGGGCAGCACGAAGTACCAGATGAACAACTGCACGAGCAGCGGCACGTTGCGAAACATCTCGACATAGGCAGTGGCGAAGCCGGCCAGTACCTTGTTCGGTACGGTGCGCAGGACACCGACCAGAGCCCCGAGCAGCAAGGCAATCACCCACGCGCTGAGCGACAGCCCGATGGTCATTTTGAAGCCGGCGAACATCCAGCCGAGATAGGTGTCGTCGCCGCTTGCGCTCGGCTGCAGGAAAACACCCCAGTTCCATTGGTAATTCATGATTTCCTCCTCATCAGCGGGGTCGACCGCCGGCCGCCCCGCATTGCCCCGGTGAGCTGATTACTCGAAAGCCTTGTCATTCGGCGCCTTGAACGCCGCTTTCATTTCTTCGGAAAGCGGCATGCCGAGATTCAGGCCTTTGGGTGGAATCGGGTTCATGAACCATTTGGCGTAGATCTGCTCGGCCTCGCCGGAAGTCAAAGCCTTGGTCAGCGCGGCATCGACCACCTTCTTGAAGGCCGGGTCATCCTTCCGCAACATGCAACCGTAGGCTTCCTTCGACTGCGCGGTGCCGACCACGACCCAGTCGCTGGCCCGTTTGGCCTTGGCCATTTCGCCGTAGAGCAGCGCGTCGTCCATCATGAAAGCCACGGCGCGGCCGGTTTCGAGGGTCAGGAAGGCTTCGCCATGATCCTTGGCGGAAATTACGCTCATGCCCATTTTCTTTTCTTCGTTCATCTTGCGCAGCAGACGCTCGGAGGTGGTGCCGGCGGTGGTGACGACGTTCTTACCGACCAGGTCGGCAAAGTCGTTGATGCCGGCGGTTTTCTTGGCCATCAACTTGGTGCCGATCACGAAGATGGTGGTCGAAAAGCCGACCTGCTTCTGGCGCTCGAGATTGTTGGTGGTGGAGCCGCATTCGATGTCGATCGTGCCGTTCTGCACCAGCGTGATGCGGTTGGCCGAGGTGACGGGCATCAGTTTGGTGTCGATCTTGGCCAGCTTGAGTTCTGCCTTGATGCCTTCGACGGCCTTGAGCATCAGTTCATGCGAATAACCGATGACTTGCTGCTTGTCGTCGTAATAAGAGAAGGGAATCGAAGATTCGCGGTGGCCGAGGGTGATGGTGCCGGTGTCCTTGATCTTTTTCAGGGTCAGGGATTCCTGCGCCAGGGCCGGCAAAACAGCGGCAGCACTCAGGGCGGTGGCAATTGCGGCGGTAATGGCAAGTTTTTTCATGTCGTCTCCTGTTGGGGGAAAGAAGCCGCTGAGTGGCTTCGATGCCTATTAGTATGCAGGGGACGTGCCAGCTATGGGCACTTATTGAAAGAAGGCAGCAGCACTGGTTTCATTGGGTTTTATCCAATGGAAGAAAACATGACCGTCGGAATTCCGTCACTCACGTTTTTGCCGACCTCGGATTTCCGACAACAAGAGTGCTGCGGTCGACACTAAAAAATGACCAAATTTGAAGACAAGGGAAATTACCCTCCCCCACTCTTCCCTGAGCCAATGCAGAGGCAAGGCGGTCTGGTGCTTTGCTCAGGATGGTCTAGGATTAAAAGTGTCAGGCAGACGATGAACAGTCGCTCTCAGGAAGGCTTCCTTCCCTTTCTGGCCTTAAAGGATCAGCACCATGCTCAATACATTAGCCAGCACCCAACTCTATCAACGGCCATTGACGCCAGCCGCCGATCCTGTGGCAACTGCGGTGCGTACCGGTGGCAAACAAGTCGATGCCGCGGAAAATCGGGTCAGCGCCCGTGATCAATTGAATGTGCAGATTTTGGAAGCCTCGGCGAAAGTCTCCCTGAAAGCGGGCGATCAGTCGCAAGCCTTGCTGTTCCGGGGCGCCATTGAGCGAATCAACGAACTCCTGAGCCCGACCCTCGGCCCCGATGCCATTCAGGCCAAGATGAGCCAAGACAATTCGCCGGAGGCAACGGCCGAACGCATCCTTTCATTGTCCACAGGCTTTTACGACGCCTATGCGGCACAACGCCCCGATGACAACCCGGAAGAGGTGGCCAAGGATTTCATCAATTTGATTCGTGGCGGCTTTGAAAAAGGCTTTTCCGAAGCGCAAGAGATTCTGCAAGGATTGAAAGTCTTCAGCGGCGACATTGAAACAGGCGTCATGAAGACCTTCGAGTTGGTTAATAAAGGCTACGACGATTTTCTTGCCAGCAAATTGAACCCCGAGCAAGAAACTGCGAGCGCGGAAAGCGCTTGATTGCGCCTGAGTAGATCCACGGAGACTGAGTTGCTAAATTTCAATTGAAAATCAGCTGAAATCTACCGTTTGCTGCGGTCGACGCAAAAAAGCCGCCCATTTTCAGGCGGCTTTTTTGCGTCCTCCAACTGCAAGCGACTCAGTTAAGTTTCGTATCCAGCCCTTGTTCGGCCAGTTCGGCGGCGCGCAAAACGGCGCGGGCTTTGGTTTGGGTTTCAATCCATTCGGAATGCGGATCAGAGTCGGCAACGATGCCGGCACCGGCCTGAACGTGCAGTTTTTTGTCCTTGACCACAGCCGTGCGGATGGCGATCGCCAGATCCATGTCGCCATGAAAGCCGAGGTAGCCGACAGCGCCAGCGTAAATACCGCGCTTGATCGGTTCGAGTTCATCAATGATTTCCATGGCGCGCACCTTGGGCGCACCGGAAACGGTGCCGGCCGGGAAGGTGGCTTTCAGCACGTCGAGCGCATCCAGCCCGGCCTGCAACTTGCCTTCAACGTTGGAGACGATGTGCATCACATGCGAGTAGCGCTCGATCAGCATGTTTTCGGTGAGCTTGACGCTGCCCACTTTGGCGACGCGGCCGCAGTCGTTGCGGCCAAGATCAAGCAACTGGGTGTGCTCGGCGCGCTCCTTTTCATCGGCCAGCAATTCAACCGCCAGTGCGGCATCTTCTTCCGGCGTCGCGCCGCGTTTGCGGGTACCGGCAATCGGCCGAACGGTGACGCGGTCACCTTCGAGGCGCACTAGAATTTCCGGTGAAGCGCCGACCACATGGAAGTCTTCAAAATCGAAGTAGAACATGTAGGGCGACGGATTCAGGCTGCGCAAGGTGCGGTAGAGCGCCAACGGGCTGGCCAGGAAAGGCTTGGTCATGCGCTGGGAGAGTACAACCTGCATGATGTCGCCTTCGGTAATGTATTCCTTGGCCTTGAGCACGGCATTCTTGAAAGCCGCTTCGCCAAAGGTGGATACGGCCGGTTCAGAGTGAACGGGCTGCTCGCTGGGAATCGTCACCGGCGTGCGCAGCTTGCCCAGCAGTTCTTTCAAACGGGCTTGCGCCTTCTGGTAGGCGCCGGGGAAGCCAGGTTCGGCGTAAACGATCAGGGTCAGCTTGCCGGACAAATTGTCGACGACAGCGATTTCTTCGGAGAGCAGCAGGCCAATATCGGGCGTGCCAATCTCGTCCGGCTTGTGGGTGCGCGTCAGGCGGGTTTCGACGTAACGCACGGTGTCGTAACCGAAACAGCCGACCAGACCGCCGCAGAACCGTGGTAGGCCAGCGCTGGGCGGCGCCCGGAAACGCTGCATGAACTTGCCGATGAAATCGAGCGGGTTGGTGTCGTTCTCGCGTTCGGCAACGCGGTTGCCGGTCAAAACCAGCACTTGATGGCCATGCACGACGATGCGGGTCTGGGCGGCCAGGCCAATGATCGAGTAGCGCCCAAAGCGTTCACCACCCTGCACCGATTCAAGCAAGTAGGAATAATGGCCGTTGTTTGGGCCGCTGGTCAGTTTGAGATAAATGGAGAGCGGCGTGTCGAGATCGGCAAACGTTTCCAGCGTCACGGGAATACGGTTGTAGCCTTGCGCGGCAAGCGAATTGAATTCTGTTTCAGTCATGGGTAACGCCTCGAAAATGACAGGAAATTGCGACTGGGAGCATGGCGCCATGAAGGCGCGCGAAGGAAGTTCAGGGGCGCCAGCGACGCCAGTCCTGTGCACCATCGAAGGGCCAACCGTGCCATTTGTTCCAGCTACGCAATGGGGTCATTTGTTCGTGAGGTCTTGAAAAGTGAGGGCTTGCCGGTAGGCGGCAAGCAAATCGGATACTAGCGCATCGCAATCTGCACTGTCCACCGGCTCACCCTCGTTGTAGCCGTAGGGCACGGCGTAGGCCAGACAACCGGCAGCGTGGGCAGCCTGGATGTCATTTTTCGAATCGCCGATATGCAGGTTGCGGTCGGGCCGAACGTTGAACAGCCGGCAGGCGTGGAGGACCGGTTCGGGGTGCGGTTTCTTGTGGGCGGTGGTGTCGCCGGAAACGATCACGTCGAAGTAATCGGTCATCCCCATGCGGTCCAACAGGGCTTCGGTGAACATGCCGGGCTTGTTGGTGACGACGCCCATTTTCACGCCGCTGGCTTTCCATGCCCGCAGCCCTTCCAGAACGCCCGGATAAATTTGGGTAAATTTGCCGTTGACCGCAGCATAGTGGCGCTTGAAGGATTCGATGGCCAGATGCAGCTTTTCAGCACTCGGCGGCTGACTGTGGGTCAGGCAGCGCTCAACCAGCACGGCCATGCCCTTGCCGACGAAGCCGTGCACTTCCGCCTGGCTGCGCGGTGGCTCACCGATTTCTTCAAGCATCAAACGACACCCTTCAGCCAGATCAGCGATGGTGTCGAGCAGGGTACCGTCGAGGTCGAAGGTGACGGATTCGAAATGCATGGGGTTAGTCATTAGTCGGTAGTTGTTAGTAACGGCAGAGGTTTCAGGGGTTTGCTGGCGGCTAATCAGCTAGCAACTCGGCGCGCAGTGCCGCAATGATCGAGTTATAGCGCTGCGGATCGGTGTCTTTGCCTGCACCATAAACGGCGGAGCCGGCCACGAAGGCATCGACGCCGGCGCGGGCAATTTCGGCGATATTGGAGACATTCACCCCCCCATCGATTTCCAGACGGATGCGGCGGCCGCTTTCCTTTTCATAGGCATCCAGCTTGGCGCGGGCCTGGCGGGCCTTGGCCAAGGTACCGGGAATGAATTTCTGCCCACCAAAACCGGGATTGACACTCATCAGCAGGATGACGTCGATCTTGTCCATGACGTAATCCATGTACTCAAGCGGCGTCGCCGGATTGAAGACGAGGCCGGCCTGACAACCGGCATCACGGATCAACCCGAGGCTGCGATCAACGTGCTCGGAAGCTTCCGGGTGGAAGGTGATGATATTGGCGCCGGCCTTGGCGAAATCGGGAATGATGCGATCAACCGGCTTGACCATCAGATGCACGTCAATCGGCGCCGTCGTGCACGGGCGAATGGCTTCGCAAACCAGCGGCCCAATCGTCAAATTGGGAACATAATGATTGTCCATCACGTCAAAGTGAATCCAGTCGGCGCCCGAGGCGATGACGTTGGCCACCTCCTCGCCCAGCTTGGCGAAGTTGGCAGAAAGCAGGCTCGGTGCGATGATGAAATCTCTGGCTAACATGATTTATTCCTAAACAAGAACAGATAACCGAAATTATCCCATGCCCGACTCCAACAAGTACCGCATCGACATCCACCCGGTAGCGCAGTTCATCCCGGACCAGTCCGATCCGGACGAAAATCGCTATCTTTTTGCCTACACCATCACCATCAAGAACGTCGGCGAAGTGCCGGCGCAGTTGATTTCGCGCCACTGGATCATTACCGATGGCAACAACGAGCAGCAGGAAGTCCGTGGCCTCGGCGTCGTCGGCAAGCAACCGCTGCTCAAGCCGGGCGAGAGTTTTCAGTACTCTAGCGGCTCCTCGCTGAGCACCCCGGTCGGCACCATGAAGGGGACTTTCCAGATGGTGGCCGAGGACGGCACGCATTTCAACGCCGAAATCCCGGAATTCGCCCTTGCCATGCCGCGAGTATTGCACTGAGCCTGAAGCACAGCTACACGCTGATCGCCCCGTTTTACGACGCGGCGATTGGCCGTGCCACACATGCTGCGCGCAAGCGCAGTCTGGCCACCCTGCCGACCGAACCCCAGCGAGTCTTGCTCGCTGGCGTCGGCACCGGGCTGGATTTGCCGCACCTGCCGCCGCAACACCATTACGTCGGCCTCGACCTCAACCGTGCGATGTTACGCCGCGCCCTGCCGCGGGTTGGGCCAATCGATTTCAACGCAGTTCAAGGCGACGCCCAGCGCCTGCCCTTCGCCGATGCCAGCTTTGACAGCGCCGTACTGCATCTGATTCTGGCCGTGGTGCCGGAGCCAGCGCATTGCTTTGCCGAGATCGTCCGTGTTTTGCGGCCGGGCGGCACCGTACTGGTCTTCGACAAATTTCTCCGCCGTGGCCAGCCCGCCTTGTTACGGCGACTGGCCAACCCGCTGGTCCGCCGGGTCGCCACCCGGCTCGATATCGTTTTTGAAGACCTGCTCACCGAAGCACCGGATCTGGTGTTGGAGCATGACCAACCGGCCTTAGCCGGCGGCTGGTTCAGAATGATCCGGCTGCACCGGCGTTGAAACCGGTGGTGCAACCAGGGGGGCTGTCAACTCGACCTTGACGATCACGTCTTTGGTCATCTCGTCCTTGGCTAGCTCATCTTTGCCTAGCTCATCCTCAATCCAGGCCAGCAGCAGCGTATAAGTTACCGCCAGCACCACCGGGCCAATGAAAATACCGATCAGCCCAAAGCCCAGCATGCCGCCGATGACACCGGCAAAGATCAGCAGCAAAGGCAGGTCGGCACCTTTCTTGATCAGCATCGGACGCAGGATGTTATCGAGTGTGGTGACAAAGATGCTCCACACCAACAAGGCAGTCGCCCAGCCACTATCGCCGGTCCAGTACATCCAGCCCACCGCCGAAAAAAGAACCAGGCCGGGGCCGATCTGGGCGATACAAAACATCAGCATGAGCGCCGAGAGCAGGGAAGCAAACGGCACGCCGGCTACGGCCAAGCCAACTCCGCCGAGTACGGTCTGGACAATGGCGGTCACGCCCACCCCGAGCGCCACGCCACGAATGGCCTGCCTGGCCAGAATGACCGAATTTTCACCACGCTCGCCGGCCAGGCGACGGCCAAAACGGAGCACCATCCGGGCTGCAGTTTCACCCGAAGCATAGAGAATGGCGGCGACGATGACGACCAGCAGGAACTGGATAAGCATGCCACCCAGACCACCGACTTGCGAAAGCACCCATTTCCCCGTATCGGCCGCATACGGTGTGATCTTGGCGAAGATTCCGGCGGCGCCGCTCGCGGCCAACTGGGTCCATAGCGTCGCAATCCGCTCCCCCACCAGCGGCAAGGTCGCTACCCAGTTTGGCGGTTTGGGCAGACCGTTTTCAGCAATGTGATGGCCTGCTGCGGTCAACTGATCGGAATGCTCGGAAATGGTGTCGATTGCCAGCCAGAGCGGCAAGACCAGCAAAAGCAGCATCCCGACCGTCATCACCGTCACCGCCGGGGCGCGGCGATTGCCGAAATGCGCCTCCAGCATTTTCAGCAGCGGCCAGGTGGCAACCACAATCATCGTCGCCCACACCGTGGCCGCCAGAAAGGGGCGCAATACCCAGACCGACAACCCGATCAGCCCGATGATGCAAAAAATCGCCAGCGTCGTGCGCGTCAGGTCAGGTCGAGTCTCGATCATGATCAACTCCGGTAATCGGCATTAATCTTGACATAGTCATATGAAAAATCGCAGGTGTAAACACTCGCCTTTTCCGGCCCGCGTCCGAGGTCGACGCGAACGGTAATTTCGGCCTGTGCCATGACCCGCGCCCCATCTTCTTCCTTATAGGCGGCTGCGCGGCCACCGTTTTCGGCCACCAGCACATCGTCGAGCCAGACGCGAACGCCATCAACGTCGAGATCGTTGATACCGGCATAGCCGACGGCAGCAAGAATGCGCCCGAGATTGGGGTCGGAGGCGAAGAAAGCAGTCTTGACCAGCGGCGAATGGCCGATGGCGTAGCCGATCTGGCGGCACTCAGCAATCGTCTTGCCGCCTTCGACCGCGACGGTAATGAACTTGGTGGCGCCCTCACCATCACGAACGATGGCCTGGGCCAGTTCAACCGAAACAGCGATGATTGCCGCCTTGACTTCGGCCCAGCCGCTATCGGTCGCGTGAGTGAAACTGGCGCCAGACTGCCCGGTGGCAATCATTACGTAGGAGTCGTTGGTTGACGTATCGCCATCAACGGTAATGCAATTGAACGAGGCATCGGCCGCTTCCTTGACCAGCGAGTCAAGCAGCGACTGGGCGATGCCGGCATCGGTAGCGAGAAAACCTAGCATCGTCGCCATGTTGGGCCGGATCATGCCGGCGCCCTTGGAGACACCGGAAATCGTCACTTTTTTGCCGTTGACCGTAACATTCCTGGACGCCGCCTTGGCGACGGTGTCGGTGGTCATGATGCCGTGTGCTGCGGCATGCCAGTTATCTGCCTTGAGATCGGCCTGCGCCGCCGGCAATCCGGCCTTGATACGGTCAACCGGCAAAAGCTCAAGAATAACCCCGGTCGAAAACGGTAAAACCTGCTCGGCAGCAACCCCCAACAGCGCGCCAACCGCTTCGCATGTTGCTTGCGCCGCCTGGCGGCCCGGCTCACCGGTGCCGGCATTGGCAATGCCGGTATTAATCACCAGCGCGCGAATTTCCTGGCCAGCCGCCAGATGCTTGCGGCAAAGCTGGACCGGCGCGGCGCAGAAACGATTTTGGGTGAACACACCGGCCACCGTGCAACCGGCATCCAGCGCCACCAGCGTCAGGTCGCGGCGATTTTTCTTGCGAATTTCGGCTTCAGCAACACCGAGGCGAACACCCGCCACCGGAAACAGTTGATCAGCGGCAGGGGTAGCGTAATTGACAGGCATTCTCATGGCTCCAAAAGCATCAAGGCACCTCGTGGGTGCCTTGGGGGGGATCAGAACAAATCAGGACAGTTTTCCGTGGCAGTGCTTGTATTTCTTCCCGCTCCCACAAGGGCAGGGATCGTTGCGCCCTACTTTCGGGCCAGCATCGGCCGGTTCTTGTGGCGGAGTTTCACCAATAGTCGTACCCAGCGCCTCGTCGTAACCGGCATGTTGATACTGGACGTTCTGGACATCGGCGTGCGGCGCGGTTTCCTCGACATCTTCCGGCGAACGAATCTGCACGGTGAAGACGATACGGGTGACTTCCTTGCGGACCTGATCGAGCAAGCCCTCGAACAACTCGAAAGCTTCACGCTTGTATTCCTGCTTCGGATTCTTCTGGGCGTAACCGCGCAAATGAATACCCTGACGCAGATGATCAAGCGCCGCCAGATGTTCGCGCCAGTGCGTATCGAGGCTCTGCAGCATCACATTACGCTCGAACTGGTGGAAAGTAGCCTCGCCGACCAGTTCGGTCTTGGCCAGATAGGCCGCATCGGCCTCCTGAATAATGCGGGCAAGGATTTCTTCAGCCGAAATCGTCGGTTCTTCCTTGATCCACTGGGCGGCTGGTGCAGCAATCTGCAACTCAGCTGCCAGCGTGCGCTCCAGACCCGGCATGTCCCACTGCTCCTCGACCGAATCTGCCGGCACATGTGCCCGGAAAATATCGGCGATGACACCGTGACGCATGGCGGTGGTGGTTTCCGAAATATCGTCGGATTCCAGCAGTTCATTGCGCTGCTGGTAGATCACCTTACGCTGGTCGTTGGAAACGTCGTCGTACTCAAGCAGTTGCTTGCGGATATCGAAGTTGCGGGCTTCCACCTTACGCTGTGCCGATTCCAGCGAGCGAGTAACGAGCGGATGCTCAATAGCCTCGCCTTCCGGCATCTTCAACTTTTCCATGATGCTGCGCAGACGCTCGCCGGCAAAAATGCGCAGCAAAGGATCATCCAGCGACAAATAGAAGCGCGAGGAGCCGGCGTCACCCTGACGACCGGCGCGACCCCGCAACTGGTTGTCGATACGACGCGACTCATGTCGCTCAGAGCCGATGATATGCAGACCGCCAGCGGCCAGCACCTGGTTGTGCACGGCCTGCCATTCTTCACGCTTTTGCGCAATCGTCGCTTCGCGCTCGGCTTCCGGCAGCGACTCGTCGTGCTTGATGGCCGAGAGAATCTTTTCGATATTGCCACCAAGCACGATGTCGGTGCCGCGACCGGCCATATTGGTGGCGATGGTAACCATCCCCGGCTGACCGGCCTGGACAACAATTTCCGCCTCGCGGGCATGCTGCTTGGCGTTCAAAACCTGATGCGGCACTTTTTCCTTGTCGAGCAGGCTGGAAAGCAGTTCGGAGGCTTCGATCGAAGTCGTACCGACCAGCACCGGCTGACCGCGCTGGGCGCAATCCTTGATATCGGCAATGATTGCCGCATTTTTCTCGCCGGCGGTCTTGAAGACCTGATCGTTCATGTCCTTGCGGACCATGGGCCGATGGGTCGGGATAACCACGGTTTCCAGGCCATAAATCTGCTGGAATTCATAGGCTTCGGTATCGGCCGTCCCGGTCATGCCGGACAGCTTGCCGTACATACGGAAGTAGTTCTGGAAAGTGATCGAGGCCAGGGTCTGGTTCTCGGACTGAATCTTGACGCCTTCCTTGGCTTCGACGGCCTGATGCAGACCATCGGACCAGCGGCGACCGGACATCAAACGACCGGTAAATTCATCGACGATGACCACCTCACCGTTCTGCACGACATATTGCTGATCCTTCTGGAACAGCGACAGGGCGCGCAGCGCTGCATTGAGGTGATGCATCAGCGTGATGTTGGCAGTTTCGTAAAGACTGCGCCCTTCCTGCAGCAAACCGTGTTCAAGCAGCAACTGCTCGGCATGCTCATAGCCGGCTTCGGAAAGATGGACCTGATGGCCTTTCTCATCAACCCAGTAATCGCCCTCTCCGTTTTCTTCCGCCGCCCGCGTCAGCAGAGGAACGATGTCCTTCATGCGCAGGTAATTTTCTGTGTGATCTTCAGCCTGGCCGGAAATGATCAGCGGCGTCCGCGCCTCATCAATCAGGATGGAGTCCACCTCGTCGACAATGGCGAAATTCAGGCCGCGCTGAACGCGCTCGCCACCCGAATAAACCATGTTGTCGCGCAGATAGTCGAAACCGAATTCGTTGTTAGTGCCGTAGGTGATGTCGGAAGCATAGGCTGCCTGTTTGGCCTCGTGATCCATCTGCGACAGATTGACGCCGACGGATAAACCCAGGAAGCGATGAAGACGCCCCATCCACTCTGCATCACGGCTGGCCAGGTAATCGTTCACCGTGATGACATGGACGCCCTTGCCAGAGATGGCATTCAGATAGGCCGGTAAGGTACCGACCAGCGTCTTGCCTTCACCGGTGCGCATTTCGGCAATCTTGCCGTCATGCAGCACCATGCCGCCCACCAGCTGCATGTCGAAATGGCGCATACCGAGTTCGCGCTTGCCGGCTTCGCGAACCACCGCAAAGGCTTCGGGCAGCAGGTCATCAAGCGATTCGCCATTGGCGTGGCGCTGACGGAATTCATCCGTCTTGGCACGCAATTGCTCATCGCTAAGTCCTTGCAACGCAGGCTCAAGCGCATTGATGCGGCGAACGGTTAGGGAATATTGCTTGATCAGCCGGTCGTTGCGGCTGCCGAAAATCTTTTTGAGTAGGCCGGAAATCATTGCGATCGAAGGTGGTTGCGCTAAATGCGACGAGGCGCGGATTCTAACACGCTGCCCCGGCACCAAGCAGATGACCTAAATCAAGGGCGCAAATCCACTCATTCAGCGGCGCTTGAGTTGGGCAAACTCGGCGCCCTGCTTCAAAAAGCGTGCCGGGTTTTGCGCCACGCCCAGCATCCTCACTTCGAAATGCAGGTGCGGACCAGTTGAACGTCCGCTGGTCCCCACCGCACCAATTTTTTCGCCACGCTTGACCAGCATGCCTGGCTTGACGTCCACAGAGGAAAGGTGGGCGTAACGCGAGGTCAGACCATCGCCGTGATCAACATCGATCACGTTGCCATAGTCGGCATGGTAATTCGCAGAAAGGACAACGCCGTCCGCCGCCACGACCACTGGCGTACCTGCTTCGGCGCTGAAATCGAGCCCCTCATGCATCGACCGCAAGCCCGCGATCGGATCGCTACGGTAACCGAAGGGCGACCCGAAAACAGCCTCCTTGACCGGCAATATCGTCGGCAACAGTCGTTCGCTAACCCGCTTTTCGAGCAGTTTGGACTCAAGCATACTGAGTTCATCTGTCTTGTTCTCGACCGCCAGCGCCAGACGATCTATTTCACGCTGCAATTCGTCTGCAGCCATCGGAACCGGCAAAAACGGGCCACCCTGACCAGGTCTTACTGCTGTTTCCGGCTCAATCTTGCGCCCTGCCAATCCCGTAACTCGCTCGCCCAAACTATCGAGTTGTGAAACCTTGGCTTGTAACTCGCCAAGCCGGGTCGCCATCAGCTGTAAATTGTTACTGACGTAGCTTTCTACCTTTTTCGACTCCTGCTGCTGCATTGAAACCAACAGCTTTTCAACAACGGGCAAACGCCAATGTACCGACAACCAGGAAAATAGTGCCGAGGTTGAGAACAGGACAACAAGAGAGACGACAACGACCGTCAGCACATGCCGAGGCATAATAGTGATTGTTCGTGCCGCCTTGAGATGGCGCGAAACCAGAATAATCTGCATGGAACCTCCTATGTACAAAGGGCCTGAGCAATATCTTGACAGCGACGCTGCCGCCAGCAGGGTGATGGCCCATGCACGGCTGTTGCTCAAGCTCTCGCGCTACTTTGAAGCGATTGCCCCGGCAGGGCTACGCGACTCGGCACACGTTGCCAATTACAAGTCGGGGAAAGTCGTTATCCACGCCGATAACGGCGCGGTCGCCACTAAAATTCGCCAGATGAGTCAGCGTTTTTGTGACGAGTTATCGAAAAGAGGGGCGGAGTGTAACGGCATTGAAGTAAAAGTTCAACCGCGGCAAATCCCTTTTCAATCAACGACCTCGACG
>Ga0209480_10002367_pt1 | contig 12983 bp, 14 predicted proteins | sample JI61114C2DNA_FD_187501 | JGI IMG/M metagenome (GOLD analysis project Ga0209480, IMG submission 187501) | Wastewater effluent complex algal communities from Wisconsin, to seasonally profile nutrient transformation and Carbon sequestration -... | ecosystem: Engineered > WWTP > Effluent > Algae...
ATCTTCGCTAGCTGGCGGTAGATGAATCCAAAGCGGGATCATCTTGAGACCTCGTTCATAGTTTTTTGACTCGCGTAACGAGGCTCGAACACTAATTGCCCACACAGCACCACCCACAGCCAATACCACAAGAATAATAAACGTCGCGATCATGAAACCATTCATGTTGATACAACCCTACTGCTCATCACGTGCCCCAATAATCTTGCCGTACCGCTTTTGAACATACTCTATTTGCAGCTTTTTCACCTCTTGCTCTCTCAAGTAAGGCTCGTCTTTGGTGTCCGCAATCACTTGTTTTGCTTTATCAACCCACTCTTTTTCAATCAGATCTTCGTCTGCTGCTACCAGTGGTGCTGCAGTTTGCGGTAACGTACTGGCTTGCTGCTGATCATCTGCGACTACGGGCACCGGCAGCGCCATTGAGGTAGACGGTACAAATGGCTGCTGAGCGCTAGCTTCAACCAAATGACCTAATCGACGCTCCGTAGCCTCGTTGCGGTTAATAAAGCCTGTTTGGGCTTCAGACTTGCCTTGAGACGAACCGATTTCAGCCGGACTTTGCGGCTGTTCTTGAGGCGTCAACTGAGGTACTTGCTCGATCTGCGCACGAAAGGGTTCCATATCTGTAAATTATAGCATAACCAAGAATATATTACGACCTACGCCATATATAAAAACATGCTAATATTTCAAAGATTATTACTAAGCTAACATCCCATATACCTAATGCTCCGACAGATTGCATTGCTACTAAAATAACTGGCGCTAGAGCAATAACCGATGCATACATATAAGCACGGCGCAGCTGAAGCTCTGGCTGTTTTTTGTGGATAATATTGGCCGTCTGCAAGACCCGAAAAGCAATGATAATTGCAGCTGTGAAAATAACTAGGGTGACAATATATGCCAAAACAAAAAAAAGAAGAATCCCTAAAGGATGCACGATAGCTGGGTTGGTCATCGTAGCAAGAAGCCACAAACCAATCAACGCAGCGATAAAGCATCCTCCAAGAATTCTTTTTAACATAAGTCTATCATACATTACTAAGGTGCCTGAGCGAATATGCAATTTTAGTAAGCGTTAACCCCATTATAGTAAATAGTTGGGTACGCCTGCGTACTCGCTCGAAGGCGATTGACCGCTCCGACATGCGGAGCATAGTCTTGCGAGAGTTTCCACACACGTGCCTGGTACTCTCACCGCTATTGCTTGTTCGCAATAACGAGGATTAACCAAGCACGCAGGTACTTCTACCGCGCGCTCTACACCATATTTGGCGGAGCATAGGTGGCGTCAATAACATTGCCGTCCACCTAGTTTCCGTCAAACCAGTAATTAGTTTTGATTGTTAAAATGCTTTTTTGTTTTTGTAAAAGCTTGAACTTATATTAGCATAAGCTTTCTTCTAAGTCAATAATTTTTTTGACAATAATGTTGTTGTAAAAACACTATTATAGTGTCTCTATCTGTAAGTACCGGCTCTTTACATACTTTGTCAAGCGATTTTCTATAAGATAATTATATATTTTTTACAACAATGGTTATTATTTATTGTTTCCGTTGGACAACCTGCAAGATATTATTCTACCTAATTGGATTTATTTTCTTGACGCTAAGTTCGGCATTTATTTTTTACGATCCTGCAATTGTATCGCGTCCTCCCAGCAGCAATTGTATATAAAACGATCGGTACACTTACCATTGCGTGTAGCTGACATTGTTTACAGCAAAAATCCTAAATGAAGTTTTTGGTGGCCATTTCTACACACAAGCACCAGCTTCGCGTAAAAACCCACCAAAGCCCTGCAGACTAGGCAGAGACGCATTAGCTGATAGTGCGTAGACCTCAAAATACGCAATAGGTACTAATTGATTTTTCGTGATTTACCAATAAATAAATGAAAATTTAGATAACGATAAAATCGATAAATTTTTTATATAAATTCTTCCACTACATTGTGGTATTTTTTACTTACATAAATCTTTCAAAAAGTTATTGACACAAGCACTATTTCGGCTTATTATAGGGGTAGCTTCGAATAAAAAAAGTATTCAGAAGCCAAAAACAAAAAATATTCGTAAAACAACTCCACAGAAAACGACCACTACTCGCAGGTGGTCGTTTTTTATTGCTCAAATCACTCATCAAAAATAAAAAGCCCAATTTTGGGCTGGTAAAAGTCTGCGTGGTGGAGCTGCCGGGTACTGCCCCCGGGTCCGAATGGTAACATAATGTTCGTCTACAAGCATAGATCAGTTTAAGTTTTTATAACGAAATTACGATAAAAAATGATCGAAAAACTTAATCTCGTTACGCAGAAGTGGTCTTGTCTGTAGCTGCTGCCCTACATAACAACAAGCGACATAAAAATGGCACCCTCTGGCTTGTATGTCGCCTCAAGCAGAGGATGTCGCAGGCAACTAAGCAGCGATTGCGACCGTTTGAGCAACCTTGAATGAATCAAGGAAAGCTACAAAACGATCTTTTAGAGATGTTGTTGCATCTATAAGTTTGCGTATCGTGCAAAATCGACTTGCAAAACATTGTGTTAAAGTCCAAACGTCGAAAGCTAGTTCAGCCCCATTACGTAAAAACTATTATAACATAGTTTGCTCTAGGATAAAGCTCGTGTTTTACTAGTAGCATGAGCACGATTGCTAAAGTCTTGACTGTCGCACCAATCGGAATCGATGGTCAAATGGTAGAGGTCGAAAGTGATATAACACGTGGGCTACCTAGTTTTCAGGTTGTCGGTCTAGCAAATAAAGCTATCGATGAAGCCAAAGAGCGCATCAAAAGTGCCATATCAAACTCCATGCTTGACTATCCTGCAAAGCGTATCACTGTCAATCTAGCACCAGCTGAACTGCCAAAAAATGGCACTCATTATGACTTGCCGATGGCCGTTGCGGTATTAATCAGTAGTGGCCAGCTGCGACAAGAAGACGTCAACAACGCGGTTTTTGGCGGTGAATTAGCGCTCGATGGCTCTGTTCGATCAATAAGCGGCGTGCTAACTATCGTTGACACTGCCAAAAATGCTGGTTATGACACAATTTACTTGCCTTCCAAAAATATTCAGCAAGCCAGGCTGGTTGCGGGCATATCGATTATTGGCATAGATAACCTCAAGCAATTGTTTTTGCATCTTAAGAAAGAACTTATCTTAAACCCAGAGACCGAATCGTCTGAGTCAACTGATCAGATTTCTGCGCTAACGGTTGGCCCTTTTCTTGATGATATCTACGGCCAAGCACAGGCAAAAAGAGCGCTGATTATCGCTGCTGCTGGCAGGCACAATATTCTTTTGAGCGGACCACCTGGTGCTGGCAAGACGATGCTTGGCAAGGTCTTGGTTGAATTGCTACCTAGTTTATCCAAAGAAGAACAGGTATCAATCACAAAGATCCATAGCCTAGCGGGTGAAATGACGGATAATATTGCTTCCTCTCGACCATTTCGAACTCCTCACCACACCTCGAGTCGAACGGCACTCATCGGCGGCGGTACAACGCCAAAGCCAGGAGAGATCAGCCTGGCTCATCATGGTGTTCTATTTCTAGATGAAATTCCCGAGTATCCTCGCTCTACTTTGGAATCTTTGCGTCAACCGCTAGAAGATAAAACCGTCACAATCGCACGAGCAGCAGCAAGCGCACAGTATCCATCGGATTTTCTTATGGTTGCGACCATGAACCCATGCCCATGTGGTTATTTTGGCGACAGTGAAAAGGAATGCACCTGCCCTTCTCAACAAGTTATGCATTACCAGCAAAGGCTGTCTGGTCCTTTTTTGGATCGAATCGATCTAAAAATCAACGTAAAGCGAGTACCAAATAGTGAACTTTTTAATCACAATGTGTCGTCAAAAAAACATCATGATGATGCACGAACGGTAATCAAAGATGCTCAGCAAATTCAGTTCTCAAGATACAAAAGTAGCGTTAAATACAACAGTAGTGCATCAAACTCTGACATAAAACGATTGTTCAGCACGTCAGATGCCGCCTCGTCTCTGCTCATCAATGCAGCCGACAAGCTTGCACTGAGCGCACGTGCAACATACAAAATAATTAAGGTTGCGCGCACTATCGCTGACATAGATCGATCAAGAACAATCGAACCTCAACATGTCAGTGAAGCGCTTCAGTATCGCTAGCCTGTTGCACTACAGTTATTTTTTTGCTACAATAAACCGTTGAAAATATTAACAAATACATGACTATTTAGGTCATGTGCCACAAGGAGACGTGCGATCAACCGATCAATACGAACGAACGAAGCAATTCGTGCTCGTGAACTGCGTGTCGTAGGTGCTGAAGGTGAACAACTTGGCATCATGTCGAAAACTGAGGCGCTAAAGGTAGCTCAAGAGGCTGGCGTGGATCTGGTAGAAATATCACCCAACGCAGACCCACCTGTAGCGAAGGTTATCGACTGGGGCAAGTACCAGTACCAGCAGATGAAACAGCAGAAGAAGAATCGTCAGAGTAACAAGGCTAGCGAACTCAAACAAATGCGTTTTGGGCTCAAGATCGGAACAAACGATCTAGAAATCAAACTTCGCAAGATTCGTGAATTCTTAGAAGAAGGCCACAAAGTAAAGTTGCTTGTATTCTTCCGCGGACGTGAAATGGCTCACCGTGAACTTGGCTATCAGCTAATCGAACGTGTAGTCACTGCCCTCGAAGACGTAGCAGTAGTCGAGCAAAAGCCGCTAATGGCCGGCCGCAATCTCAGTGTGAGTGTAAGGAGAAAGTAATGCCTAAGTTAAAAACGCATAAAGCGACAGCAAAACGCGTTAAGCTGACTAGAACTGGTAAAGTAATCCGTGAGCGTGCCTTTGGAAATCACATGCTCTCTAAAAAGTCTAAGTCACGTAAGCGTAATATCAATACCCCTGCCGTTGTCAGTGGTCGTATTGCCAAAAACATTAAGAGAGCCCTAGGAGTGTAGTATGCGAGTCAAACGAGGTGTAACAGCACGTGCCCGACACAACAAGATACTAAAGGCTGCAAAAGGCATGCAGCACAACAGAACGCGTAGCTTTCGCTTAGCGAAGCAAGCTGTCATTCGCGCTTTGCAATACGCATACCGCGATCGGCGCAATCGCAAACGAGACATTCGACGGTTGTGGATTACACGTATCAACGCTGCTGCCCGCCAGAATGGCACAACTTACGGTAATCTCATCTCTGGCATGAAAAAAGCTGGTATTGAGGTAGATCGAAAAGTCCTATCTGAACTTGCAGTCAGTGATGCATCGGCATTTGCCGCTATCGTTAAATCAGTCAAATAACTGTTTTCATAGAAATTAAATAACCTCTCGATCTTTGAGAGGTTATTTAATAATAGTACGCCTGTAAGCCGGGTTCTGTTATCGACAATCATCTATCTAGACAAATTGTTGCCAATTTGTTCAAGCGGATACCGATACACCCAGCGAGTAGCTGTAGTAGTGCATCTCCTTGCAGCGGACAGGGTTTACCTCCTCTACGCGTCACCACGTATCGCTGCGAGCTCTTACCTCGCTCGTTTCACCCTTACCTATCTATAAAGACAGGTGGTATCGTTTCTGTGGCACTTTCCCTAGGGTCGCCCCCGGTTGCCGTTAGCAACTGTCCTACTCTTTGCTGCCCGGACTTTCCTCTCGTACTTTCTAAAAGATCATACCAGCGATTGTCTAGCGTACTACTCTACCAGTATAGCATGGTTAGAGCAACTTGACTGTCCGATGATCACTGGTACAGCTCTTATTTACCCGTCTTGTGTTGTTAGCACTACAACACATCATACAGTTTAATGGCAACATAAAAGCCCCTGTCGATCTCAAGACGCGTGACATTCCCCGCATATATGCAAGGTGGATCTTCTCACGTCACCTCCGCAGAGGTGTCAAATATTGAAGTTCCGATGTCTATGATGTTAGGAAAATCATTTACGCCTCGATCTTACAAAGGGCTACCTCTAGTATACCACTAGCCTCTAGCGAACGCCAAAAATAGCAGAGAAGATGTCTAAAGCAAAAGTTATTATGGTGCGAATCACTGCTCCAAGCGGGCCGCTGGCGATTAATACCAGAACAAAAACCATCACCAGTCCAGCGTGTTCTAAAGCTTCTAAAAGACGCCTTAAAAAGTCTGGTGCCAAAGCATAGAGCAGACGCGACCCATCAAGTGGTGGAATTGGCAGAATATTAAATGCAAAAAATCCAAGATTAACAATCGTCGCTAGAACCAGAACACCGCTTACGAGTGAACTTGGATCTATAAAAGTTGATATGCCAAAGCACACAAAAGCCAGGATAAGGTTTGTTAGCGGGCCGGCAACTGCCACCAAAGCCGCTCCCCACTCCCCATAGCGAACCTGATGTGGGTTGAATGGTACAGGTTTTGCTCCACCAAATATCGGCGCTCCTACGATCGCTAACAATACAGGCAATATTATCGTCAAAAACGGGTCAATATGCTTGATTGGGTTAAGTGTCAACCGACCTTCATTTTTTGCGGTGTTATCGCCCAAAAAATAAGCCATAAATCCATGCATTGCCTCATGGATAGTCATAGAGATCAAAATAATAATAACAACTATAATTACGTAGGCCGGCATGCCTAGTCCAAGTATTTCTTGCATGGATTTATTATACAGCAGCTTGACTAATTGATACTAATTAGAGTATACTATTACTCAATTGACTAAAATATGTAAGAAGGAACCACTATGGCATCAAAATGCGATTTAACCGGCAAAGGCAAGCAGTTTGGTCACAATGTTAGCTTTTCATTGCGTAGAACTAAGCGAACATTCAAACCAAATCTTCAGAAAAAGACTTTCGTAGTCGATGGACAAAAAGTCACTATGACTCTATCGACTCAAGCAATTCGTACATTACGCAAAAAAGGCATTCTAGCCAAGAATTCCGCAGTATAAATCATACAGGTGGTGCTTAAAATGCAGCCCCGATACTCGGGGCTGCATTTTATATAGCTACTCTTACTAGGAGAGCTTATCGAGCTTATAGATCGTCAAAGAGGCTGGCAGTGCTGCGTTTTTAATTCTGAGCTTTGATAGCTCTTCTACAGGTGCATTCAGCTTTTGGACGAAAGGATCGAGGGCATCTTGAGCTACCTCATAGCTGATAGCGGCGTCCGAGTAATGGATTGGTACGATAACTTTTGGATCGATTTGTGCAACCACTTGCGCCGCACTTGTGCTATCTAGCGTGTATCCATTGCCGCCAACAGGTACAACCAGTAGGTCAATCACACCTATTTCCTCTTGCTGCTGCTCGTCTAAAGTCGCTTCGATGTTCCCAATCACGGCAATTCGAACTCCGTCAACTACGATGCGATAAATAGTCGATAGTCGCGGTTCTGACTCTGAATCAATATGTCGTCTTGCAGCAATGCCGGTTATCCAAAATGGACCGACTTCGTACTCTCCAGGCCCAGATAGTCGTACCTGGTTGTCGGTGACTGATTGTGGCATAAATCGATCTTCTGTTGCCAAAACAACATCAAATTTTGATTTAATTTCCTTGTCTTCAAAAACCGATCGGTTACCATCAATCAGTAAACTCTTTTCGTTTGTTGTTATTGATACAGCATTTCCGCCGTAATACTCGATGTCTATCATATTTCCTCCTCTACTGTAATATTCCGTCAGTATCAACTAAGACAGTGTGTTTTGTTCCAATAATCTCGCTAATAAACCGATCTTTTAGACTAATTCGATAATACAATTCGTCGTATGTCATAAAAGCAAAATTAAGCTCACGGCCAATTGCTTTTTCAAGCTGTTTAACCTCAGCAATAACTTTTGTTTTTGCTGTAGAGCCTGCTACCAGTAGATCGATCTGTGCAATTGAGCCGTCTACTAAAATACCTGACAATACTAGCGCACGAATACCTGGCAGACTCGCTAATTGATCGTACTGGTTATTTATGTTCGATACATCGTCCACCTTTGCAACTGACTTCTTGCTCGCTTTATTTGAACAAAATATTTCACGAAAAGACGAGAAATGTTCGTAGGTCTGACTAACTTCGTAGTAGAGTTTGTTGTCAGCCGTTGAGCTCTTTATGACGCCGACATTTAGTAGATTTGCTAGTTCGCGACGAACAGAATTAATTTGTTCATCAATAATTCTAGTTATCTCTCGAACGTAAAATGCTCTACCTGGATTGTTAAAAAAGAGGTGCAGCAATTTGACCCTGGTTTTTGAGCCAAATAACCCATCTATAGCTGGTGCTGTTTTTTTCTCCTTTACCATACTTCCATCTTAGCATACTACTGATTATGAAGCGATAACAGGCGCGAAATATAGGTTTCTGCCCCATCTAAACTGTACCAACGAATGTGCTTGTTACGCTTAAACCAAGTAATCTGTTTTTTTGCTAGATGCAAATCGTCTAGTATAAAATTAGCTATCGCCTCATCGTATGTTATCTCATCTCTTAAGTAGTCTTGGACTATATGATAGATATTTGCAGTCATCACTTCACTAGACCAGCCATAAATATCGCCCAACATCTTTGCTTCATCAACAATACCATTTGAAAAGATTTGCTCAGCACGCTTGGTGATCCTGTCTATCAAAACATCTCTATTTGTCGATATTCCTACAACAATATAATTATCTTGAACTGCTTTTTTATCTGTCCGATTTCCGTTTTTCTCTATTGCGCGTATTATATAGCGCCGGTTTTTGCTGTTGTTAGGCAATTTTATGTTGTTATTTAAACAATACTTTTGCAATTCTTCGACTGTTTGTGTTTCAAGAATTTGCCTTTTTTTCTGATCATAACCACCAGCAAAGGAATAGTCGTACAAAAGGCTATCGATATACAAGCCGCTACCGCCGACCACAAAAGGAACCATACCCCTTTTTTGGATTGAGGCAATTTTTTCTTTTGCATACTTTTGAAAATCAGCAGCCGTAAATCTATCGCCAACATCACAGATATCGATTCCCCAATGCTTGACCTGATGCTGCTCTTCGATAGTCGGCTTTGCGGTGCCGATGTCCATTTTTCGATAAATCGTCCTGGAATCAGCGCAAATTATCTCACCATTATACTTTTTTGCTAGGCTAATAGCTAAGTTAGTTTTGCCACTGGCTGTTGGCCCAACGATGAAGATCACTGGACGATCTATTGATTGGGATGCCATCGTCTATCCTTAAAATCAGTCACCCGATAGAGCTGTACCGGTATGCCTTCTCGCTCCAAAGCCTGTCTATGCCCCTCTTTGCCGCCGTAGTAGCCAGCCGCACAATCGCCAAGCCGATTTACAACTCGATGCCATGGTAGCTCGGTTGGACCGGTATGTGCCAAACCGCCCACCTGCCTAGCAGCATATGGATGCCCAGCGAGCGCTGCAATATCTCCATAGGTCATTAGCTTACCTTTAGGTATCGAAGCAACTAGATTGTATACATTGTCCTTAAAACTGCTCACTGGCTTCAAATACCCTTTAAGTAGTCGGATAGATCACTCAGTGCCACCTTGACCTCACCACTACGCGTCCGCACGCTGACTTCGCGAGCTTCTTTGTCCTTAGGGCCGACGATCAGCTGCACAGGAACTTTCATAGCTGTAGCTTCACGAATCTTTTTACCAAGACTCTCGTTTCGATCATCTGTTGTAAATCGTACTTCATTGTATTTAATCGGTTGCATTAGAGTCATCTCTGATAGAATCGATGTAATTTCATCTACATAGTCTTTAACCGTGTCATTAATCGTTAAAATACGGACTTGCTCCGGTGCAAGCCAAAACGGAAACCAGCCTCCAGTATGCTCTATATAGACACTCAAAAATCGCTCGATAGATCCAAGCAGTGCCGAGTGAATCATGACAGGCTGCTGCTTCATGCCGTTTTCGTCTGTGTAACTAAGCTCAAAGCGAGATGGTTGAACGAAGTCGAGCTGAACCGTCGCAACCTGATGCTCACGCCCGATAGCATCGGTCGCCATGAAGTCAATCTTAGGACCATAAAATGCTGCTTCGCCATTTTGTTCGAAATAACTAAGCTCGTTTTGCATCACAGCATCTTTGAGTTGAGCTTGCGCCGACTCCCATAGCTTAGTTTCACCTAGATAAGCATCGCTATCATCACGGTAGCTAAGACGAACTTTTAGGTTCATCCCCAGCACGTGGTAAAGCTCTCTGGCTGAAGCTAAGAGTCCATTGACTTCGTCTGTTATTTGGTCGCTTCTACAAAACACATGGCTGTCATCTTGAGTTAGCGAGCGAACTCGGTTTAGACCGCCAAGCTCCCCTGTCTTCTCGTCACGATAATCAGTGGTTGTTTCAAGAAATCGTATTGGCATGTCTCTGTAGCTGCGCGGTTTTGAAGCAAATATCTGGGTGTGATGAGGGCAATTCATCGGTTTGAGTGCCATCTCGTCACTAGTTTCTTGGCTTTTTACTAAAAATAATTCATCACCAAATTTTGCCCAATGCCCTGATGTTTCGTAGAGCTCTTTTTTGGTAATATGCGGTGTCCAAACAGCTTGAAAACCACGATCACGACGTAATCGGTTGGAAAAAGCGGCTAATTTTTCACGTAACACCGTCCCACGTGGTGTGAACATGGGTAGACCCACACCAACTAACGGCGAAGTAGTATAAAGGTCAAGCTCTGCACCCAATTTCCTATGATCACGCTTTTTTGCTTCTTCAAGCATTGTCAAATGCTGATCCAGCTCAACTTGGGTAGCAAACGCCACACCATAGAGACGCTGCATCTGCGGATTTGTCTCTTTGCCCCGCCAGTATGCACCGGCGACACGCATCAGCTTAAACGCACCGACTTTACCAGTACTCTCGGCATGCGGGCCACGGCAAAGATCGGTGAAATCACCATCGGTATAAAAAGATACATCGTTGACTGCCGCATCACCATCAGCAATCGTTCCTAACTCGCTCGCATCGAGATCTTTCGCGACCGTTGTCCCCGCTCGCTTCAGATCATTGAGAAGCTCAACCTTGTATGGCTGCTTTGCCGCTTCGGCCCAGCTGATACCCTCGTCTACTGTTTTTTCACTGCGCTCAAACAGATAATCCATCTCAATGATTTTGCGCATCTCGGCTTCAATCTTCGGGAAATCATCCTCAGAGATTTTTACGCCTGGCACATCAATATCATAATAAAACCCGTTCTCTACTACTGGACCGACGCCAAATTTAGCATCAGGCCATAATCTTTGTACGGCTTGTGCTGTGATATGCGCTAAGCTATGGCGCATAGCGTAAAGTTGTTCTTCGTTCACATCAACCTCCTTATAAAATAACAAAAGCACGCAAAACGTAAAATACGTGCGTGCCTCGGTCCCATCAGTTGACAGGAGGTTCCACCTTGGCTATTACTATTAACCCTAGAATTTTACGTGTTCTAGCGATCGCATCCACGGACTCAATGACTCGTTACATCACTTCATCGTCACCCAACAGTATAATCAATGCCACCACTGTTTGCAAGCTGTCGATCGGTTTGATACAATAACGAAGCACGGGCGATTAGCTCATTTGGCTAGAGCGCGACATTGACGTTGTCGAGGTGATAGGTTCGAATCCTATATCGCCCACCAAAACAGTATTTTTCCGAAATTGCCGCCCTCGCGGGCGGCAATTTCGGAAAAATACTGTTTTGGTGCGATTTTACGCCGAAATCCGAACCCATTTCGCAGCCAAATGCTAATCTGAGCCGCGCCGCCTGTCCGCCCAAAGGCGGACGCACCCCACCAGCCGCCCCCTTTGCCTTTTTCTGAGATTTCCCCCCGCCGAATTTCTTTTTTTAGCTGAAAAGGGGTTGGCTGGTGGTTCGCCTACTGTCGGAGCAGTAGAGGCGGCGCGGCTCCAGTCGGCATAGCCGACGCGCTTGCGCGCCTTTGTCCTGAAAGTTTGTTACCGATACCCAAGCTATAATATATTTTCTATATCTGTTATTTTCTTTTTTCTTTTCCCTCTTTTTATATATAAATATAAAGAAGAAAGACTTACCCCTATAAAATTGCCATAAAACTATTCTAGTGCTAGAATAGTAATCATGAAACTATCACTATCTGAACAGTTAATACTTGGTATCTTGTCCGAACAGCCCCGACATGGCTATGACATCGAAAAAGTCATAGCTAGTAGAGGCATGAGAAAGTGGACAGATGTAGGCTTTTCGTCTATCTATTACGTGCTTGAACGGCTGGAGGCAAAAGGACTAGCTACCAGTACTGACGCGCAAGGCAACGAGAAAAAGCAGTATTCAATTACTGATACTGGCGTATCAACACTAAAAAGCGAAACAAAAAAGCTCATCGCCGAGCGTAAGCCTGCCAATACACATTTTATGACTGGGCTTGCCGCCAGTCATCTGATAAGCGCAAATGAACTTACAAACTCACTTGAACAGCGCAAAGCAGAACTAGCCACCGACCTAAAGGCACTGCAAGAAAAGCAGTCAAGTATCGAGAACGCGCCGCAATCAGCACGTCAATTATTCAGCCTAAGCGAAACACTGCTAAAAGCAGAGCTGCGCTTTATCAACAAAGAACTAGAAAGGACGTAATAATGAAAGTAACCGCAAGACCATACATCGGACAACATTGTGAAAGCACTGCCACAGGTACACTACTCGGACAAATCGGCGTTGAACTAAGTGAGCCGCTACTATTCGGACTTGGTGAGGGCTTGAGCTTTATTTACTGGAATATGAAGATCATGGACTTTCCGTTTATCGGCGGACGCGTAAAGCCCGACCTACTAACGGCTAACATCGCCAAAAACTTGGGGCTAAAACTCACTGTCAAAGAAACCTCATCAAAAACAAAAGCATGGGAGGCAGTAAAACAGCTACTCGACGATAACAAAGCAGTCGGCTTAAAGCTCGACTGCTACCACCTCGAATACTTTTCAAATCCTATTCATTTTGCTGGACACTACGTCGCCATACTCGGCTATGATGACAGCAAAGCATTTTTGG
>Ga0209480_10002368_pt1 | contig 12981 bp, 25 predicted proteins | sample JI61114C2DNA_FD_187501 | JGI IMG/M metagenome (GOLD analysis project Ga0209480, IMG submission 187501) | Wastewater effluent complex algal communities from Wisconsin, to seasonally profile nutrient transformation and Carbon sequestration -... | ecosystem: Engineered > WWTP > Effluent > Algae...
CCAGCCCGAATGTTCTCAAGCTCGCGAATTTGATGCTTCACTCGCTCAAGGATGGCTGCGCTCATCTCCTGACGATGAGTCAAGAGCCCAACCTCAATTTATTCCTGAGTTTGATCGATGTTGTACCTTCTGTTATTTAGAAGCAGCTCTATAGATGGGTTGGAGGCATCCAAGACTGACGGCTTACAGCATTAACCGCTCACCTTCAGCTTCGGAAGCAGAATTCAACGATCTTTCCAACAATTTAGCAGTCTGTCGGTACCGATAGAGATTAACGTCAAACTCGTATCGCTCATATTCACTTCGGAAGAGTGGATCCTCGTAGGGGTTGTTCGGACGAACAGAGAATTCATTGGGATGTTCAGAACCAATTGGTAGAATGACCCATTTGACATTGAGGATTTGGTTTAGTTCAGGATTTTTAGCTTTCCCGCTACATACAATGGGATAAAATTCGGGCATCTGCATATAACTGTACCCAGTGCGGTCACAGTTGTTGTAGTTCAGGTCGGTGAGCGATTTGAAGACGTTAGTAGTGCGACGACGGTCGCCATCTCGAGCTTCTATAGCATCGTAGATAAAATCGCAGTTTTCAGGGGACTCGAACAGTCGCTATGGGAGTTGCGCCAGCGTTTCCACGCGAGATAGCACCCCGATCTCATACAAGTAGACTACCTTTATGAATGATTCGTAGGCGGCAGCACCCATGGTCTCGCGAAGCTTGTGGAAGCGGTAAGACTCCTCGGAAGGGTTGCTAGAGGATTCTTTAACGGGTTGGCGGGCACGGCCTTCATCCTCATAGAGGTCCGCATACTTGCGGTTGCGCTACTCGTAGAGCCGGTAGGTTTGGGCGGTGGGAGCCTGACGTTCCTTCTTCTTCTTTGGCGGTTCCTGCACCAGCTCCTGGTCCTTGCCGATAGAGCAGATCTCCACCAACCGGCGGTGTACTTCTGGCTCGTCACGGAACAGGTCGATGAGTTCCTCGAAGATGCGATTGTCGTCGGTGATATCTATATGAACTGCCAGAAGTACTTTGGTCTTGTAGCTAACCAAGCTTCTTGAAGGCGCGGGTGAAAGCCTGTGGATTGTTCTGGTTGAGGTCGTGCATGTACTCATCCACCATCTCCTGGGTGCTCTTGGCGTGCTTGAAGTGTACGTCCTCCTCGACGTAGGCATTGAGTTTATGCACCAGAGAAGCATCCATCTTGAGCGCTTCCTGAATGCGTTGATAGCACTGCTTATCCTGCTCGTCGCGGTCCCACGCCTCTAGCGAGTGACACACCCGCTAATAGGATGATTGACTGCGACTGCGAATATCAGTGAGTAGCTGATTGGCTGTCTGAAGCTGAATCTGCTTTGGTCCCTTCATCAGCCTCCTTTCTTTAAAGTTAAAGTCAATTATATGGCTTCCATGATCCACCGTTTGGATGTAAGCTAGCAACACAGTCCACTAGCAACTGCCAGCGTCGATTTTGGGTATTCGCAGGCACATCTGCTATACCATTTCACCCGCGAATATCTGTGCAGGATAATTCTATATTTGAACTGAACTATTCCGTAACCATCAACTTCTACGATAGCAGACGTTTAAACTGTCAAACCTTCACTTTTCTGGACTCTCTTTTCGGCGCGGTTCTGGTAGCTTGTCGTGGCAGCGTGCACATACTGCCAACCTACAAATCTCGTCGAAGTGCCCATACTCCAGTTGTAAGGCTTTCCGACCGCAGCGATCACAGATAAAAGCCTGCCCGAATTTTTTAGTGCATTCATGCTTTTCCTTTGCCATGCAAATCGTCTTGGTTAAGGGGAGGGGTTTGCAACCCACACAAAACAGAACCCTACAAGTTACACACTCCGATTTCATGTGAATTCCCTTTCTCCTACAACCATTGCAGGCTTGGTTGCGGTATTCTTGCTTGCCACCGGCGGTGAATAAGTTCAGCACATGACCCAGAGAACACGTTTGAGTCTTCACTTGGTTGCGTCGCATAATCTCACAACCGTTGGGCTTGAGATGTGCTTCGATAGCATCAGTGGTGGCCATTATCGGACATTTTTCGCTGAAGGGACACTGGAACCGGAATACCTTTGGATTGCGCACCAACTTGAAATTCCAACCACCTTCCGAACACTTCTTCGGACAGCGCTGCCGGCGTATGTTCCAGTTGTTTGCACACTACCTGCAAAAACAGGAGTTGCAATTGCCACACTTCACGGGATGCCTGAGCAGTCCCATACAGATCAGGCAGGTGTCCTTGTCAGCATCGAAATCGTAGTGGTTTACTAGAAGGTCAACGAGTTCGAACAGCACGGGCTACTCCTTCACGTGATCGACAGACAGGTCCATCAAACAATAATACGAGCTATTGATGTACGATTATCTGTGTTCGTGTCTGCCGTTCGGACGGCAGATCATCCGAAACGGCGTGAATCGCATCATGCATGTGCTCAATAGCAACAGCATGAACCAGCAGATACTGGAGGAAGAGAAATGTGTAGATTAGTACGAAGGTCGCAGGGCATCTGCAGATCAATTGGAGGGAGGTGACAACATTAAGCACTATCAAACTCTGGATAAGTAGGAGTAGGAGCACGGTGACGAGCAGCAAGCTGAGGAAGACCCAGCTGAGTAGCAGTAACCAGACCCATCAACAATGACACGTGAGGAATATTTGCTCAGGACGATGAAGTTGCAACTGGCAGCTTTTCGCAGACACTTGATCCAGTAGCCAGAAGAAGAGGGTTTCTAGAGGTTGATAGCCGACAACCACCTTTCAGTGTTCTACAATCAACGGTTGACCGCCGAAAGCAAACGTCTGAGTCAGTACAGATTTGAATATGTGCTGCCGGTCTCACTTGAGGACTATATTGAGCTCTACAGCACGGGTACACTGGTGGAAGCTGATGGAAATCTCAGCCACAGCGAAATGTTAGAGCGCATCAACGATACCACCGAAGTGCGGTATGAACAGTATAAGAAGGTGCTAGTGGTATCTCCAAGAGATTTCCTGTTCATCAGGCATCAGGAACTCACAGCCCAGAGAGAGTACATTGTAATCGCCACTTCGATGAAAGATTAAGCATTGAAGCCACCTCAAGGCAAGGACTTCGTTCGCGGGCATGTTGTCCTATCGGGGACTGTAGCAAGTCAATGGGGAGAGCGACAGACCAAGATCAAGTGCTACCTGGAGATTGACTTGGATCTGACTGTGAATCCTCAAATGATCAAGCAACCGGCGATGCGGGAGATTCGTAAATACGTGGAGAAAGTGATTGAAGTCTGCAAACGTCACCGGCCTTAACCTGTTGTGTAGCAACCACAAGAAGAACTTCCCAAGGAAACCTATCCAAACGACTCACCGCTTATATCCAGCATCGAAGGCATCTGATTCGACCTATGAAGTTTATAGTTGACAAGCAAAGTCAAATGCTTTTATTGCAAAGTTCGGCAGTGTAACGACTGCATAGTTTGTTGGCTTGTTGAATATTCGCTGCAGCGGAGCGTTGCATTGCTTCGGCAAGTCTCTGTGAGCGTTCCATAATGATCGTGCAACTGTCAGTTAGTAATTTCAGCTGTCTGGACAGGTGGTCGACCTACGGCTCGTACTCTTACTCAACACTTTCGGTCTGCATTGTCCGACTGATCTCTTGCAGCAGCGCATTCGACTTCCTGAGAGCCTCTGATTCCATTCTAGACGGGTCTTTTAAATTAGTTAACTAACTGCCCGCAATAAAAGATATCCGCTGGTCGTGGGCTGGTTGTCCGTCGGGAAAGTCACTCTTAAATGGCGAATAATCTTCCTTCGAGATATATTTGTAATTTATGGTGATGGCTCGCAGTGTCGCGCTGGCTTTGCTGTCCTCCTACGCCTTCTACCAGGAGCCGCAGGCAGAGTGCTGGCTCTACCGTGATGATATCGGAGCCTTTTGGGGCATCAAGGGTTACGAGGAACAGGTTAGTGAAGTGGGCACCCACCACGGGCACCTCAAATGGCCACAGTACCAGTTCTTTGGAACATACGATTCGGGCAGTGTACGTCGAGGTAACGATCTACCTTAATCGTAGGCTTCCAAGTCTTCACTAAGAACTGCAGCAACTGCCACGGCATGATCGGCAAGAAGTATGATCTGCTCTTGGACAAGGCCTACCAACAGTTGGAGCTGTCAACTTGGGTTGCCTAACACTTCACTGTGCATCCCGCCCATCAGCACTACAAGCAGTACTATTACCAAGAGTGGGATGAACGTGACCGCTACATCCACGACCACATCTACCCCACCTACTTCAGTCAGGATCAGGCAAAGAATGCCAACGGAGGTGTGTGGCCCACTGACTTCAGCAAGATCCGTATGCGTCCAGGAGGAATCAACTACATTTACAACATCATGACAGGCTACCACTTCAAGCCTCCGTATGGTATGGAAATCCCCAAGGGCAAGAGCTTCAATCCCTACTTCGATCACATGGTTATTGGTATGCCCAGGCAACTACACGACGGTATGCTTGATTATGAGGACGGCACCCCTGCTTCCACCCCACAGATGGCTATGGATGTGGCCAATTTCATCAACTACATGCAGCGAAGAGACGGTTACCGCCGCCCCGATAAGGAAGTGCGAAAGTGGATGGTTGTAGGTGCCTGCCTACTCCTCATGCCATTCAAGTACCTCAAGACCTACGGCTACTATCGTAATCTGCTGAGCTACCGCACGGAGCTGTACGCGGTGCGAGACGGACTCTACTACAAGCACTGGAAGAGCGGGTTCAAGAGCGTAAAGTCTCCCCAGTATCGCAACAATTACTGGCATTGATAGCAGCCAAACAATATGTAGATCGAAGCCGCTACGGCGAATTATCACATTAACTCGATACACTGTCAATGGGATTTGATGGCTTGGTGACGAGCCAACTTTGATGCAACGATGAAAAGGTGTAGTCTAAAACCGAAGCAGTCCGGCATCTGAGAGTAGAGGGTGAGCATCTATCTGCTCAAACCGTACATTGCACCTGTAATTTGCCCACAGATGGCACCAACGGTATCGGAATCACCTCCCATGTTGGTCGCCCACAAAGCAGCTTCATAGAAACTATCGGTGTGATAGGCTAGAAATAGTGCCATCGCGAGCGCATCCATGCAATACGACCCAATGTAGCCTGGTTGGTCCTTGTTGCGGGTTTCTGAGTATGTAAATTCCTTGCTCCGCCAATTCCAGTTCCTATCGAGTTCCGGAGACTTATTGAACTTCGTAAACTTCTTGTTTTCCTTTGCAGCTTGCTCAAACAGTTCCTTTTGTTCTTGGAGTCCCTTAGCAAGGCACTCCACTGTCGGAAGGTTTGATACGAAGTTATCGCAAACTTGGAGCAAAAATTCCTTTGGGTTGGGATATTTCTTTTCATCCCTATTTATGAGCTCCCAAAGGATTTCTGCTAAGAGTTTGCAACATTCACTTGCCTCCTTCCCGTTGTGGGTTGTTCGACTCTGCTCCTCAGAAACCTCGATCGCTTGTTTCTTATCATCCACAAAGGCTGTCACTGCTGGTGCCATCCTCATCAGAGACCCGTTTCCGTTGTTGAATCCATCACCTTCTTCAGCGTATTTTAGACTTGGGTTTTTCCAAAATTCCTCGAAGGAGATTGAGATATTACCACCTAGGCCAATAGAGTAGGGTCTGCCTCCGTTATTGAGTCCACAATTTACCCATAAGAGGAACCGCCAGCGAAGATCTAATGGGTTCAATTTGAAGTCGTTCAACAGCAGCGAGTCGGCAAGGCACAGAGCCATGCTACAATCGTCAGTCCACACACCAACAGGGCCTCTCTTATTGAGCCATTTCGCTGTCACTTTTCCTGGAATTTAAAGGAAATCCTTGACGATAAGATCACGTCGATTCTTATCGTAGTGCAAGAACTCCGTGTTTGCTCCGAAAGCGTCGGATATCCCAAGACCTAACAGACAGGCAACTGCGCGCTGCTCTTTGATGTTCTTGAAATCAAAGAAATCAGTGTAGTCGGTAGTGTGTTCGATGCCTCCCTCTTTAAAAAGGTGCATGAACTTCAGTCTGAGCAACTCCAGTTCAGCATCGTTGGTGGGCACCGAACACCAGTGCTTGTAGAGTCCTTCATTAATAGCGTGATGTGCAGCAGCCTATTTAAGCTCGCGCATGTTCAGAAGTTTTTTGCTTTCCATTGCCCCTAATTCTGATGAATTATTACAATTGCCGAGCTGGTGGTGCTACATTTAACTCCTGTGTTTCCGGCTTCTCTCAGCTCCCATGGTTAGCCTACGTGCTAATTGGATTATAACCAACCGGCAATCGGGTACGTCAGTCAGCGTCCTGCTTTCGTGACTTTCGCAATAAAATTTCTTGCACAATCAACCAACATAATTCGGAAGCTATCCCAGCCATGACTACCAGTGAATTACTTTAATTTATATTGACTGGAGGCATGAAAAACCCAATCGAATTTTCAAACCGAAGGCCTCATGAGAAGAGCTAGTCGAGTGGCTCGGCAGCTAGCAACAAGAAGGACTTTGCCCACACCTCTATGTTTGACCAGCCCGTAAAACTAAACTTCAGGAATGATTCAGGGGAGCTGCAGAAGAGGCGTTCACCTGATGTCATACGTAACTTTCTCGAGCCTAGAGGAGCCGCGGCCAGTCATAGTCAAGCCGCAATGATCAACAACCTGAAGTGTGAACTAAGCAGTCTGAAGCACGAAGTAACCAAGCTGACGACAGTTAACACCTTCGAGCCTTTATAATTCAAACCCCGAGCTAAGCTCGACAAGGTTGCTCCGGTGAGCTGTCAGAACCTCAACGGCAGCGCTGACACTCGAATCTAGGAGTATTATCAGCAGCCACGTACTATCCGTGAGGAAGAAGACCATCTAAAGCGGGATATACAAAGGCTAAAGCATCAATATGGCGGTGAGGACCCTGAATAAGGTTCTGCGAATGGATCAAAGGAGCTTCCAATGAAATTGCAGACCCTAAAAGCACGAAAGCAGCAGGAATAGCTGAGGGAATAGCTGGAGAAGTCGAAGAATACATGCAGACAGTTTAAAGATCAAGCGGAGAGACTGCGGGAAGAGTTGAGAATGGTCAGCGAAAGGGAAAAATCCATGCTGGAGGACAAGAAGCTTCTGTTGGAAAGGCTTAATGAACGCAAAAATGATCAACTAAAGGAAAGTTACGATCGAAAAATCCAGTAATTAGTAGAAGCCCATACCACCTAAAAATCCAGGTTGGAGACTCTGCTATTACGCTCATCGGATTGCGATCACCTCCGACGCTCCAACAGCGAACTCGAGAGAATTGTGGAAGGTCTGCATAGGAGAATTCAGGATATGGAAATCTAGCAGAAGCAAGTAGTTGAGGCTTCATAAGACCTGCTGCGTCGCAGGGAAAAATAAATCAGTATTCTCAAGCAGTAGATTGCCATACTGCAACAACTCACCAGCACCAAGTTGGCAGAATAGAACTGCTTACAGCTGCAAAAGTAGTCGGTCGAGAGGATGTGTCAGCACAAAGACAGCGAGAATAGAAAACTCCAGAAGGATGTGATTGATCTCAAGGAGAGACTGGAGTCGGAGAGGAGCTTTAGCTTAAGCATCAATGAGAAACTAGGAATGAAGAACCTAATGATACAGAGTTTGGAGACAGATGCCAATAAACTAAGGAGCCAGTTGACCACACTCGAGACGATTGTAGACAACCGGAAGAACAAGTTGATGGGAAGAGTGCGAACTGTAAACCTACAAGTAATAATGTGTCAAGACAGTGAAAAACTTGCCTCAAAACCGCATATCCTGGAGCGAAAGAGAACCTGCACAACCCAGACGAGCGGTGTGCTCATTTGCTCACAGTGCACTGTGCAACAGTAAAACTAGCACAAATAAAACATCATCCAAAGTCAAAAGACAAAGTACTTCGACACTCTCTTTGACTCGAGAGTGCAGAAGACTGACAGGAACACATTCGAGCTGCGAAACAACAACAATAGCGCAAGGGTGACTCCGAGGAGGGAATAAGACTCGCCAAACCCGCTGGCAGAAGTCAACGCAGAACTTGAAAAGCAGCTCGCAGCAATCAAAACTGAGCTCAACGCAACCTATTTGCAGTTATTGCAGGTCAAATCAGAGAATTGCAAACTAACCGAAAAGCTGACGCACTCGCAGAACGAAGTCAGCAGCCTTGCCAATGAACTGAACAACCTTCGAACATAACTTTCTTAGATGAGCAAGGCATCAATTAACAGCAGAGATAAGTATCAGGCAGAGCTCGCATCGCTGAACCAGCGAATCGACAAGTTGCAGGTCTAGGTGCGCAGTCTCACGAGTATCAACCAGCAACTACATCAGCAGAACTAACAGTTCTTGGCAGAACTGGAGAACAAAAGTCAAGTCATCGCCCCGGTACAGCAACCCCAGACCATACCCACAGAAAGCCAACCCGTCGCAGAGATTAACCATATGCGTAATGAACTGCAGCTGACACAAAGGCAACTGCACGACTTAAAGACTCATGCTGGAAACCTATAAAACCACCTGGACAACCTCACGAAGAAGCTGCGACGCACATAAGACACTTTATGCGAGTCCAACGACATTATCCATCGCATGAACCTACACAAGCTCGCTGAGCGTCTCCAGCAATCTGGCTGCTGCGATTGATATTCACTACGGAAGTAGTCACTCGTATAGGATGTCGTAGTGTCCCGGACGGTACAGCAGCACAATGCCCACAGGGCCCTTGGCGTCTTCTGGAATCGTCATACTGGTTGGATGGATGCTTGAAAGATTGCCGTCGAGGTAGACAATGCGGATGGGCACATCCAAGTACGTTAGCAATGCCATAATTTGGATTTGGTCGGCCTACTTGTCGATGGGTTCAACTTCAGTCTGGCAGAACATTTCAATGGGCATGCCGTTATCGATGAAGGTTTCGTACAGGACAGCATTGTTGCGGAGCTGGCTTGAAGTCAAAAATCGAAGCATTAGGACCAGGTAGTTGGATACTTCGGGATTGCGGAACATTTCCACAAGCTCCTCTGTTTTCATTTCAGGTTTGAGGTGCTGAAGTTTCTCGACGAAGAGATCTTGAACATCGCCGAACACGAGACCCTCGAAGCCTGCTTGCTTGAGAAATTCCCCACAATTCTTCACCTTCGTCAGTAGTTGCTACTTGAGCTTACGATCGTCATGCTGTATGATGAGCTCGAAGGCACGGTAGAGAAACGCCCTGTAGAAGCAGCTACCGTCACGTCGGGTCTTCCGGTAGTGGCTGTGAGTTTTACTCATTTCATGAATCTTCATGAGGAAGGGCTAGTTGCCGGTATACTCGATCTGCAGCAGGTCAAGTGGCTGGTTGTCGCCAATGAGCGGTGACTCCTCCTCAATTTCTTTCCGAATACCGTTCACTTGCTCTTCTATGAGCTTCATGGTCTCGGCGTGGTTGTCCATTCGAAAATGAATTATACTATGATCACTTCAACAGGTAGCGTAGTTCTTCGCTAGCATATTCCACTAGACGGCTGGTATCGAAGAAGCGGTGATCCTGGCTCTTGCTCCCCAGCACGATCACCACAAAGGTTGCGGGACCAGTTGGCATGTTAGTTTAGAAGATGCTGCTCAAACAGCCACCGGCTTTTGGAGTGTAGCCTGTCTTGAATCCCCTGCATCCGCCATTTCCGAGGAGTTTATTGGTGTTCTGCCAGGTGATGCCCTTGCGATACATGACTTTATTGCGGTAAATGCGCACTTCCGCTTTGTGCTACTTCGTTGAGCAGATCTTCTGAAGATACTGAGTTAACTCTATTGATACCTCGTTTTCAAAGCATTGTAGTGTAAGCCTCAGAAGATCCTCGCAGCAGCTATAATTGTTCCTGTAGTCAAGTCCATGTGGATTCGTGAATTTTGTGTTGCGCAAACTCATGCGCTTCGCAGCGCTGTTCATATACTCCAAAAAATGGTTGACGTAGAGATCCACGTGGTCCTCGTCTTCAGTCAGGTCAATGCTTTTGATTTCTTCCTAGGGAATGGCGGAAGGTACCTTTCAGCATCTCAGTTTAGCCCTTAGCGTCGAAATATAAAATGGCTCCAAGGTTCTCCGCTAAAAGGTTTGCTGCATCGTTGCCACTTGGCAGCATCAGTCCATGCAAAAGATCGTGCACGTTAATCCACTCGTGAGGTTGGAGATTGGCTGTTGTCCCACTTACATCCACAGCAGTTTCAGTAACCCGGAAGTAGGTCTACTTCAGTGGCATGTTGTAGCGCTCGCAGAGTTCTACAGTGCAGAATGCGCTCATAAGCTTGGTGAGACTGGCGATTTATCGACGGGATCTAGCTGCGTAACCTGTAATAAGTTGTCACAGTACTTTTTATCACAAGGTCAGCCTATCGGTTGTACACCAACCAGGCCCTTGCTGACACCTTTGGACAGTCTACTGTACGAATTACCTCAAGTTCATTATCTTAGCTGAAGGTGCTTTCGTTGCGTGCCCTCGAATAATCTCCACCGCCTGCCTTGAGGTTGCTGTAGCTTGGTAGTGACCCAGCTTTTTTGTTTGGGAGGCGAGGCAGCACTACTTTCGGGCTCTGCCACTAAGCAACTGGTTAAGTCTATTGGCTGCTGCGTCGCAATTCTTGCATCCCGCAATAAATAATTAACTGAGCTCAACAAGCGAATAGTTATTAGAGTCAGGTATGGCTCTCCGACAGTTCGAAGTCCTACTCGTACTGCCCAGAGGGGTTTCCAACAATGGGCTTGGAACCATCATTCTTCAAAAGAGGCTTGGAGCGATTATCGCTCAGAGCGAGTTCCTGGCGCTATTCGAAGTCCTACTCGTAGTTATCAGCTGCTTCCTCAAGGTTGTTTTAAGCTTCATTATTGTTGGGTTATTCATCCTCGGCGTATTCTTCTTCATTGTAATCCTCTCCCTACTCTTGGCCGTCAATATCAGGGTCCTGGAGTTAGGAGCTACCTTCAGATTGCGACTCGACTGGATGGTTATCGTGATTGCGCGTTTGCCGCAACCGGGATTGAGGTTTGTTGGTTGGATACTCCGCATCTGGTTCGAATTCTTCTCTGTAGCCTTATTCCTCTTTCTCTTGTTTGGAGTTTGAGTCTTTTGGAGTAGCGTCAGATATCTTTTCCGGTTCTTGATCAAAGTTATCGTCGTAATCGTTGATATCCTCTTTACTCGAATGATGCTTAGGGCGAATAGGACTTAATGGAGAAGATATGGATGGCATCCCTTCGTGCTCCACAATAGCGCTTTGGTGACTGGGAAACGGTTGAAGTTTTTCTGGTCTCGGTCTTTCGATCTCCTTCTTTTCTTTGGCTGGTTCCTCTTTCTTCGGTTCGGATTTATTCTTCATGAAACCGTTAAGGTATGGCTTCTTCTCTTCGATAATGGCTTTGGGAGGCTATTTAGTCTTGGAGGTATTGGTCCCCATTCGTAATGTATTCTTTTGACGCTGAAACTGCTCCCTGTCGCGTAGAGTGTCTTCACCCTTGACATCACTTTCTGTCCCCTCCTCGCGAATTACGTAGGAAGTGTAGCCTGTGCTATTAAATTTCTCCTTCCTTCTGCTCCTCTCCTTTTCGGGGATCTCGAATTGAAATCGCTTCCGAATAGTGGATATCGCTGAAGAAGGTTTAATATCGTGTGAGCTTTGGAGCCTATTTACGATGGTGAAGGATGTCTGTGCAACTGGGTGATTACGCTCGGCTTCGAAAGCTTACACTGCCTTCTTTCGCTTTTAGGTTTCCTTGTAGAAGTTGCGGTCGAGGAATTACTGTTGTCTTTCGTATTGCACTTTCTTGTTCGGTGGAGGTTGACTTGAGTATTAACTTTCTCCCGGTTAAAACCTTCGCGGCGAAGCATCAGTGTGCCTTCGCAACAGGACAGCACTTTCATCTGTAATGATTAACTGTCCGGCTAGGGCTGCATAGTCGTAGTCACATTCATTGAGTATCTTTCTGGTCTTGTCTTCAGTAAGAACCAGCCTGCGCACCAGCTTGGGATTCATCATATCAAACACCAGCACGATAAGCTTGCTGTAGGCAGCGCTGATCTCCACGAGATAACTTGTGTCATCGTATATGCACGATTTCTTGTAGAGCACCACCCTTTCGAACAGTTCTTCGGGCTTGTTGAACCTATCCTAAATCTACTTCTTCTCACGCAACGAAGAATTTTGTTTGAGGGTATTGAGTACCTCCATGGCACTTACATATAAGTCTCGTGCAGGATTCTTGGAGAGTTCAGGCTATTCAATGGCCTGGGGAGTTGTGATGTTTGATTGCGGAGCCTTCGCTGCAAGCTTCATCGAGAGCCGATGGGCCATCCAGTTCGGCATTACTCGGTCTTGCGAGTAAGAAGACCTTGCCTCTGCGACCTTAGGTTTGCTGGCGTGAAGCATCTCATCCAGCAACTTTGGTCGTTTGCTTTTAACTGAATGCACCGCATGCACCTCCGGCTTCTTATCCATGATCCTGCTCATCTTGTCGAGCAGGACTGCGTTTTCCCGTTCGATCTGCTCCTTGCGATTTTCCTCAAGCATTGCTCCCTTACGATTGTCCATCCTCTGCGGTATGGGCGTCTCCTTGTTTCTCGACGTCTGAGTGGAAGCAACGACCTACCCGAATTTCGGTGAGTCGCTGGTGGTGGTAGCGATCACTCCTACTCCTATCTTTCTCGTGCACCAAGCGGTTTCCACTTGTGAAGCTCATCCGGATAAAATAATTAACGAGGCGATTCACGAATAAACATCAAAAGGTGAGCTACTGGATGAATTGCGCGAGGTTGTTAAGCCCCCAGACAAGATTGCGGTCGTAGTCGTCACTTTCATGCCAATAAGTAAAGTCGATCCAACGGATAGCGGTTTTGTCCTTGCTTCGAATGATCAGCAGGCTTGTAGAGTAATAAACTCGCTTGTTCTGCTTCAAGGTCTCCTGCAGTTTATTAATAAAGCTC
>Ga0209480_10002369_pt1 | contig 12980 bp, 11 predicted proteins | sample JI61114C2DNA_FD_187501 | JGI IMG/M metagenome (GOLD analysis project Ga0209480, IMG submission 187501) | Wastewater effluent complex algal communities from Wisconsin, to seasonally profile nutrient transformation and Carbon sequestration -... | ecosystem: Engineered > WWTP > Effluent > Algae...
CATATCTTCTTTGGCCTTCGGCAAAAAGAGTATCAAATGCCAATGAAGACTTACCCGAGCCGCTCAATCCGGTAATTACGGTCATTTTTCCGCGCGGAATAGCCACAGAAATGTTCTTCAGGTTGTGAACCCGAGCACCTTTGATAATAATATGCTGTTTTGGATCCAGTCCGTTCACACCATTCAATGATTTATCCTGACTGATAGGTGCTTTTTGCTTTTTTGGAGATGCCATAAGAAGTTCACAAAGTTGAACATGAAACACGGTGGATATAGTGTTGTTCAAAATTATTCTCAAAACTGAATTGAATTGCGCTCAAAGTCCCGACATCATTCATTGGAGCGAATAATTCCTTTTGAAATAAAAAGATGATTACTAAGTTCATTGCCCATTTCCAAAAATCTTCTTTTTCGACGCCTATCGAAAAAAAAATTGGAGGTAAAGAAATTTCGACTATATTTGATCATCGGAATTGAAAATTTCTGTTCTGACACAATAAAAGATTTTCGGTGACGTTTAACGACTCACCACCAACCAAACACACGCACGATTCTATAAGGTAAATTCTACTCTTTGTTCTAAGTAATCATTGTAAGAACCTAATAAAAGAGGAGGAATTATGCGTGTACAAGTCATGACTGATCGTCAGTTGGTTGAAATCTATTTCAACGGTAAAGAAGAAGGATTTGAAGAATTGCTGAAGCGATACAAGAGTCGTGTTTTCGGTAAAATTATGATGTACGTGAAAGACCGTGCGGTAGCTGAAGACATTTTTCAGGACACTTTTGTAAGAGCAATTCATGCGCTTAAAGAAGGAAACTACAATGAAGAAGGCAAATTCAGCGCCTGGGTAATGCGTATCGCACACAATCTGTGTATCGACTATTTCCGTAACAAGAAAAAAATGCCGATGACCCGCGAACGCGACGAATACAATCCATTCGATTACATTGGCAACAACGAAAAAAACTCAGAAGAATCATCAGTGAATTCCGAAGTTTTGCTGGATACTAAACGTTTACTGAATTTCCTTCCACAAGAACAAAAGGAAATCGTAATGATGCGTTTGTACTACGACATGAGCTTTAAAGAAATATCAGAACAGCTTGATATCAGCATCAATACGGCACTTGGACGTATGCGTTATGCGCTTATCAATTTGAGAAAACTCATTGAAAAAAACCAGATGGAAATGACGCTTTCTTAAGAAAGAATTCACCCAACATTTTGACGCTGCCACATGGCAGCGTTTTTTTTTATGTAAAAAGTCCGCACAACAAACACACGAATATCAAAATGGAATTCGTCTTTGCCCGTGTCTTGGCAATGATTTTAAGTTGCAGTCGTTCTGAACAGGACAGAAACGCTTTTAGCTCGGAACTAAAAAATCATATGAAATTTTTCAACCCAAACAATATTTGGAAAAAGCAAGTGTTAACCAAAAAAACAACACTCGCCGATGGTAGATTTTACACTTCAAGATTTAATGGTATTTACACAAAAGGAAGAAGAAATGGTGAAGGATGTGCTTCCGGAAACGGAATCGATCAGCATTGAGCCATCTGAAAGCTCCGTGAAAAACCTCTTAGCGTATAGTAAAGCTTTGAGCATCCGTAAGAGCCTTAAGCTAAAAACACTCAATCTGGTATTGAACTAGGGACGTGTATAACTCGATCCCCAAACCCTGCAAAGAATTGCGGGGTTTCTTTTTTTTGTACATATAAATTTTCACAGATGAAAAAAATGACTTTGCTGGTTTCAACTGTTTTGTTGACAGTTGCGGCTTTTGCTCAAAAACCCCATGAAATTCAAATTCGCGCTGGATATGGATTGGCGGCATATAAAACGGATGTGAACTTTTCATATGAGGCCAACGGCATTAAACTTAGCACCGATACCACCGACGGCGCTGCTGCTGCAGCTGTGCCTATTGAGATCAGATATCAATTTATGGATCGTTTCAATGCAGGATTGGACTTGAAATTTGGTAGCTATTTATATGCACCTGAAGATGAGGCTGGAAAATCTAACAAATTCACAATCATAGGTATAGGCGCTGAGTTTTTGCTTGTTGATGCCGAAGGAACTCGCATTTATGCAGGACTTGGAGTCAATTCCGGACGACTTGAAATGAAAGAAGAAAAGCTTGATTTCTTTACCGGAGTTTACACAGAAACCGCAAAGTGGTCGGGGCCAGGCTACAAACTGAATCTGGGAATTTGCCACTATTTCGCTGATGGTCCCATTGCGCTCAATTTTAATTTGGGGTACGATTCCCACAATTTTAATCTTGACTCTGTGACACGTGGCGGAACCGATTTTGACCTCACCAACTTCGATGGAAATCTGAAACTTGGCGGCATTGAAGCGAATATTGGTTTAATAGTTCGTCTCAAAGTGTAATCAGATCAGATCACTTGCTCTGAATTTTTTTGAAATATTTCGGAATATGTTCCCCAACCATTCCGGGATTAAAAATGGCAATCAGATCGGCCAACATGAACTCTGGTTCCATGATGGCGTCACCATGGTAATCGCATTCGTTTGTGTTGCAGTAGAATAAATTGTTTTCTTTGAAAGCTTTGATATTCATAAGCCGTTCATCACCTTCAAGCATTTTTTCGACTGTGACTGCTTCGTTCGAATGAATGATTTTTCCGCAAAAATCCGTTTCAAATGTTGTTTTGATCATTGATTCAAAAGGGATAACCAAATTTCCAGAAGAGAGCGAATCAGCATAGATGTACCGGGCGCCTGCGTCTTTGAGTAAATGCGCAGCAAAACTGTTTCCAGGCGGTGCAAACCAATTTCCACTATCATAACTGCCGGTAAAAACAGTTGGTTGATCAATGGTTTTGTCTTTGACCATGGACGCAAAAGCATTGTAGCGCAATTCGATTTCCGAAAAAATTCGATCTGCCTCTTCCCTTCTATTCAATAAAACTCCAAAAACTTTGATCCACTCTGCTCTGCCCAACGGATGATTTTCCAAGTATTCCGAAATTTGTACAACGCCAATTCCTTTGTCTAAATACTTCTGATAACTGCCACCTCCAAAAGGATACACGAAAAATAATTGTGGATTTGCAGCATACAGTTTCTCATCATCTGTATCATGGCCAACAGTCAGGTTTATTATGGAACCATCCTGAATTTTTTCGACTGCATGTTTGTTTTTCACAAGCTCTGTAAAGCCAACCGCTTTTAGGATATCAATCTTCCCAAGTTTGTCCAAAAAAGCAATGTGTGTGGTTGATAAACACGCAATTGAAGTCAGTGGCGAATTTTTCCATTGAATCACTTGTAGTTTTTCACTCGGTTTTTCAAGATTAAATAATGTGATGCGTGTGGAACTATCACTCATTTCATCGATTTGAAAGCCTTTTGCGTAAGAGGGTGTGATTGTTCGAACAAGCGTAGCATTGGTTTTGCCATCGATAGGTGCAATGCAACTATGTAAGACGATTGCCAACAAGAAAAAGACAAAAATTCGCATGGCGCGAAAGTAGAATACCAGCACTTGCTCTTAGAGTTTAAATCTCTTCATTCGGTAAAATGGAAAAGTTCATTAGCTTTGATTTCATTTTATTTCGATCCTTTTCTAAAAATTCACCATGAAATTTTTCTCACTTACCACTTTTCTTTTACTGGTTGCAATAAATGTATCTGCACAAACGTGGAATCAAGACATTGCTCAAATTGTATACGATCATTGTGGACAATGTCATCATGAAGGAGGCATCGCACCAGATTCATTCACAGCATATGCCGATGCATCCAACAATGCCAGCGACATGCTTGATGAGATTTTGGATGATCACATGCCACCGTGGCCTGCGAATCATAACTACACAAATTTCATTGGAGAAAATGTGCTCACACAGGAGGAAATAAATCTCATTCAAGCCTGGATGAACGCTGATGCGCCAGAAGGAAGCGGAACTCCTCCGCCAGTTCCAACATACAACGATGGTTATCAATTGACGTCTCCAGATGAAATTGTAACTATTCCAAATTATGTGGTGACCAGTAATCAAGATGTGTATCGGTCCTTCGTAATACCATCAACAAGCAATGAGAATCGGAACATTGGATCAATAGAGTTTGATCCAGACAACACCGAAATAGTCCATCACATTCTTGCATTCTATGATCCCTCCAATGTCTCTCAGCAATTGGATGATGCGAGTTCTGAACCGGGGTTCCCTAGCAATGGCGGTTCCTTTCCTAGTGATGAAGCTGTGCTTATTGGCGTGTGGGTTCCAGGAATGGGACATACAGTATTTCCTGAAAATTTGGCGATCGTTTTGCCAGGCGGTGCAGATTTTGTTTTTGAAGTGCATTACGCTCCCGGAAGTCTTGGCGAACAAGCCAATGTGAACATGCGACTTGATTATAAAGAAGCTCCATTTATTCGTGAAGTCTATCACAGCCCTCTCCTCTTTCACGGTTGGCCTAGCTTGCAAGAACCAGAACTTTTTATTCCGGCAAATACGATTCAGACATTCCATGAAATTTCGGTAGAAGCTCCCGTCAACTTGTCACTTATTTCTGTGTTTCCTCATATGCACCTGTTAGGCAAAACTTTTAAGGTCTATGGTCTTACGCCTGATGAAGACACAGTTAGAGTAATCGATGTTGACCACTACGATTTTCATTGGCAATTCAGCTACACCTTTCCTACGTTAACCCTTTTGCCTCAAGGTTCTCGACTCTATGGAGAGGCGATGTATGACAATACCGACGCCAATGATGACAATCCAAATAATCCGCCGGCAGATGTTGGGTTAGGAGAAAATACGACGGATGAAATGATGGTCTGTTTTTTCATGTACACAGTTCATTTTCCGGGAGATGAAGATATTTCCCTTGTGCATGTAAACAATCCACCAGCAGCAATGCCTGAATCCTTATTTGTTTATCCAAATCCTGCGCTCGACCTTGTGATTGTTGACATTCCGAATACAATTCACAACGTATCACAGGTAGTATTAATCAATCAACAAGGTCAAATAATTGAGCCTAAGTTTGACTTTGGGAATGGACGCATGACCATTGATACTAAAAATCTAACGCCTGGTGTGTATGATGTGCAAGTGCACTCATCAAAACAAATTATGACAACAAGATTCGTGAAGCTTTAGAAAACATATTGGCAGAGCGGCACTCTCTTGTATTAAATAAGAGGAAATGAATGCGTGAAAAATCCAGATTCGGCCTTGAATTTCTATGATGTTTGTCGTTGGCACTTTGTTTAAATTCGCGCTCCCTTTCAAACCTCATCTAAGAAGCAGAAGCTAATTTTCTGAGAACACATTGGGATTATTTTTCTCTATCGAATGAAGCGAATTCTTATCACAGGAGCTGCCGGTTTTCTTGGCTCACACCTATGCGACAGGTTTATCCGGGAAGGATATCATGTCATCGCCATGGACAATCTGATCACCGGAGATTTAAAAAATATCGAGCATCTTTTCCCGCTCGAAAATTTTGAATTTTACCATCAAGATGTTTCCCGTTTTATTCATGTTCCAGGAAAACTCGACTATATCCTGCATTTTGCTTCGCCCGCAAGTCCAATTGATTATTTGAAAATTCCAATTCAAACTCTCAAAGTTGGATCTCTCGGAATCCACAACTGTCTTGGGCTGGCTCGTGAAAAAAATGCTCGCGTATTGATTGCAAGCACGAGTGAAGTATATGGTGATCCTTCGGTACATCCTCAGCAGGAATCGTACTGGGGAAATGTGAATCCTGTTGGACCTCGCGGTGTTTATGATGAAGCGAAGAGATTTCAGGAAGCCATGACCATGGCATATCACACGTTTCATGGCTTGGAAACACGTATCGTACGCATTTTCAACACCTATGGTCCACGAATGCGATTGAATGATGGTCGTGTTCTGCCTGCATTTATTGGACAAGCATTGCGCGGAGAAGATCTTACAATCTTCGGAGACGGTTCTCAAACGCGCTCCTTTTGTTATGTGGACGACCTGGTGGAAGGCATATATCGTCTGCTTCACAGCGAATATTCTGCACCTGTAAATATTGGAAATCCTGACGAAATCAGTATCAGCGATTTTGCAGAAGAAATCATCAAACTTACAGGTACCAATCAAAAGGTGATCTACAAAGATTTGCCTGTCGATGATCCTAAACAACGTCAACCTGACATTACACTGGCGCGAAAGCTTCTCAATTGGGAACCAAAAGTGCATCGCAGTGAAGGTTTAAAAATTACATACGATTATTTCCGGTCGTTATCGAATGAAGAGCTGACAAAAGTGGAACACAAAGATTTTGCGAAATACGTGAGGTAAGAGGTAATTGATATTTAAAATCAACGATTAAGATTGAGTTTTTTTAAACATGATACTGCTGTGATTGATGATGGTTGTTCCATAGGAGCAGGCACCAAAGTGTGGCATTTTTCACACATCATGGCAGGCAGCGTTATAGGAGAAAACTGCAACCTCGGACAGAATGTGGTGATAGCACCAGGTGTAGTGCTTGGCAATAATGTTAAGGTTCAGAACAATGTTTCTGTTTACTCAGGCGTAACGTGTGAGGATGATGTTTTTCTGGGCCCGTCATGCGTTTTCACAAATGTGATTAATCCGCGAAGTGCCATTTCACGTAAAGATGAATTCAAAAAAACACCCGTGAAAAAAGGTGCAAGTATCGGCGCCAATGCCACCATTGTTTGCGGTAATACCATTGGTTCATACGCACTTATTGGAGCAGGAGCGGTTGTTACAAAAGACGTAGACGATTTTGCAGTCGTTGTAGGCAATCCTTCTCAACACCTGGGTTGGGTTTCTCGCAATGGACATAAACTTATTTTTGATAAAACAGATAAAGCTGTTTGTCCGGAGACAGGCGAAGTATATATGATCAACGATGGAAAAGTTTCTTTGGTCATTTGATCAATCGACTTTTTTTCGAAATACAAAGTGATGAATATGATTTACGAAAGACTCTTAAAGAAAGAAGCAAAACTGGCAGTGATTGGCCTAGGTTACGTCGGACTTCCAATTGCGCTCGAGTTTGCGCGCAAAGTAAAAGTAGTTGGATTTGACATCAATCAGAAACGTGTGGACATGATGCGCAACCATGAAGATCCTTCGCAGGAATTGGATCCTTCTGCTTTTGATGGTTGTGACATCCATTTTACTGCTTCACTTGAAGATTTGCGCGACGTGAATTTTTTCATCATTGCTGTTCCAACGCCTATCAATCACTTGAATCTTCCGGACCTCGGTCCCGTATTGTCCGCATCACGTACGGTCGGTCAGGTGTTGAAAAAGGGCGACTATGTTGTATACGAATCTACTGTTTATCCTGGATGTACCGAAGATGATTGTGTTCCAATCCTTGAAGATCTTTCCGGGCTAAAAATGACGGCCGACTTCAAAGTTGGATATTCACCGGAACGTATCAATCCTGGGGATAAAAAACACACAATTCGCTCGATAATCAAAGTAGTTTCTGGTTGTGATGCAGAGTCACTCGATCAAATCGGAATGACATATGAGCTTGTCGTTGATGCTGGTACACACAGAGCAGCAAGCATCAAAGTTGCCGAGGCAAGCAAAGTGATCGAAAACACCCAACGCGATGTAAACATTGCGCTTATCAACGAGCTTTCCATCATCATGAATAAGATGGGAATCAATACGTATGATGTTCTTGCAAGCGCGCAGACGAAATGGAACTTCCTTCCATTTACACCCGGACTTGTTGGAGGACATTGTATTGGCGTTGACCCATATTACCTTGTCTACAAAGCGAAAAAAATTGGTTACCATAGCAAGGTGATCAGCAGTGCTCGATACGTTAATGACAGCATGGGCTTTTACGTGGGTAAACAAACGGTCAAAAAAATTCTTGAACAAGGCCGCAATGCGCTTGAGTCAAAAGTTCTTGTGATGGGTGCTACGTTTAAAGAAAATGTAAGCGATGTCCGCAACTCGAAAATTGTCGATGTCATTCGCGAACTTGAATCATTTAGCGTTCATGTCGATGTGGTAGATCCGCATGCTGACAGCGATGAGCTTCATCATGAGTATGGATTTGGTCTTCTCGCTGAACCGAAACCAGGAGCGTATGATGCAATCATTTTGGGAGTATCACACAATGAATATTTAGGTCTTGAAGAATCGTATTTCAAATCGCTTATGCGCGAGGGCAAAGGAGCTTTGATCGATGTAAAAGGACTGTATCGTGGAAAGATAAAAGAGTTGACTTATTGGAGTCTGTGATACGTGTTTTTAAGTATTGGTTCATTGAGTATGAAATGCGGAAGATTCCCTGAAAGTTCCATTTCATATCCAATAATTCTCATTTGTCTTAAATATCATTATGACAAATCTTCGCATCTGATTCAAGCAAAAATGACATCCACATCGGATGCAATTCATTTTTGATTTTTAAAGATTGAAATTCCCCGTGCTCTCTGCTTTCTCCGCGCCCTCAGCGTGAACCACCAAGTTGGAGTAAAAAGAAAAAAGAGCAAGCCCCTTCTATCGCACCGCTACAACCGTCTGCCTTTGCTGCCTTCCGACCCTGGAGGATTGGACAGGAGCTGGTCGTAGAAGACTTGCCCTTTGGCGGCGAAAGTAATATCGTTTTGTAAAAATTCCACCGTTCATAATTCAATTCATCCGAATTTACTATTTCATCAACTCCTATATCTTTGAACGCGATACTTTTAAATTCTAAAAATATTTCCATGGAATCCATAGATCAAAACAAAATTGAAAACCCAAATACTCCGCTCTCGAAACATGCAATGAGATACGCCCTCATTATCAGCGGAATAGGGATTGCACTGATGCTCGTTGGCCACTTCTCGGGCTGGAGTATGGAGTCTTGGTCGTTCCGTCTTATTTCCTGGGCCATTTCTATAGGTGCCGTTGTGTGGATGATTAAAGATTTTCGTGATGTTCAAAATGGAGGATACCTTCGATTTGGACAAGGCGTCGGACTTTCAGCTCTTACAGGACTTATCGCAGGTATTATTACCGCCATCTTCTTTTACATCTTTGTTACTCAAATGTCGCCTGAGTTTATTACAAACGTTCAAGATAAGGCCATCGAAGACATGGCTGAACAAGGCTTGAGTGATCAACAAATTGCAGAAAGTATGAAGTACGCCGGTATGTTTATGTCGGCTGGTTTTATGTCGGCTATGGCGATCATAGGTTCAGTGTTCACCTACACCATTCTTGGCTTGATCGTTACTGCTATCTATAAGCGCGACTAATTATTTGTATGGACGTTTCTCTAGTCATTCCATTGCTTAACGAAGATGAATCGCTTCGTGAACTTCACGCATGGATAAGATCCGTGTGTGAAAAAAACAATTTGATTTATGAAGTAATCTACATCGATGATGGTTCGAAAGACAAGTCGTGGGATGTGATTATGGAACTTAAAAAGTCAGACCATCACATCAAAGCAATTCGCTTTCAGCGCAACTACGGAAAAAGTGCCGCATTGCATGTTGGCTTTGAAATGGCCGAAGGCAATGTGGTGATCACCATGGATGCAGATCTACAAGACTCACCTGATGAAATTCCTGCTCTCATTGATATGGTGCAAACAGGTGGATTTGATCTTGTTAGCGGATGGAAAAAAAAGAGACACGATCCGATTTCAAAAACAATTCCAACTAAACTATACAATTGGGCAACGCGTCGTATGAGCGGAATCTACTTGCATGATTTCAACTGTGGACTGAAAGCGTATAAAAAAGAAGTTGTAAAAAGTCTGGAAATTTTCGGCGAAATGCATCGCTACATTCCTGTAATAGCCCATCGGGAAGGATTTAAAAAAATCGGTGAAAAAGTGGTAGAGCATCGTGCACGTAAATATGGCACTACCAAATTCGGACTCTCGCGTTTTGTAAATGGTCCTCTCGATCTGCTCACAATCATGTTCATTTCGAAATTCGGAAAGCGGCCTATGCACATTTTCGGAACATTTGGTGGCGTGATGTTTTTACTTGGCTTAGGCATTTTTCTTTTTCTTGGAATCAACAAATACATGCATCTGTACGTGTGGCATTCCAGTGCTGCGCTTCTCTCCGATCAGGCAGTATTTTATGTTGCTCTCACCGCCATGATTCTCGGAACACAATTGTTTCTCGCTGGATTTTTAGGTGAGCTCATCTCGCGCAATTCCGTAACTCGGAATGTCTACAAAGTGAGCGATAAAATTGAGTGATGTGTAAACCATCATCTAGCTTTAATCTCGCTTTTGTTTTTAGTGTTAAATAATTTGTTCGTTTGAATATTATATTACCTTCGTCTCTTCGATGAGGGTTTTTCGCATTGGCAATTTCCTCCATCGATTGCTACTAACCATCTTATTTAACCATTACTACATCATTCCTTATGAAACGTACTTTTCAGTTTACAGGCAAAGTATCTGAAGCTACTGACGACCAAAATCTGGCTGGCTACGATCTTCTGAAAGTCATAGAAATCTCAAATCAACGCGATGGTGGAGATATAATTAAACAAGAAACTGAGGACGATGAAATAATACACATCACATTTGATGATGGTTCAACGTGGATGGGGCGTGCAGCAGAGTTTCCAGAATTGTTCGATCAGGATCCAAACAATTTACCAAAAGACAGAGATGGCGCGATTGAACCGTACATCATTCCGGATAACATCGCTGTTGCGTCCGGAGATCGTGATGGTATCTCCAGAGCATTTACAAAAATCCTGAAGTTCTTTTCTCCTCAAAAAGAAATTGTCGGATTAGCAGTTAAAAAATCCGCTGAACTTGCTGACCGCGCAATCCAAAAAGATCCAGGATTGTTTCGACTCGATCAAGGATTCAATAAAGCGAAAATCAACGAACAGTTACCGGAATCCGACAAACCCTACCTCCTATTCATCCATGGTACGGGATCAGATCTAAGCGGCTCATTCGACAAAATGGTCAAACAAAACGAAGGGGGGGCTTTGGCAACATATTCTTAAAACATATCAAGACAGAATCATCGGTCTTGAGCACTATACGCTTTCTGTATCCCCTTTTGAGAACACATTAGATTTATTGAGGTATTTACCGGAAAATGTAAATCTGCATGTGATTTCGCATAGTCGTGGCGGATTGATTGGTGAAATTTTATCACATTACCACTCAGGCAATGCGCAACGCGGATTCAACGAAGCACGCTGGAAATCGTTCGTCAAAGCATACGATCCTGCTTTGCTAAACGAAATGAATAAAACCGCACTCGCCAAAAAAATCACCATCGATAAATTCATCAGAGTTGCTTGTCCGGCTCAGGGAACTGAATTGGCATCAAAACGTTTGGATCATTACTTGAATGCTCTGATCAATGTTATACAAATATCGTTTCCTGCTGCAGCGCCCGTTCTGAAGGTTTTAAATAGTTTGCTTGCCGACGTGCTTTCATGCAAAGAAGACTCAGATGTTCTTCCGGGTATTGAAGCGATGGTTCCTGATTCTGTTTTTCAACGAACATTGAATCATCAAAGTCAGATACTCAATGCACCGTTGACTGTAGTGGCAGGCAACTCAAAATTCGCCATGAGCAAACGTGGCTTTATCAATGTTTTGATTAAACTTTATTACTGGCGTCAGAACGACTGGATTGTCGACACGCAGTATATGCTTCGCGGTACTCCCCGCCATGCTCAATTCCCCGTAATGATTGATGAAGGTGAATTCGTAAATCACTTCGGCTATTTTGAAAATAAAAGGTCTCAAACAGCCATACGATTTGCATTACAAGCCGCAAATGACAACCTGCCCGAGTATTTCGAATGGATGACACCGCAGCAAGCAATTGATTACGATCGTGGAATCTTGATGGGAAGTTATGAGAGTGATGAGTATAATGATCAAAAACCAATTCTTTTCATTCTGCCTGGCATACTCGGAACGAATTTATCACTCAACGGAAAAGAAGTGTACCTCAAGTTTGATAAGCTAGCCGCAGGTGGAATGAAGGATTTGGCTATAGAAGTTCAAAACATCACCCCCTCTTCCATCATCGGGAATTTTTATGGAAAATTCGCCGATGAAATGAAAGCAGATTTCAACGTCATCGCTTTTGGATTTGACAGGCGAAAATCCGTTGCCGACTCCGCTCAATTGCTAGCTGATAAAATCAACGCTATAAAGACGCACATCGGAAATCAGCCCATTTGTTTTGCTGCGCACTCCATGGGAGGATTGGTGATGCGTCAATTTATGCTGGATCACAGCGCACTTTGGAAAGAACTACAGGATCGCAATGGATTCAGATTGCTATTTTGTGGAAGTCCATTAGGAGGATCTTACTTGATTCCTGAAGTCCTTGTTGGCCAAGGATCGCGTATTCGTCAAATGGCTATGGTAGATATCACTAGCAGCTCTGACGAGCTTCTGGAAGTTTTTTCAAAGTACCAGGGAATTCAAGATTTGCTCCCAATTGATGGTCGTTCGCATGACTTTGGATTGAAATCGACCTGGGACAAAATGCAGCAAAAAACGAAACAAGGAACTTGGTATTCGCCACAAGAAAATGACCTCAACCGGTTCAGAAAATATAGAGAAAACATCATACAGGCGGGTGAACAGATTTACGACCATCCCGGTATTTTTTATATCGCCGGAAAAGCAGATGAGACGGTTGAATCATTCTATTTCAATGACTCGCAGAAAGGAGCGAATAAAATAAGATTCACACACACTGAACGCGGTGATGGCAGTGTAACATGGGACTCAGGTATTCCATCCGTGCTGAAAAGTAAAGGAAGACTCTATTTTGTTGATGCGCAGCATGGAGCTTTACTCAAAGAAAAATCGCTCTTTTCTGGAATACGAGATATTCTACTTCGAGGTCAAACACAAAAATTTTCCACTTCGGAAATCCCGACTAAAAAAGGTTTTTTCGCGCGTTTATTCCGCGACGAACTTTTGCCAGGAACAGCGGAGAACATTGCGA
>Ga0209480_10002372_pt1 | contig 12970 bp, 15 predicted proteins | sample JI61114C2DNA_FD_187501 | JGI IMG/M metagenome (GOLD analysis project Ga0209480, IMG submission 187501) | Wastewater effluent complex algal communities from Wisconsin, to seasonally profile nutrient transformation and Carbon sequestration -... | ecosystem: Engineered > WWTP > Effluent > Algae...
TGATCTCCAACGCCGTCAAAAACGCTTCGCGCGAAGTTGTTAAAAATTCGCCTTCGAGAGCTTCACGCGGCGCAAACGCGATCGAATGAATGATAAAATCGATCTTGCCGTATTTTTCGCCGACCGCTTTGAACGCATCATCAACCTGCTTTTGATCTGTAACATCGCACGGTAAAACGAGCGTATCTTCCATATTTTCGGTCAAACGGTCAACATATTCTTTGAGCCGTTCGCCTTGATATGTAAAAGCGATTTTCGCGCCGTGCGCCATACACGCTTCGGCACACGCCCACGCGATCGAACGCTTGTTCGCCACGCCAAAAACTATTCCAACTTTATTTTCGAGCATAAATTTTTAGTTTAGAAAGTTTAGGAAGTTTTGAAAAGTTTTGGAAGGAAGAAAAGAACATTCTTAACTTCCCAAACTTCCCAAACTTCCTAAACTTCCTAAACTATACCAGTTATTATCCTTCGGTGAAAATCTTCTGTAATTCTTCAAAATCAAAAAAGCGAATATCAACACCAACGGGCGTTTCGGTAAATTTCTCCGTTAAAGACGCTTTCAATTCGGCTGTTGCCGTTTCATCTAACTGCGTTACGAGCGCAATCATCAGACGAAATTTCGAATTTGTTCGGACATGTTGAAAATTCTTTTTTACGGTGTTGATCTTGCCGAATATTTTACTGATTTTCTCTTGCGAAACATTCGGCGTAACGAGAAATACGACTTCGACAAAAGTTAAAATATCGCGGCTAATAAAAACCGCATCAAAGTCGGCTTCACCGACTTTGATATGACGTTTCAGCGGCAATTTCTTCTCTTGCTCGATTTGTCTGAGAGCCAGATCTTCCGCCAAAATATACGCCGCACGCAGATCGCCGTATTGCTCTTCGGGAATTTCCATCAACGCGGCAAGTTCAGTTATTTCATTATTTAACTTGCGCCTTTGATTTTCCGGCGACATCAGTTGCGATAACACGCCTTCATTTTTCGACAACGCAAAAAGTCTCTGCGAATGACGGAAAATAAAACCTGTCGCCAAAATCAATCCGGCAAACGGCAGTAAAACCACAACGGCTATCACGCCGAGTTGTTTTGAAGTGTCAAAATAATTCAAAGACAATGCCACCGAAATGCCGATCAGAAGCAAAACGAAAATAATCAGAACGGCAATTATCGCCAAAAAATTGCGCGACGGATTTGCGGTATTTAAAATTACGGGTTTTTCAGTTTTCACCATATAAACGTGTCAAAACTGTCTTGCGCGAGCAGACATTTGATTTAGTTAAGTTAAATAAAAAGTAGAAAAAGAGTCGAATTTCCGATTTTATTTACTCAACATTCGTCCGCTCACGCAAGAAAATCTCAACTTATGCCGCAGAATTGGCACGCTCGAACGGAATGTCGTCGAAATGCGTGAACAATTTGAATTCGCTGAATCGTTGATTGATCTCGAGATAGCTCAAAGCATCAACGCGCTCTGTGCCGAACTGTTCGACGTTGAACGAAGCCATCACCGAACCATAGATCATTGCGCGGCGAAGCGTGTCTTTCGTAATCTCATTATGCGCGGCAAGATAACCCATAAAACCGCCGGCAAACGTGTCGCCCGCGCCGGTCGGATCGAAAACCGATTCGAGCGGATAAGCCGGAATCGCAAAATATTCGCCGTCGGTAAAAAGTGCCGCGCCGTATTCGCCGCGTTTGATGACAATTGCCTTCGGTCCCCAAGACAAGATCTTTTTCGCCGCTTTGTGAATGTTCGGCTCGTCCGCCAATTGACGCGCTTCGGCATCGTTAATTATAACGCAATCAACGACTTTGATGGTTTCGATAACCGCGTCCTTCATCGAATCTATCCAAAAATTCATCGTGTCCATCGCGACAAATTCCGCTTTCGGACATTGTTCGCGAACATCTTTTTGAATCATCGGAACAATGTTCGCCAAAAACAAAAGACGATTATTTTTCGACGCTTCGGACAATTTCGGCTCGAAAGTTTCAAAAACATTAAGCTGAGTTTCCAAAGTGTGCGCCGTGTTCAGATCGTAATCGTAACGCCCGCGCCAAAAGAATGTTTTGCCGTCCGCCACGCGCTCGATGTCGTCCGTGTTGACGTGATGCCGCGCAAAAACGTCCATTTCCGCATCGGTAAAATCGTTTCCGACAACACCGACAACATTTACATCAGTAAAAAAACTCGCCGAAAGTGAAAAGTGCGTCGCCGCACCGCCAAGAATTTTATCGCGCTTACCAAACGGCGTTTCCACCGCATCAAACGCAACCGAACCTACAACTGTTAAAGACATATTTTAATAATTTTCCTGTAAATTTGAATTGTATGAAAAGAATTATTTTACACGCCAAGGCGGATTTTGGCGATTGCTTCCGGCATAAAAAAGACAAATTCGATTGTTATTCGGGTCTTTCAGATAACTTTCGCGCCAAAGCCAAGATTCGTCTTGCGGTTCTTGTTCAAACTCTAAACCGAGATTTTGCAGTTCTTTAACTTTTTCGTCCAAGTTCTCACATTCAAAATAAAGCACGATGTTTGAACTATTTTCAGATTTTTCCGCCGTGTGAATCGAAAGCGTCGAATCGCCGTCGGGACATAGCAGACGCGCATATCGCGGCAAACTGTCAACAATAATTTGCAGTCCTAATTTTTGATAAAATTCAGCAGTTTCGAGCGGTTTATTGGTGTAAATCGTAATTTGATTCAAGTTCATAAAAATTTAGCCACAGAGAACACAGAGAACGCATAGTAAATTGTAAAAATCTCTATGTTCTCTGTGTTCTCTGTGGCTAATAACTTTATTTTTTCGTTTCGAGTTGCTTCAAAGTCTTTTCTGCATCGGCTTTAAAACGGCTTTGCGGATATTTTTCGACGATCATTGCAAAATACGCCACCGCATCTTCGCGGAGTTTCGCGGGCGCGTATTTTTTCTGTTCTTCTTCCGACAAACTTTTTAATTCGATCTTTTGTTTGCCTTTATTTTCCGACAAATAATAACTGCTCATCGCCGCGAGATAAAGGAATTCGTCCATTTTGGAATAATCGGGATAAGCCGCAAAAGTTTCTTCAAAGCGCATCAAAACGGCTTTGTAAGCCTTGCGCGTTTTGAAATAAAGCTGCGCCGCTTCGAGATTATGTGCCGCGTCCGCTTCCAAAACCGGATCGCGCTGGACTTGAACTTCGATCTGTCTTTGCGCGAAAACATTCGGCGATAATGCGAATACACAAGCGAATAAACTTAAAAATAAAATTGCTTTTTTCATAAAATTATTGAATCTCCAAAGCCGTTTGATGCACAGAAAGTATTTGAAGTTTGTTAAATCGAAATCTTTTCAATGTAACTTTCAATCTGACCCGTAACTTTCTCAGCCGATAAATTTGTTATGTTTATCGTTAGCGCAAATTTAGTCGGCGGATGATAAATCGTATAGTTTTTGTGAATTTCTTCCAACTCGTCCGCGTTCATTAGCTTGCCTTTGGTTTTACGCTCGACTGAAACAATTCGCCGTTTATTTTCTTCCAAATCGCAATCTAAAAATACCTGAACAAACGGAATATTCTTGTCTTTTGCAAACCCGCTCAAACGGTCAAATCGTCCTCGGTCTTCTTCAAGTTCAGCCGACAAAGCATTTGTAAAAATAAATATTTCATTCGGCTTTTTGGCAATTTCTTCTAAAACAATGCCCGTAATTTTTTTGAGCATCGAAAAATATTCTGCACTGCCGTGGTTGCAAACCGTTGTTACAAGGTCAATCAGCAGATGATTATCAATCAAGCGGAAATTGAATTTTGCCGCCAATATCTTTGCCACTGTCAGTTTCCCAACCCCTGGCATTCCGTTAATGTGAACAATCATCTGCTGTTTGTATTATTTAGCCGCGTATTTTCCAACGATCGCGTCCAATTTCTTTAAAGTTTCGGGATTCCAAGTGTCGGGCGCGGTAAAAATCGCGCTTCTTGTTGCGCCTTCAAACGGATTCGGCGTTGTTTTTGCATCAACCTTTTTTACTGCTTCTTTCAAAACCAATTGCGCGTTGCGGACATTTTTCGTCAAATATCCGATAACCATTTCCGCTGAAACTGCGTCGTGTTCTTCGTGCCAACAATCGTAATCCGTAACGAGCGCGAGCGTTGCGTAAGCAATTTCGGCTTCACGCGCCAATTTCGCTTCCTGCAAATTCGTCATACCGATAATGTCCATGCCCCATTTTCGATAAACGTTTGACTCGGCTTTCGTCGAAAACGCCGGACCTTCCATACAAATATAAGTTCCGCCGCGATGAAGCGTTAAACCTTCGACAGTTTTGCAAGATTCTTCCAAAATATCGCCCAATTCCGAGCAAACCGGATGTGCGAACGTGATGTGTCCGACGATTCCTTCGCCGAAAAACGTAGATTCTTCCGAGCGTGCGCGGGTTCTGTCAAAAAATTGATCGGGAATGCAAAAATCCGTCGGCGCAAAATCTTCGCGCAAACTTCCGACTGCCGAAACCGATAAAATATAATCCACGCCGAGCATTTTCATCGCGTAAATGTTTGCACGAAAAGGAAGTTCCGAAGGCGTAAGTTTATGCCCGCGTCCGTGCCGAGGCAAAAACGCCACCGTCACATCATCCAATTCACCGATAATAAAAGCATCCGAAGGCGCACCAAACGGCGTTTCAACGGATAGCTCTCGCACATTTTTCAACTCCGGCATCTGATACAAACCACTGCCGCCGATAATTCCGATTTTTACTTGTTCCATTACTTAAATTATTTATCTCTCTAAACTTTTTTTCAACATTTTCGCACTAAATTTGCGATTTTCATCCTAAATATTGGATTTTCACACTCAAAGAGATGATTTTCACCATATAAGCAGCGATTTTCACCTCTAAAAACTAAATTTTCACGCCAAATTTGCGATTTTCACCATTGCAACGGTGATTTTCACTCTCGCAATAGCGATTTTCACGCTAATAAGTCGATTTTCATCTTTATTCGCTGATTTTTACGAGAATTATTGCGAAATAATCACTTCCGTTTCGTTCGCCGGATTGAAATTTCGGCTTTCGACTTCTTTCGCTTTCTTCAAATCTGCTTCTGCTGGTTTTTTCTGACCGAGTTTTTTGTATGCGTCCGACCGTCGGCGAAAGGCTTCTGCCCAGAGCGGAAAAATCTCGATCGTTTTGGTTAAATCTCTTACGGCTAAGGCAAAATCTTTTTTCAAAACGTAGATATTTGCGCGATTAAAATAATAAATGCCGTTTTTTTCGTTGAGCGAAACGGCTTTTGTAAAATCTTGCAATGCCGCATCTAAATTGCTTTTCGTTTGGTAGATCAATCCGCGATTATTGTATGCTTCGGCAAAATTCGGGTTGATTTCCAAGGCTTTTGTGTAATCGTTTGCCGCTTCGTCAAAGTTTTGTCTGATTTGATGAAGTCGTGCACGACCATAAAAAGCCTGCGAATTCGGCGTTATTTCGAGCGATTTATTCAAATCCGCCAACGCCGAATCGTATTGTTTCATTAACGTATAAATATTTCCCCGATTGGCGTAAAACTTTGCGTCATTCGGATCTAGCGAAATCGCTTTGTTCAAATCTTCGATGGCTTTTGCAAAATCGCCTTTCTCTTGAAATGCGTTTCCGCGATTTGAATATGCGTCCGCCGAAACCGAATTTAAACTTATCGCTTTATCAAAATCTTTGATTGCCGAATCGAAATCTCGAATCGCGCGGTAAGCATTGCCGCGATTATTATAAGCCGAAATCGCTCGCGGATTTAGCTCGATCGCCCGCGTGTGATCTTTTATCGCTTGCGCCGGATTGCCCGAATTTCTGTATGCAATGCCGCGATTATCGAACGCTTCGGCAAAATTCGGATAAAGTTCGATGGCTTTATCGAAATCTTTTACTGCTTCGGTAAATTTGAATTGCGCCGCAAACATCGTTCCGCGCGTATAAAAAAGCTGCGATGATTGCGGATAAAAATTTATCGCCTGCGTCAAATTTTCAATCGCCGAAGTAACTTCGCCGCGCTTAAAAGCTGCGTTGCCTTCGTCTAAAAACTGTTGTGCTTTTTGAAGTTCTTCTCTGGTTTGAGCAAAGATCAAAAGCGGAAAAATTGCGGCTAATAAAACTACCTGCAAAAGAATTTGTCGTTTTTTCATAGTTTTATCGGCAGTAATTTTCGCTTATTTTATTACTTTCCGCATTTCTTAGATTCGACTAAAGTTTTTAATTCGCCGTTGTCGCGTTTGACCAGCAAAGCATCAAGTTCTGCGTTTTTCGCATCGCTTTTTTCGGCAACCATTACTTGATATGTTTTCAACATACTTTCCAATCCGGCTAATTGCGCGGCATTTTCATCCGATTTTTTGTCGGGATTTTCCAATTTAAAAACTGCCATTCCGAATGTAAGCTGCATCAGCAATTCGGCTTTATACTTGTTTTTCTTTTCAGGAATCAGCTTCATCATGTCCGAACACATCGCGACACTTACTTCATCGGTTTCAACAACCCATCTAAATCCCCATGTTCTTGCCGCTGAAGCATTCGGGTCAAAAGGTTTTTGCTCTAAAAGACGCGTATTATTGATAAACGAAGTGCGGTCTTTCTCTTTCTTTGATTGCGCAAAAGCAATTTGCGTCGTCAAAGCAACAATCAAAAGCGCAAAAATAATTGATAGTTTTTTCATTTTTAATTTCCCTAAATTTTATGATTTACTTCCTAAAATATCGTCAACCGCGATTTTTATTTCTTCAAAAACGGTTGATTCGGCGATGTCGCCGCGATGCAAAATTTTTACTAACTTGTAACCGTTTTTGGTCGGTTGCGTGTGAATTTCGATGCGGTCATTTTCCAAATCTATGAGCCACGATTCCGCAATTCCGTTTTCGGCATATTTCGGAAACTTTATGTCGCGGTCATATTTTACGGTCGAATCGGAAACTTCCATTGCCAAAAGAACATCTTTTGCTGTCGCGTTTTCATTACGGTAAAAATCGTCGCGCCCTTCTAAAACACATACGTCCGGTTGTGGTTCGCTGAAATCGTTTAAGATAATCGGATTTTGTGACCAAACAACAAACTTCCTAAAAAATAAATGATTTAAATATGCGGTCATTCCTGCGACTATTCCCGCGTGTCTTTTTCCTATCGGCGACATCTCAACAAATTCTCCTTCCCAAAGTTCAAGGCGTTCTTCGGGCATGAAAATGCCCATTTCGATAAAACGGTGATAATCTTCGACTGAAAATTTTCGATGCGGCAAAGACGCTAAAGCAGTTGACATATTTCCTCCGTCTTTAAAGTGAAAAAGTTGGAACGTGAAAAATATTATTTCACAAATTTCCAACTTTTTCACTATTTCACTTTTTCACACTATTTTTTCTTGGTTTCCGGCTTTTTCGTTTGCGGATTCGTCGTCTGCGGATTCGGCGAATCGGTTTCAGCTTGCGGATTTTGCTGCTGCATCATCTGCATTTGCTGTTGCATCTGTTTTTGCATTTCTTCATCGGAAACTTTAGGAATTTCGAAATCTTCGGCAATTTCGACCGGATTATCAGCGATGATTTTATCTAAAATCGCTTTCTGTTTTTCGGTTTCGAGTTTCTGCGTAACATATTCTTTGATCGGCATCGGTCCGCCCATCGGATTTTCAGGATCTTGGAATCCGGTGTTGATCAAGATATGACGCGCATCGTAGGACGGAGCCATTTTGCCGTCTGCGCCTTTCTTTTCACCTTTCTTTTCGAGTTTGATGATGTGAAAACCGTAGCTGGTTTCAACCAAATTCGGCGAAACTTGTCCGGGTTCGAGTTCAAGCGCGGCTTTTTCAAATTCCGGCATAAATTGTCCGATCGTAACGCCTTCGTAAAGTCCGCCTTTATCTTTACTGCCCGGATCTTCCGAAAATTCTTTCGCTAATTTTGTAAAATCTTCGCCGTTTTTAACGCGTGCTAAAACGTCTTCAGCCGTTTTCTTTTTAGCTGATTGATCGAGTTCGGGATGTTCGGAAATATATTTTTCGATGTCGGCATCCGTTACTTTAGCTTTTTCGGTCAAAACTTTTTCAGCGTAAAGACGCGAAAGATACGAAGCCTGTTGAAGTTTGATAGAAATGTTCGTCTTTTTGCGAAAATCTTCGCTCATAGTCGGCATTTTTTCTTTAGCTTCTTGGTAATAAATGCGTGTTTTTGCAAAATATTCTCTAGCTTGTTTGATGTCGTCTTCGCTCGGAACAATGTCTTCTTTAACTTGTCCGCTGGCTTTTGCGAGTTCGATCTTGGTTTTCAAAAACTCATCAAATTCGCGTTCACGGCGTTGATAAACAGCCGCGTCACCTAAACCGACTTTGCCTAAAAAGCCTTGAAATCCGGTCGGTTCGGCTTGTCCATCGCCCCAAAATGCTTTAACGCGATCTTCGCCGAGAAATCCGAATGGCGGCATTTGAGTTTCAGCTTTATTGATCTCGCGGTCATAATTTACCGCCGTCAGTTCGATATTGATATTGTCGAGTTCTTTTTTGACTTTATCTGTAACCAAACCTTCTTTTTTAGCCGCATTTGCCAACGCGAAAAGCTGTTTGAGATTTTCGAGCTGCTTTTTCTTCATCTCCGGATCATCGGCTAAACGCTTGAGCATCATCGGGTTGGCATCTTTCAAAAGAAGTTCCAATTCTGATTTATTCAATCCGTTAAGTTCGACATTTCCGTGTCCGGCGGCATTTTTAACCGACCAGAAAAGCAAACCTGCGCCGAGTGCGAAAATAACCGCTAAAACCGCCAAACCTTTCATCGAAGCACTCATTCCGCCCGAATTTGCTCCGGCAGCAACAGTTTTCGCATTTGAAATTTCGACAGTTTTCGGCAATTTGGCTTTTAAATCAGCTTTGTCTTTTGCTTCGACTTCAGCGATCTTTTCAGCCATTTCTTCGACTTCCGTGTCAATAATGTTTTTCGATCCTACGGTTTCTGACGAAAGTTCGACGGTTTCGTCTGTAACAGCCGTAGTTTCAACACCTTCTACAATCTCGTCTGATGAAGTTTCTATCGTTTCCGAGATTTCATCATTCTTCTTTTTTGAACTTCTTTTCATTTATTTCCTCTTAAATTTATTACTTTTCTACGTTTTGAACTAATTCTAACAGAACACCGCCGGTTGATGAAGGATGAACAAAGGCAACCAGGCAACCTTCTGCACCGATTCTCGGTTTTTCATCTATTAAACGCGCACCTTGCGCCTTAAGTTTCGCTAATGCGGCTTCAATATCGTCAGTTTCCACAGCAATATGATGAATTCCGCCGCCGCGTTTTTCTAAAAATTTCGAAATCGGCGAATCTTCAGATGTCGGTTCAAGCAATTCTACACGACTATCGCCGATCGGCAGCATCGCCACGCGCACTTTTTGATCTTCGACAATCTCCGTATGAACATTTTCAAGCCCGAGCGCGTCTTCCCAAAACTTTAACGCTTCGTCTATACCTTTTGTGGCAATTCCGAGATGATTAATTTTCATTTTCTTTCTAATATTTCAATAAAAATTCTGACTAAATCTTCTAAATCTTGTAATAAAGCATAGCTCATAATATCTTGCGTAACGATTTTTCGTTTTCGGTCGAGTTCGCCGAATTGCCAAATATTTCCGGTCGTAATTGCGCCGTAGATAATCTCTTGTTCAGTTTCATCAGCTTTATCGAGAGCAACCATTTCAACGGAAAGTTGAGTAAAACCGCGTGTCATATCAGCATGTTTAGCTTCAACAACCAATAAATTTCGCTCGCGCAATAAAAAGTAATCGAAAGAACCTTTTAATTGATGATTATACTCAAACCAATATTCCGAGCGTAATTTTGATTCGGTCAAACGTCGAATTTCAGCCATCACAGGCGCAATCAAGAATTCGCGGCGTGTGATTTCATTCTCCAAACTGATATGCAAAAGCGCGTCTTCTATTGTCGCTTTAAGAGTTTCTAAAATCGGTAAATCTCGAGTCGTCCGCGGCAATTCAATTCGGGCATTTTGTTTTTCGTAGCCAAAATATTGCAGAATATCTTCGGTTGAAGCCCGCATCCGAAAATAATCGTGAAAAGTATAATCTTTTTCAGGTTCAATAATTGGCTTTTTCATAATTATTCCAAAATTTCCTCAACCGCTGAATATGGATTTGTTTTCTTTTCCGCAACTTCTTGCGCTAATCTGTCTAATTTTTCGTTCACGCCGTCGAAACTCAGCAGATTTGCCAGAAGTTTTTCTTGCAATAATTCCAATAAACGCCAACGCGCGATGGCTTTTCTTCTTTCTAAGTTTTCGCCGTTTTTCTGAAACTCGTAATAACTTTCGATGGCTTTTGTTAGATCTTCGATGCCTTTTGATTCAGTCGCGATTGTTTCAATTATCGGCGGATTCCAATAATCGGGACGCATCGCCAAAGATAAAAGCGATTCGAGTTCTTTTATCGTTCGCAAAACGCCGTCGCGGTCGGCTTTATTTATGACGAAAACATCGCCGATTTCCATAATTCCGGCTTTTATCGCCTGAATATCGTCGCCCATTCCGGGAACTAAAACGACTACCGAAACATCAGCTGTTTTGACGATTTCAACTTCGTCCTGCCCGACTCCGACGGTTTCGATAATAATTTTATCAAATCCCGCCGCGTCTAAAATCGCCACGGCATCAACCGTTGCACGCGACAAACCGCCGAGATTTCCGCGCGTTGCCATCGAACGGATAAAAATATTTTTATCAACGCCGAGCGCGGACATTCGGATTCTGTCGCCCAAAATCGCGCCGCCCGAAAACGGACTCGACGGATCAACCGCAATTATCCCAACTTTCTCGCCTTGTTCTTTGTAATAAAAAGCGAGTTTATCAACCAACGAAGATTTCCCTGCTCCAGGCGCACCCGTAATGCCGATAACAACCGCATTTCCCGTGCGCGGAAAAACCGCCTTCATCAATTCGGCAGAATCGGCTGAAGCGTTTTCCACTTTCGTAATACTTCGCGCCACCGCACGCGGTTCGCCTTTTAAAAGTCTTTCTATTAGTTCGGATAAATTCATTGTGAGCAAACCAAACCGTTATTTTCGCATTTTTTCATATAAATGCAAAAAGCCTGATTAATATCGGGTTATTTTGTATCAATTATATACGATTCGCACGTTTGAAACCAAAACACTAAAGGCTTTCGGATAATCTATAAAAGTCGTCGCACCTCGGTAAAACAAGAGTTTCAGCAATAATTTAGTTTTTGGCACAAACTTTGCAAACACCATTGGCAGAAGGAGTAAATTTTTATGAACACAGTTTCAATTCTCAAAAAATACACAGTTCTGATTTTAGTCTTCACTTTTATTTTCACAACATTTGTCCAAGCAAACGACAAAAAGGTCAGCCAACGAACGCTTTCCGCAATTTCTAACAAACTTTCGAGCGAACTCAAAGCTCGTTTTGCCGATGATTCGGTAACGGTTCAGATAAATGAAATCGAAAGAATAAAGGAAACAAAAAACTCGATCAATCTCGACGGCGCGGCTTTTTGTATCTTGGCGAACGATTCAAATAATCGCTTGCCGATTTCGTTTGAAGCCGAAATTAACGCGCAGACAGACGATTTGATCGATGTTTCTTATAAACTTATTGAAGATTCTCCGAATTTTGCGCCGACAACGACCGAAGATTTTTTAATGAAAGAATTGATGGAAAAAATCGGCAAAGATAACAACACGACAGCGATCGTTATTGCGATTGACGGTTTCGAGTTGATTTCCGAAAGCAACGGCAGAGAATTTCTCGGCACAGGCGAAATCAAGATCGGCGAAAACGGCTGGAGCAAAATGAAATTTGATGTCGTATTAAATGACGCAAACGAAGCAACGAAAATTATTTACGACATCAAATAATTTTCATTAGAGCAAAACAGAAAATAATTTGGACAACAAATTACACGAATTTTACAGATTATTTTATAAATTTGTAGAATTCGTGTAATTTGTTGTCCAAAATTCCTAAATCAAATTCACGTTAATTTACATTTGACCTTCATCGGCACTCGGACCGTAAATCGAAGGAACGGGAATGTCGTTCAAACGAAGATAAACCGAAAGTTGTCCGCGATGATGCCAGATATGATTCAAACACATCGTGCGAATGGTCGCGATTTTCGTCATTGTAAAATAAGTTACATCGCCATTTTTCAACGACCAATCTTTGTGCATATCTTCGTCCGAAGTATTTTTCAAAGCCTCGAGCGCGGCGGCAACTTTTTTATCGTGAAATTCGACCAATTCTTCAGTCGTTTTCGGCTCTACCGGCGTGAAATCCATTCCTTCAAAGTTCAGTTCGTCCTTCGTGCAAGTTTCGTTCACCCAATCGACCATATCCGCAACGTGCCACGCCAAACGAATCATTGTCATCGATTTTTCGTGCGGTTTGTAATCAAATTTTTCCGGCGGAATTCGTTCCAAAATTTTGCGCGTCGTCGCGGCTTCGTGTGTCAATTCGGCGATTAAACCTGTAGCGATATTGTATGATTTTGCTGTTGCTGTTTCCATTTTTGTGTCTCCTGATTTTTTATAAAATTCGTTCCAATTTGGGATGTTTTTTTGAAAGCGAAAACATCATATCAGACCTGTTTCATCTGTGCAACGTGAAACAGTAAAAAAAACCGGAACAGTTTAATGCTCCGGTTTAACAACTAATTTTTCAGCAATGATTTAGCGATAACTAATCTTTGAATCTCGCTCGTGCCTTCGCCGATGGTGCAGAGTTTCGCGTCGCGCCAATATTTTTCCGCCGGATAATCTTTCGTGTAACCGTAGCCGCCGTGAATTTGAATGGCTTCTTCGGCAACTCTGACGGCAGTTTCCGACGCATAAAGTTTTGCCATCGCCGACTTTTGCGAAACTTTCGCGCCTGCATCTTTCAATGCCGCCGCTTGCTGCGTCAAAAGCCGCGCACATTCGA
>Ga0209480_10002376_pt1 | contig 12954 bp, 11 predicted proteins | sample JI61114C2DNA_FD_187501 | JGI IMG/M metagenome (GOLD analysis project Ga0209480, IMG submission 187501) | Wastewater effluent complex algal communities from Wisconsin, to seasonally profile nutrient transformation and Carbon sequestration -... | ecosystem: Engineered > WWTP > Effluent > Algae...
GATCTGCGCCCACGTGGGCTTCATTCCCTCGTGCAGATCGACCTTGAGATCCGGGGCGATGCGGCCGTCGAGCCAGTGGAGGAAGGCCGTCGCCGCGCCGTCCGTGTCGATGAGCTTGCCGTTCTCGTTGAAGCGGCCGCCGGTGCCGCGCGCGTAGACGAGCGCAGGGAGGCCGTCGCGGAGCACGAAGGCGAGCGGCGCCGCGAGGAGCGCGAGCGCGACGATCCACGCGCGATCCGCGGAGAGGTGGAGGTGGCGCGATCGAAGGTGGACGCCGCGCTCCGCGAGATCGCCTACCTGCTGGAGCGGGAAGGCGGCCAGACGCGCCGGGCCACGGCCTTCAGGAAGGCCGCCGAGGCGCTGGCGTCCCTCACCCCCGCCGAGCGCGACGAGCGCGCGCGGGACGGGTCCTGGGCCGCGCTGCCCGGCATCGGCGACACGACGGCGAGGGTCATCGCGCAGGCGTCCGCCGGCGGCGTCCCCGACTACCTGGCGGACGTGCGGGCCGCGTCGGCGTCCTTCGACGCCGAGGCCGGGCCGGTGCTGCGGGCCATCCGCGGCGAGCTGCACGCCCACACCGACGCGTCCGACGGCTACGCGCCCCTGGCCGAGATGGTGGACGCCGCCCGCGCGCTGGGGCGCGACTACCTGGCGATCACCGACCATTCGCCGCGCCTCACGGTGGCCCACGGCCTCGACGCCGGACGCCTCCGGGCCCAGTTGGCCGACATCGCGGCCCTCAACGAGACGCTCGCCCCGTTCCGGCTCCTGACCGGCATCGAGACCGACATCCTCGACGACGGTGCCCTCGACCAGGAGCCCGGCCTGCTGGACGTGCTCGACGTCGTCGTCGCGTCCGTGCACTCCAAGCTGCGCATGGACGCCGACGCCATGACGCATCGCATGGTGGCCGCCGTCGCCAACCCGCGGTCCGACATCCTCGGCCACTGCACCGGACGCCTCATCGCCGGCGGCCGCGGCACGCGCCCACAGAGCGCCTTCGACGCCGAGGTGGTCTTCGAGGCGTGCCGCCACTTCGGCAAGGCCGTCGAGATCAACGCGCGTCCCGAGCGGCTCGACCCTCCCGACGACCTGCTCGCGCTGGCGTCCGAGATCGGGTGCCTGTTCGCGATCGACACCGACGCCCACGCGCCCGGCCAGCTCGAATGGACGGTGCTCGGCGCCCGGAAGGCCCGCGACGTCGGGATCGCCGCCGAACGCATCGTGAACACCTGGCCGGTGGAACGGCTGCTCGACTGGACGGCGTCACACCAGAACTGAGGGGGCGGGAAGGCGACTTTCGGCGTCCGTGGCGTCCACTCGCGTGGGAGAGGTAGGCGTTTGGCCCTCGGACGCGGCAGGATGGGCCCCGTTCGTAGCCCTGCTCGAAAGGACGCCACGTGGCTGCTCGTGACTCCGGCCCCATCCTCAACGGGATCCCGGCCAATCTGCCCGATACTGACGCGGCCGAGACCGCCGAGTGGCTGGACTCCCTCGACGGCATGATCGACTCGGCGGGCCGCAACCGCGCCCGCTACGTGATGCTCAAGATGATGGAGCGCGCTCGCGAGCGCCACGTCGGCATCCCGTCGCTCACGGCCACCGACTTCGTCAACACCATCGCCGCCGAGCGCGAGCCCTGGTACCCCGGCGACGTCGACCTGGAGCGCAAGTTCCGCCGCCTCGTCCGCTGGAACGCTGCCGTCATGGTCCACCGCGCCCAGCGCCCCGGCGTCGGCGTCGGCGGCCACATCTCGACGTACGCTTCGTCGGCGACGCTCTACGAGGTGGGCTTCAACCACTTCTTCCGCGGCAAGGACCACGCCGGCGGTGGCGACCAGGTCTTCTTCCAGGGCCACGCCTCGCCCGGCATGTACGCCCGCGCGTTCCTCGAGGGACGCCTCCAGGAGGCCGATCTCGACGGCTTCCGCCAGGAGAAGAGCCACCTGGTCGACGGCCGCGTCCGCGCGCTGCCGTCCTACCCGCACCCGCGCCAGATGCCCGACTTCTGGGAGTTCCCGACGGTGTCGATGGGCCTCGGCCCGATCAACGCCATCTACCAGGCGCAGTTCAACAAGTACCTGCACAACCGTGGCCTGAAGGACACCTCCGACCAGCACGTCTGGGCGTTCCTCGGCGACGGCGAGATGGACGAGGTCGAGAGCCGCGGCGCGCTGCAGCTGGCCGGCTACGAGGGCCTCGACAACCTCACGTTCGTCGTCAACTGCAACCTGCAACGCCTCGACGGCCCCGTCCGCGGCAACGGCAAGATCATGCAGGAACTCGAGGCGTTCTTCCGCGGCGCCGGCTGGAACGTCATCAAGGTCGTCTGGGGACGCGGCTGGGATCCGCTGCTCGCCCAGGACAAGGACGGCGCGCTCGTCAACCTGATGAACTCGACCTCCGACGGCGACTACCAGACGTTCAAGGCCAACGACGGCGCCTACGTCCGCCAGCACTTCTTCGGCCGCGACCCGCGCACCGCGAAGATGGTCGAGGGCTGGACCGACGACCAGATCTGGCGCCTCTCGCGCGGCGGCCACGACTACCACAAGGTGTTCGCGGCCTACGACTCGGCGATGAAGTTCCACGGCGCGCCGACGGTGATCCTCGCGCACACCATCAAGGGCTACTTCCTCGGGCAGCACTTCGCCGGCCGCAACGCGACCCACCAGATGAAGAAGTTCGCGCTCGACGACCTCAAGCAGTTCCGCGACCGGCTCGACATGCCCATCACGGACACCCAGCTCGAGGAGAACCCCTACGAGCCGCCGTACGTACGGCCGGGTGCCGACGACGAGCGCATCCAGTACGCCGCCGAGCGGCGTCGCGTGCTGGGCGGCGGCGTCCCCCAGCGGCGCAACCAGCCCGTGCCGCTGGCGCAGCCGGACGAGCGTGCCTTCGCCTCGGTCAAGAAGGGCTCGGGCAACCAGCCCGTCGCGACGACGATGGCGCTGGTGCGCCTGGTCAAGGATCTGCTCCGCGACAAGGACTTCGCCCCGCACTTCGTGCCGATCATCCCGGACGAGGCGCGCACCTTCGGCATGGACTCGTTCTTCCCGACGATCAAGATCTACAACCCTCACGGCCAGAACTACACGCCGGTGGATCACGAGCTGATGCTGTCCTACCGCGAGTCGAAGCAGGGTCAGATCCTGCACCTCGGCATCAACGAGGCCGGCTCGCTGGCCGCTTTCACCGCGGTGGGAAGCAGCTACGCGACCCACGGCGTCCCGATGGTGCCCTTCTACATCTTCTACTCGATGTTCGGCTTCCAGCGGACCGGTGACGCCATCTGGGCCGCCGCCGACCAGCTCTGCCGCGGCTTCATGATCGGCGCCACCGCCGGACGCACCACGCTCACGGGCGAGGGCACCCAGCACATGGACGGCCACAGCCCGGTCCTCGCCGCCACGAACCCCGCGGTCGTCCAGTACGACCCGGCCTACGGCTACGAGATCGCGCACATCATGGCGGACGGCCTCAAGCGCATGTACGGCGAGAAGCCCGAGGACGTCATCTACTACCTGACGGTCTACAACGAGCCGATGCCGCAGCCGGCCGAGCCGGAGAATGTGGACGCCGAGGGCATCCTCAAGGGCATGTACCTCCTGGCGGAGGGCTCGATGGAGGGCGTCAACGCGGATGCGCGTCGCTGCCAGCTGCTGGCGTCCGGCGTCGGCGTCCGGTGGGCGCTGGAGGCGCAGGAGCTGCTGAAGCGCGACTACGGGGTGGTCGCCGACGTCTGGAGCGTCACGTCGTGGACGGAGCTCCGCCGCGACGCCATGGCCTGCGACGAGCACAACTTCCTGCACCCGGAGGAGGAGGTTCGGGTCCCGTACGTCACCCGGCGCCTCTCGGGACGCCCGGGGCCGGTCGTCGCGACGTCCGACTTCATGAAGCAGACCCAGGACCAGATCGCCCAGTGGGTGCCCGGCCGCTTCGCGTCGCTGGGCGCGGACGGCTTCGGCTTCTCGGACACCCGCGCGGCCGCCCGCCGGTACTTCCACATCGACGGGCCGTCGCTCGCCGTGCGCGCGCTGCAGTTGCTGGCGGACTCCGGTGAACTCGACCGGTCGCTGGCCCTGGACGCCGCCCAGCGGTACCGCCTGCTCGACGTCAACGCCGGCGCGTCCGGTGGTGCCGGTGGAGATTCCTGAGGCGGTCGCTTCGCGGATCACGCTCGGTCGGGGCTACTTTCTGGCACAGTGATGCCAATTCGGAAGTCCGAGGGAGAAGGTGGAGGGATCAGTGGGAACCACGGCGGGGCCGGGTAAGCAGCACGCCCGGGCGGTCGTAGCGATGGACCTGGCTGCCGGCATGGCCATCCAGGAACTGGGCTGGGACGCCGACGTCGACGAGTCGTTGCGCGAAGAGATCATGGACGCGATCGACGGCGAACTGGTCTACGAGGCGCTCGAAGCCGTTGACTCCGTCCTGCTGTGGTGGCGCGACGAGGACGGCGACCTGGTCGACGGCCTCGTGGACGCCCTTCCCGACCTCTCCGACGCCGGGCACATCTGGCTGCTGACGCCGAAGGTGGGGCGTCCGGGTTACGTCGATCCCGCCGACATCGCCGAGGGCGCCATCACCGCAGGCCTCGCGCTGGCCAACAGCGTGAAGGTCTCGCGCGACTGGCACGTCCAGAAGGTGGTCCGGCCGAAGGCGTCGCGAAGGTAAAGCGTCGTCGACATTTTGTAAAGTGATCTTGACTTTGAGTCAAGGTCGCTTTACGTTGATGGCATGACGAACTTCACCCTCAGCAGGGCACCCCGCCCCGTCGCGGTGCCGTCGCGCACCCCCCTCGCCCCGCTCCTGGGGCTGTCGCTTCTCCGCCTCGGGCCCCTCGCATCGCTGGGGGGATGAGCGCCATGACCAAGGCGAAGAGCGCCTACAACCGCCGCTTCGGCCTCTCGATGGGGGCCTACGTCGTCCTGCTGTTCGCCGGCATCGGGATCGCCCAGGCGCTGGGGGACTCCCCGTGGCGGTTCGCCGCGATGGGGCTGCCGGTGCCCGCGATCGTCGGTGTCGTGTGGGCCGTGGCCCGGTACGCGGTCGAGGCCGACGAGATGCAGTCGGCCGACCTGACCCGGTCGCTGGCGATCGCGTTCGGCGCCGGCTCCGCGCTGACGTTCACCTACGGGATCATGCAGGTCGTCGGCGCCCCCCCGCTCAACTGGATGTTCGTCTGGGTGGTGTATGCGGTGTGCTGGATTCTGGCGTCCGCGTGGGTGAAACGCGCCCGGTCGTGAAGAACCGGCTGAAAGAACTGCGGGCCCGCGACGGCCTCACCCAGAGCGACCTGGCCGACCGGCTCGACGTCTCGCGGCAGACGGTGATCGCGATCGAGAACGGCAAGTACGACCCGAGCCTGCCGCTGGCCTTCAAGATCGCGGACGCCTTCGCGCTCCCCATCGAACAGATCTTCACGCCAGGCTGACGCCGTTCCGGGAGCCCTGCGGTGCGGCGTCCGATGGTCTTGGTGGGGACGCGGCAGTCGGTTGCCGAACCCGGGAACACGGCATTTCGCGAGTCAACCGCACCGGCGGCGTCCCGCTGCGCTCAACAGGGCGAGTGAGTGGACGCTCACTCGCGGAATGCCGTGTTGCTCTGTCCGACTCGTCGGCGGGACGTGCCCTGGGCACGGCTGTGCCCGACCGCGAGACGGCCACAGGCGGAGGGTCGGGTTTGCCCCGGTCGATCCCGGCGGTGCGCGAGAATCCGGTCGAGTTAGGCGCCCGCCTGAGCGCGCTGCCAGAATGAGCGGGCACACGCGCCCGACCGGTCCGGGCCGGCGCGTCCAGGGCGCATAGCTCAGCTGGCAGAGCTCCTCCCTTACAAGGAGGCGGTCGGGGGTTCAAGTCCCTCTGCGCCCACTGCATCACCACTACTCATGGGCAAGTTGCCCGGCGCGTACGGGTGCCTGTGCGCGACCATCCCCAAGAGCCCACAGCCGGACGCCGCGGCGTCCGGTTGGCGTCGGGGCGGTACGGGGGGTTGACTTGTCCCATGGTGTCCGGCGGCGACTTGTGGCGGTCGCTGCAGCGTCCCCCCGAGGTCGAGGACCTGCCGCCCGACGCGATCCGCTCGATCGGTACGCCGAAGCAGAAGCCGGACGCCCTCCAGGCCCAGAAGGTCATCCGGCTCTGCCTGCGGATGGGCGCGCTGTTGCTCGAAGCCGGGATGGGTGCCAACGACATCGTGGTGGTCCTGCTCCGGGTGACGCACGCGTACAACGTCCTTCCGGTGCACATCGACGTGATGTTCACCTCCATCACGATCTCCTACAGCCCGGACTCCCAGACGCCCGCGATCACGCTGATGCGCTACGTCCAGCCCGCCGTCACCGACTACTTCAAGGCCCAACTCAACGCCGAACTGTGCGACAAGATCGCCCTCGGCATGAGCGTCGACGACGCGGCGAAGGAACTCGCCCGCATCCGCTCGGCCCCGCGCCGCTACGCCTGGTGGGTATCCATGGTCGGCAACGCCATGGTGGGGGTCGGGGTCGCCATGCTGTACACGACGGCGCCGCTCGTGCTCGCGGTGACGTTCGTGGTGAGCTGCCTCGCCGACCGTCTGGTCGCCTGGCTCGGCCGGCTGCGGATGCCGCCGTTCTTCATCCAGGTCTTCGCGGCGGCGTTCATCACGTTGCAGGCGGCGGCCGTCGCGAACGCGGGCCGCATGGGCGTCGCCGCCTTCGCGGGCCTCGACCCTACGATGATCGTGGTCGGCGGCATCGTCGTCCTCGTCGCCGGCTCGCTCGCGGTCGCGGCCGCCCAGGACGCCATCGACCAGTTCTACGTGACCGCGTCCGCCCGGCTCCTGGAGACGGTCATGCGGACCGCCGGCATCGTCGTCGGCCTCCTGATCGGCCTCGGCCTCGCGTACGCGGGGGGCTTCGGCATCTACGTCTCCCCGGCGCCGACGGCGGCCGGCTCCGCCCCCGCCCGCCTGGCCGGCGCGGTCGTGGCGTCCGTCGGCTGGGCCCTGTACGCCTACGCCGGCCGGGCGACGGTCGTGCTCAGCGGCGCCATGGGGGCCGTCGCCGGACTGGGCTACCTCGCCGCCATCGCGGGCCTCGGCGAGGTGGGGGCGAGCGCGCTGGGCGCGTTCCTCGCCGCGTTCGCCTCGACGGTGCTCGTCCGCCGCAGCAACATCCCGGGCTTCGCGCTGATCGCGTCCTCGCTGCCGTCCCTCGTGCCCGGACTCGCCCTCTACAAGGGCCTCATCCTGCTGGTCGGCACCGTGGACGCCCCCGCCGAACCGCTGGCGGGGCAGGCGACGCTGGGCCTCGCGATGGCGGTGGCGCTCGCCATCGCCGCCGGCGCCAGCTTCGGCACCTACGTCGGACGCCCCCTGGCCAGCCAGATGCGCCGGATCCGCGACAAGACGCTGCACCGTCCGGGGCACCGCTCGCACGCTGCGGGGTCGCCCGACACGCCGGTGTAGACTCGCCCCTCGTGGCAGCCGACGACATCCATGCGGACATCGAGGCGCTCGACCGCACCCTCAGTTCGATCGAGGCCGTCCTCGATCTCCCGAAGATGCGCGCCGAGATCGCCGACCTCGGCGAGCAGGTGGCCGCCCCCGATCTGTGGGACGACCAGGAGAACGCCCAGCGCGTCACCTCCCGCCTGAGCCGCGCGCAGGCCGAACTCGAGCGGCTCTCCAAGCTCCGCCAGCGCCTCGACGACCTCGGCGTCCTGGTCGAGTTGGCCGAGGAGGATTCCGGCGATGCGGAGACGCTCGCCGAGGCGTCCAAGGAATGTCGCGGTCTGCAGGCCGAGATCGCGGCGCTCGAGATCCGGACGCTCCTGAACGGCGAGTACGACGAGCGGGACGCCGTCGTGACGATCCGCTCGGGGGCCGGGGGAGTGGACGCCGCCGACTTCGCCGAGATGCTGCTGCGCATGTACCTGCGCTGGGCCGAGCGCCACGGCCACGCCGTCAAGGTGCTCGACACCTCCTACGCCGAGGAGGCCGGCCTGAAGTCGGTCACGTTCGAGGTCAGCGCGCCGTTCGCCTACGGGACGCTGTCCGTCGAGGGCGGCACCCATCGGCTGGTCCGCATCAGCCCCTTCGACAACCAGGGACGCCGCCAGACCTCCTTCGCGGCGGTCGAGGTGATCCCGCTGATCGAGTCCACCGACCACGTCGACGTGCCCGAGTCCGACATCCGGGTCGATGTGTTCCGCAGCTCCGGCCCGGGCGGCCAGTCGGTCAACACCACCGATTCCGCCGTCCGCATCACGCACCTGCCGACCGGCCTCGTGGTCTCGATGCAGGACGAGAAGTCTCAGATCCAGAACCGTGCCGCCGCCCTGCGCGTCCTGCAGTCCCGCCTGATGCTGCTGAAGAAGCAGGAGGAGGACGCCACCAAGAAGGCCCTCGCCGGCGACGTCAAGGCGTCCTGGGGCGACCAGATGCGCAGCTACGTGCTGAACCCCTACCAGATGGTCAAGGACTTGCGCACCGAGTACGAGGTCGGCAACCCCGAGGCCGTGTTCGACGGCGACATCGACGGCTTCCTGGACGCCGGCATCCGATGGCGGCGCAAGGCCGAGATCGCCGCCGGGTAAAGTCGCCCGCGGCGTGGGAGCCGTGCCACGCCGCGCCGAATCTGGCATTCTGAACGGGTTCCTGGGAGATTCTCAGGATTGCCCCCGCACTCTTGGGAAGCTCCGTGATCACTTTCGACAACGTCACCAAGACGTACGCCGGCCAGACGCGTCCGGCGCTGCGCGACGTCACCGTCGACATCGGCAAGGGGGAGTTCGTCTTCCTGGTCGGATCGTCCGGGTCCGGCAAATCGACGTTCCTGCGGCTGATCCTGCGCGAGTACAAGCCGACCTCCGGGTCGATCTACGTCGCCGGCCACGACCTCTCGCGGCTCCCGGCGTGGCGCATCCCACGGCTGCGCCGCCAGGTGGGCACGGTGTTCCAGGACTTCCGCCTCCTCCCGGGCAAGACCGTCAGCGAGAACGTCGCCTTCGCCCTGCAGGTGATCGGACGCCCCGCCCGCGAGATCCGCCAGATCGTCCCCCAGACCCTGGAACTCGTCGGCCTCGAAGACAAGGGCGGACGCCTCACCGATGAGTTGTCCGGTGGCGAACAGCAACGCGTGGCGCTCGCCCGCGCGTTCGTCAACCGGCCGCCGATCCTGATCGCCGACGAGCCCACCGGCAACCTGGACCCGACCACCAGCGTCGGCATCATGAAGCTGCTCGACCGGATCAACAAGACCGGCACGACGGTGATCATGGCGACCCACGACTCGACGATCGTCGACCAGATGCGCAAGCGCGTCATCGAACTCGCGGACGGGGAACTCGTCCGCGACCAGAGCAAGGGTGTCTATGGCTACTGAGCGGAATCACGAGCGAGGGAGTCGGGCATGCGCCACACGCTGAGCGAGACCTGGTCCGGGCTGCGCCGCAACGTCACGATGACGATCGCGGTCGTGGTCACCATGTGGGTGTCGTTGTCGCTGTTCGGCATCGGCCTGCTGTCGGCCCAACAGGTCGACCTGATCAAAGGCCGCTGGTACGACAAGATCGAGGTGACGGTCTTCCTGTGCACGGCCGCCACCCAGGGCTCCAACTGCGACGCCGGGCACGACGCCACGGACGCCCAGCGGGAGGTCATCAAGAAGACCCTGGAGTCGAACCCCGAGGTGGCATCCGTCACCTACGAGACGAAGAACGACGTCTTCGCCCAGTTCAAGGAGGTCTACAAGGACTCCTCGATCTTGGGCACCATGACGGCGGCCGACATGCAGGACAACTTCCGGGTCAAGCTCAAGAACCCCGAGGAGTACCAGGGCGTCGTCTCCGCCACGCAGGGTCTTCCCGGCGTTCAGAAGGTCCAGGACCTCCGAGGCATCCTCGAACCGGTCTTCGCCTGGCTGAACCTCGCGCGCGTGGCGACGGTCGGGGCGTCCCTGCTGCTGCTCCTCGCCGCCGCCCTGCAGATCGGGAACACCATCCGCATGGCCGCCTTCTCGCGGCGCCGGGAACTCGGGATCATGCGACTCGTGGGCGCCAGCAACTGGTTCATCGTGTTGCCGTTCCTGCTTGAGTCGCTGGCCGCGGCGCTCGCCGGCGCCGTCCTGGCGTGCGGCACGCTGGCGGCGCTCGAGCAGTTCGTCATCATCGGCAAGGCCCAGCCGGCGATCCAGACCGTGCGCTGGATCGGCTGGGACAATATCGGACTCACCGTGCTCGCTGTCGTGGCTGTGGCCGTTGTGCTCTCTACTATTCCTACGTTGATCGCCACACGTCGCTACCTGCGGGTGTGACCAGATCCGGCCGTAGGGCCGGCCCTCTCATCGGAGGACATACGTGCTTGAGGATTCTTCCCCCCGCAACACGTTGAAGAAGGTAGGCCACCGCGTTGGCCTCGCCTGCGGCGTTTTCGCGCTCACCAGCGGACTGGCGATGACGCCGGCCCAGGCCGCCTCGCTCTCGACGCTTCAGCAGCAGGCCGCCGCCGCGTCCGCCCAGGCCGCGGCGGCCAAGGCCAGCGCCGAGGCCGCCGCGCAGCAGGTGGCGGACGCCCAGGCCCAGGCCAACGCGATGGCCGGACGCGTCAGCGCGGCGGCGTCCCAGGTCGCCGGCTCGGCGCAGCAGGCGCAGGACGCCGGCGTCGTGCTGACGGCGTCCGAGAAGAAGCTGGCGGACGCCCAGCTGAAGCTCTACGCCACCCAGCAGCGACTCCAGCAGGCCCGCGACTACGACGCCGAACTGGCCTCCGACCTTGCCGCCGCCCAGGACGCGCTCGCCGCCGCACGGGCCGCCGTCGTGGCGGGCCAGGCCCAGGTCGACAGCCAGCGCCTCCTGATGGGCTCGTCGGCGCGCGAGGAGTTCCAGCAGCAGACGCCGCTCGAGGGGCTGGCCGCCATGTTCGGGGCGCAGTCGCCCGCGGACCTCAGCCAACGCATCCAGTGGACCGACACGGTCTTCGACACCCAGACCGCGGCCAAGGCCCGGCTCGATACCGCCCTTCTCCAACTTCAGGCCTCGCGGGATCTGCAGTCCCAGATCGAGGCCCGGATCGCGGCGGCCAAGTCGGCCGCCGCCGCGCAGGTCGAGATCGTCGCCGACCTCACGAAGCAGGCCAAGGCCCAGGAGGCCGACGTCGCAGCCCTCGTCGCCGCGAACCAGCAGGCGCTCCTCGCAGCTCAGAAGAAGCTGGACGCGGACAAGAACGCCCTGGGGTCGGCCCAGGGTGCCCAGTCGGCGGCGAGCCAGGCGTTGACGGCGGCTCAGGGCGACCTCTCCGACTCCCAGGACTCATACCAGAAGGCCCTCGCGGAGGCCAAGGATCTGGCGGACGCGGTCAAGGCGGAGGCCGCCAGGCAGGCGGCCGCGGCCGCGGCGTCCGGGTCGTCGTCGTCCGGTTCGTCGTCCGCCTCAACACCCCGGGGCGACGTGTCGTCGGACGGCTTCATCCGTCCCATCGACGCGTCGCCGGGATCGCCATTCGGCATGCGATTCCATCCGATCCTGCACATCTGGCGGATGCACGAGGGCGTCGACTTCGGCGCCTCCTGCGGAACGCCGATCTACGCGGCGAAGAGCGGCACCGTGATCATGGCGCGCATGACCCTGTACTCCGGCAACTACACCGTGATCTCGCACGGCACGGTCAACGGGGTCGCGCTGACCACCACGTACTCGCACCAGACGTCCTTCGCGGTCCGGGTCGGGCAGCAGGTGTCGCGCGGCCAGGTGATCGGCTATGTCGGCAGCACCGGCCTCTCGACCGAGTGCCACCTGCACTTCGAGGTTCGGCACGACGGCACCGCCGTCAACCCCATGGACTACATCCCGTAGGCCCCTGCGCCCGGGTTGGGTAATCTGGCGGCGCACGTCACGCCAACGAAGGAACTCCCATGCCCCGACCGACCGGACGCGTCCTGGTCGCGCAGAACAAGAAGGCCCGCCACGACTACGAGATCGGCGAGCGGGTCGAGGCCGGCCTGGTCCTGACCGGGACGGAGGTCAAATCGCTGCGCGGCGGGCGGGCGTCCCTCGTGGACGGCTTCGCCACCGTCGACGACGGCGAGGTGTGGCTGCGCAACGTCAACATCCCCGAGTACCGCTTCGGCACGTGGACCAACCACCTGCCCAAGCGCAATCGGAAGCTCCTGCTGCACCGCAAGGAGATCGACAAGCTGGCCCGCGCCGTCGAGAACTCGGGACGCACCCTCGTGCCCCTTTCGATCTACTTCAGCGACGGCTACGCCAAGGTCGAACTCGCGGTCGCCACCGGCAAGCGCGACTGGGACAAGCGCCAGACGCTCGCCAAGCGCGACTCCGACCGGGAGCTGCAGCGGGCCTTGGCGACGCGCAACAAGAGGTCCGCGAGATGACGAGCCGGACGCCGCTGGTGCGGTTCGCCGCGGCCCTCGTCGCGGCGCTGGCGGCGACGGCGTCCCTGCTGTTCAGCGCCCCTGTCGCGGTGGCCGCCTCCGGGGACACCTACGACCGCTTCGACATCGCCTACACCGTCGGGACCGACGGCGTCACGCACGTCAAGGAGACGATCACGCTGCGCTTCGGGAGCGGCTCGGGGCGCCACGGGCTGGACCGTCTCCTGGTGACCCGTGAGCCCTCCGGGGACACCGATCGACCGAACACCGACGTGGTGTTCCCGATCAGCCACGTGTCGGTGACGTCGCCCGAGTCGATCTCGACCAGCACAGCCATCTCGGAGGACTCCACCGGTGACCCGCGGACGGTCACCACGCGCGTCCGGATCGGGGACGCCAACCGCACGATCTCGGCCCCCACCGCCACCTACGTGATCGACTACGACCAAAAGGGTCTCCTCCGCGGCCCGGACCCGGGCTTCGACGAGTTCTACGTGGACGCCCTGGGTCCCGGCTTCGGGACGATCCAGACGTCGACGGTCACCGTCGCCGTGCCCGGCGGCGCGCAGGGTGCGGTG
>Ga0209480_10002379_pt1 | contig 12940 bp, 12 predicted proteins | sample JI61114C2DNA_FD_187501 | JGI IMG/M metagenome (GOLD analysis project Ga0209480, IMG submission 187501) | Wastewater effluent complex algal communities from Wisconsin, to seasonally profile nutrient transformation and Carbon sequestration -... | ecosystem: Engineered > WWTP > Effluent > Algae...
AACGAGCCGGTGCGCGGCGATATCTATCTCTCGGTGCCCGACACCTATGCGGCTGCAACCATCAGCTTCTTTGCGACAACGAAGAAGGGCTTCGTCTACAAATTCGGCTGCCGCGCAGAACCAGTCGATGCCCAGCAGATATTCATCACCAATCCTGCGCTGGCAAAGTCCGACGCGGCGGATTGGGAAGCGGAAACGCCGCGCGGCGAAGCAGCGGTTCGTCTCATCCAGGCGATGGCGAACAACCAGAACGTTCCGGGATATGCAATCCGGCAAGCAGCCGTCTCGCCCACGCGCGTTGGCGATCTCGAAGTGCAGTTGGTCGCAGAATATCGCGGCAGCAGCCTGCTCGGCAAAGTCATCCGGCTCACCAACAGAAGCGCCGAAGCGCTGAATATCACCGAAAGCGGCATTGCGCCGCGCGACAGCATCGCTGTGAGCCTTTCCACTACCACACTCAAATCCGGCGCCAGCACCACAGCCTATCTGGTCGGTGCCAATAGGGAGACCTCAAATGACTGAGCCAGATAACAGGGTCGCCGCCACTGACTTGCGCGAAACACAGCAGTCGAGCCTCGCTTCGCTCAATGCCCGAACCGCCAAACGCCAGCAATTGCTGCTCGCAGGTGTTGGTGCGGTTCTGCTCAGCGGTGCCAGCTGGTTCATCTTCGGATCGGACGAAGGCGCGGACGGTACCGACCCAAAGGCAGCACAAACCATCGAGACGGCGGGTCTGGTCAACCGTGACCTGTCACAGCGCGAATTTGTTGCGGTCTACGGCAACCGGCTCGATGCGGTTACCCGCGAGCAGAAAGCGCTAAAGGAAGCGCAAGCACCGCTCGAAGGTGTCGAAGCACAATTGACGGCACTCAAAGCCGAAAATCAGGCGATGCGGATCGACGGACAAGCGGCGATCGATGCGGTTTCTGCTGAAAATGCCGCACTCAAAAGCCAGATTGCCGAGCAGGCGTCCGCCCCGCCTCCTGCAGCGCTTCCCGCTTACGGGCCGCAGGCAGGCGGCTATGATGCCCGCGGGCGGGCGCCGGGCACGCCGATACCCAATACGGGCGGAGCGCCAACCGACAGCCTGTCACCAGGTGAAGTCAAACTTTTGAATTTTGGCGCAGCCGACAAGGGTGGAGGCGGCAATCGCGCGCAGCGGCCCGAAGTCTCGCCGCTGGTAGTCGAAGATTCGCCCGATTACCTGCCGCCCAATTCCTATGCGCCAGCGCGCGTGATTGTAGGCGTGGATGCATCAGCAGGCGTTTCGAGCCAGACCGATCCCCTGCCCGTCGTGTTGCGGATTACCGGACCTGCCAGATCGGTGATGAAGAACGGCAAGATCCTCACCACCCGGATTACCGGATGTGTTATCAACGGTGCTGCGCGCGGCGATCTCTCTTCCGAGAAAGTCTATGTGAAGCTCGCCAAAATGACCTGCGACCAGCCCGGCGGGCGCGTCGCGGTCTCCGAGGTCAAAGGCTTTATCAGCTTTGCCGGCAAATCGGGCGTGCGCGGCCGCGTGGTGAGCCGTGAAGGGAGCCTGATTTCGCAAGCACTGCTCGCCGGGATCATCGGCGGCTTTGGCCGCGGCTTTTCGGCCAACGCCAATAGCGTTTTTTCCGGTGTTACGACAAATGCATCGGGCGAACGCTCGAAGCTCTCAGGCGGCGACATATTGAGCGGCGGGCTTGGCCAGGGTGCGGGCGATGCCGCCGATACGGTGAGCAAATATCTCATCGAACGCGCTGAACAATATCAACCCGTTGTCGAGATGCCCACCGGCATCGACGTTGAAATCGTCTTTCTCGACGGCGTTTTTGTGAGGAATTCTTGAATGATCGACCACCGCGAAACCGACGCCAAGCGCCCGCGCCGCTGGCTCAAAATCGGCACCGGCCTATGCGCCCTTGTCAGCCTGTCGGCAGCGACGGGCTGGGGTGCGGCGACCTTTGCCTCCACCCAGATCAAAAGCCAGAATATCGACCAGCTACGCACAGCGCTCAAATTGCGCCTGCCCAAAACACCGATCGATGCGCTTGATTGTGCAGGGCATGGCGGGCTGTGCGAAGTGGTGTCCAAAACTACGCTCTTCTATGTCGACACCAAAGCCAAATATCTGGTTATCGGCCGTATCTATGACATGGAAGCGCGTCAGGATCTGACTGCAGCGCGGTTGCTGGCGCTCAATCCTGACCTGTTGACCGCAGGCGCAGCGCGCAGCGATGGCCGTGCAGCCGCGGAAACACCACGCCGGCCAACCAGTCCCGCAAAAGTTTCACTCAGCGGACTTCCCGCCAAAGGCGCCATTCATTGGGGGCCAGCGAGCGGTCCCAAGCTCATCGTCTTTTCCGATTTCCAGTGCAGCTATTGCCGTAAATTATCGGATGAACTTAAATCGCTCGGCGCACGCGTCGAAGAGCGTCCTATTTCGATCTTCGGCGCAGCAAGCCGCAAACTATCCGAACAGGTCTATTGCTCGGCTAACCCTGCAGCGGCCTTGCATGCAGCCTATGGCGGGCTTGCGCTAGCCAGAGCCAAGCCGTGCGACACCAGCGGGCTTGATGCCAATGAAGCTTTCGCCAGGAAACACGGGTTCGGAGGCACACCTGTGATCGTGCGCCCGTCGGACGGCGCGGTCATCGAAGGGTACCGCAGCGCGTCCGACCTCAAAGCATTTCTGAACGTGAACCCCAAAAGCAGCGGAGCCTGAGCCATGAGCATCAAACATCATAATCTCGCACTTCCACTGATGCTCGCCAGCCTTTCAGCCTGCGCGACGCTTGGAACCAATGTGGCCGGTGACTTCAGCTGCCGCGCGCCCAAAGGTGGATGCGCGCCAACAGGTACCATCGATGCAGCAGCGACCGCCGTATCACATGGGCTCGCGTCAGAACGCACTCCGCTTCCCGCTCGCGCTGGCATTGCACCCGGCGATGTATCGCGCACCGGCGAGCGCACGATCAAAATAGTCTTTCCCGCCCATATCGACAGTCAGGGAACGCTACGCGACGAATCTGTAGCTTGGGCAGTGGTGGAACAGGCCGATTGGGCAGCTGCGCTTCGCCGCAGCCAGAACCAACCAAACCAATCGCTCGGCAAAAAACTGCGGCAAAGTCTGAAGCAAAAGCACCCATCTGCCGATGCGCCGCAACCTGCTCCAATGTCCGCTGACGAGATCCCACCTGCCACTGCGCTAGAGACAGTTCCGGATCACTCTAATTCTGACGCTCTTCTATTCCCCTTGGTCTCGCCGCTGGTCCTCCCCTCCACGGCGCGCGAGGCCATTGCCGGTGCAAGCGCACCGGCGGTCGAGGGGTTCGACATGTCTTCTCCCCTGCATGTTCGGACCCCTCGATCCTCAAATGACGAAGAAATGCCCAACTATCCGACGCTTGAAGCCATCGCCGCTGCCAAATCCAGGTCGAAGACGGACGCAGCGCCTTTGCCCAAGGATCCGCAGTGATGGGCATTAGCTTTCGCACCCTCAAGGACAGCTTGTTGACAGGCTTGCTCGGCGACGCCGAGCAGGCAGAAAATGGCCGTCCTGCCTTCATGCTCGATATGCTGTCGGACTGGCTTCCCTACCGTGTGTTCGATACCGCAAACCGGCTCTATTTTAACAGCGGTTCGAAGGGCTTCATTCTTTCGGTCACCCCGCTGATCGGAGCCGATGAGCGCACGGGCGAGATATTGGGATCCTTCTTTTCAGAAGGGCTGCCATCTGGTGCCTGCCTGCAGGTCCTCCATCATGCTTCCCCAAGGATAAGCCGCATTGTCGCCCCTTGGTTTGCGCCGCGCTATGCACAAGGTGGCATTTATGAAGCGATTGCGCGCCACCGGGCAGCACGTCTGTACGATCTGGCCTGGAATTCAGGATCGGCCGACGCGCCCTTCCACACCCGCCACCATCAGGTGATCATCTCCTTGGGTGTGCCGAGCACAAGCCAGGTCAGCAATGAGGAGCTTGTCCAGTGCCGCGACGGAATGATGTCGATGCTGCGTTCGCTCAATTTGGGGGTCAGCGAACTGGCGCCCCAGGATCTGATCGCACTCGTTGATGACCTGACATCACCAACGACGGCACCGCAGGACGATGCCGTTCCATACAATCCGCTCGATCTGATTGCGGCGCAAGCAATCCGCCGCGATATCGAACTGGTCGTCCATGAAGACCGGATGCTGCTGCGGACGGAACGGTTCCGGGCCACCGGCAACAGCGAACACGGCGTTCCTGAAATCGGTACGGTCTATCCCGACTGCTTTGACGTGCGCCATTACGGCGTGCGCAACATGCCGCAGCGCTGGGCCCCGTGGGAATGCGCACGCCTCATCGGCGATCTGTTCACCGACAAATTGCGCTTTCCTTGTCCTGCTGCCACCATACTTTGTCTGGTCTATCCTGACCAAGAAGCCGCAGGCGCACGTGCAGGGTTCAAGTTCATGCGCACGACGAGCCTTGCTGCAACCAAAAGCGCGCGCTTCTTGCCCAAAATCGCCGAGCAGTCCGCCGAATGGCAGCATGTTCAGGCCGAACTTCAGGAAGGGCGCAAGCTCGTTCAGGTCTTTTACGGTCTCACCGCGTGGTCACCGCTCGGCGATGGCGACCGCAACGAGCGCGCGATCAAGTCGATCTATAAGGCGGCTGGCTGGGATCTCATCGACGAGCGCTTCCTGCAAATCCAGGGCCTGCTCGCCGCGATTCCGCTCACGCTAGCTGATGGCCTCGCCAAGGACATGGTGCGCCTGAAACGCATGAAGACGCTGCTGTCGACGACGGCCGCCAATATTGCCCCGATGCAAGGCGAATATCTCGGCGGCAATGTGCCGCATCTGATTTTCGTTGGCAGACGAGGCCAGCCTTTTTTTTGGTCACCCTTCGAGAATGATGCCGGCAACCATAATGTCGCGATCTGCGGCAAGTCGGGCTCGGGCAAGTCGGTTCTCTTGCAGGAAATGTGCGCTGCTTTGCGCGGTGCCGGGGCCAAAGTGGTTGTCATCGACGATGGCCGCAGTTTCGAGCATTCGGTCAAACTGCAAGGCGGCCATTTTGTCGAATTCACACTGAAAGCCGGCTTCTGCCTCAATCCCTTTTCGATGATCGATGGCTCACGCGCCGAAGAAGATGAAGATTACCGGCTCGACTGCTTTGGCATGGTCAAAGCGATTATCGCGCAAATGGCACGGCATTCAGCCCCGCTTTCGGATACCGAGCGCGGTCTCATCGACCGTGCAGTGAACCAGGTCTGGGAGGTCCGCCGGTCAAATGCGAGTGTGACGCATATTGGCGACGCATTGCAGGCGCTCGGCAACGACATCGCCGCTGATTTGGCAACCGCGCTCGCCCCGTTCATGGCAGGTGGCACTTATGGTGCGTTTTTCGAAGGCGAAGCGACTCTCGACCTGAGCCATGATTTTACCGTCTTTGAAATGTCCGATCTTGCTGCACGCGAGGAACTGCGCAGCGTGGTCTTGTCGGCCATCATGTTCATGACCAGCCAGGCGATGACGCGGACGCCGCGCTCGGTGCGCAAATTGCTGCTGATCGACGAAGCCTGGAGCATGCTCAAAGGTGGCTCGATGGGCGAGTTTGTCGAGACCTATGCCCGCACCTGCCGCAAATATGGCGGCGCGCTGGCAACCGCCACCCAGTCGCTCAACGACTATTATAAATCGGACGGCGCAACCGCCGCGCTCGAGAACAGCGACTGGATGCTGATCCTTCAGCAAAAACCCGAAACAATCGCCGATTTCAAAAAGGCAGGAAGGCTCGACATGGACGACCGCACCGAAACCTTGATCCGCAGCCTCAAGCGAAGCGGGTCGGATTATAGCGAAGTTTTCATCAAGGGCCCCGAGACCGAAACCATCGGGAGGCTGGTGCTCGATGACTATTCGGCGACCTTGTTTTCAAGCTCTCCGCAGACCTTCGCTGCGATCGATGCCGAACTCGCCCGCGGGCACCAATTGGCAGACGCCATCGAACGTATCGCCTTTCCGAAATTCTAACCCCCACCCTCAATGAAAGACCAAATACTCATGTCGCTAAATTTAGTAACCTCAATAGACCGTGCGCTGGACGAAGCGCGGGAGAACCCGCCACAACCAAAGCGTGCATTCAGACTGCCGCCCTGCATCTCGGACAGCTGCTTCATCACCATCAAAGCTGCAGGATTTGCGGTCTCGACCTTCCTGATGACCTTGGGCTTGCCCTTGTTCTTCTTTCTGCTGCTGTCGGGCTGGAACATGGACCTGCTTTTCCTCCAGGTCGATAATCTCGCGTCGCGTTACATCGCTGCCGATAGCGCCCGGCAACTGGCCTTTTCCGATGAACTCAAAATCGGCTTCTTCGGGATCGCTGCGCTCATCGCCTTGTGGCGGATCCCGCGCTTTGTCCGCGACATGAGCCGCGTCCTCGACACCCCGGAGCAAATATAATGGAGAACATATCAGCAACAACCGCCACTGAAGTGCCCACAAGGCGCTTTGGCGGCTACTCTGCCACGACGCTGGCAGCTTTTGCCACAGTCCTCGCCGCAGGGCTTTGGAGCGGTTGGGCGACGGACAAATTGCTCGACCTTCAGCAACGCGAGGTCGTGACTGTCGAATTGTCGACGATCATGGACGATTTTGTCGAGGCCGAAGCACGCAGCGGCCGCAGCCCTGAAGATATGAAGCGCCGCGTCGAACAATATCTCGCGGCGATCCAGGCTTCGGTTGAAACGCTCGGACGCGAAGGACGCACGGTGCTTGTGGCCGAAGCCGTGGTCGCTGGCAGTACGCCCGATTTGACCGATGCCGTCCGGGCGGATGTGGGCAAGCGGATGGAAAGCCGAGCAGATGCCAAGCGTTAGCCGCGCCCCCAATGCTGCTTTACCGCGTCGGCTCACAATCTGGGCGGGGTTGGGCGCAGTTGCACTTGCCCTTTCCAGCCTGTCGGCTTTTGCCCGAGACCATGCGCTAATGATCAACATATCGCCGAGTCTTCCCCACTGGGCGATATGGCTAGACCGCAGTGCCCAACCGCAACGCGGCGATATCATACTGTTCGATCCGCCGCCTTCGGAGCTTCTCGAAAAGCATTTCGGCAAGGAGCCAAAGCCCTTTGGCAAACATGTCATGGGAGTTGCGGGCGACCGGGTCACCCAAAACAACCGGATATTCTATGTAAACGGCAAGCCGGTCGCCACCGCCAAAACCCATAGCAGCAGAGGCGAACCACTTGAACTTGGCCCGACTGGCATCATCCCGCCCGGCTGCGTCTTTGTCGCGACGCCGCATAAGGACGGGTTCGATAGCCGCTATGCCGCGATCGGCTGGATATGCCGGCAGCGCATATTCGGCGTCGGAAGGCCGATTTTATGAGAGCTCTTGGCTACCTCGTCGCCGCCTGCCTCGTTGCTGTGCCTGCTCATGCGCGCGATTACGGTCAGCAAGGCGCGCTTTTCCCGATAACCGAGCCTGATCTGCTTGAACAGATCCAGCGCAAGCTGATGGCCCTGCAGGCAAGCGGCGCCACAGCCAAGCTCAATGAGGATTTGAAGAGGCGCACGATTGCCAAGGTCAACCGGCCGGCGCCGGTGAGCGGGCTCGGCGTTGCCAGCGCGGTACGCAGCTGGGCATTCGATCCGACAATTTCGGTGGCTGAAGACATCAGCGACGATAAGGGCCGCCTAATCATGGCAGCGGGAACACGGGTCAATCCGCTCGATACCGTTCCCTTGCGCCAGACGCTCGTGTTTTTGGACGGCGATGACGCCGCCCAGCTCGATTGGGCTACGAAGAACTTCCAAGCTACTTCGGCCAAATTGATCCTTGTGAACGGCGCACCGCTGCAATTGATGCGCGGCAAACAACGCCGCTTCTTTTTCGATCAGGGCGGCAAGCTGGTGCGCCATTTCAATATCAAGGGTGTGCCTGCCACGGTCAAACAACAGGGGCGCTTGCTGCTCATTACCGAGCATCCCGTCCTGCCCGCCCGGAGGACGGTGTCATGACGTCAACACGCCGAACTTCAATTAGATACATGATGCTCCTTCTGTCGATCCTTATGTTGATAGCGACCAGTACCCCTGCCCGCGCGGATGCCGGTCCAGGCCGCTGCACGGGAAAATTTGTAAACCCGATCACGGACATTTGCTGGTCGTGCCTGTTTCCGATTTCGGTGGGTGGTCTCAAAATCTGGCCATCAAGCAGACCCGACCCCGACAATCCCGACCTGCCCGTTTGTCTGTGCGGGATAAGACCCGGAATTGCTTTGGGCTTTTGGGAACCCGTGCGGCTTGCAGATGTCTCGATGAAGCCCTGGTGCTTTGTCAATCTGGGCGGATTGAAGCTCGATCCGGGCTTCGATATCGGTTTCAAAACAATGGCCGGACCGTCTGCTGTTGGCGGCGCGACCCAATATAATTCGCAGTGGCACGTCCATTGGTACGCCTATCCGCTCATTTACTGGATGGAATTGGTCGCCGATTTCCTGTGTTTAGAGACAGGCTCCATCGATATTCTCTATATCACCGAGATCGATCCGCTGTGGCAGGACAGCGAGCTGACCGCGATCATCAACCCGGAAGCGGTATTATTTGCCAATCCGCTGGCGCTGGCTGCGTGCGCCGCCGACTGCGTGCTTGCGACAACCAAGCTGCCCTCGGACGCGTTGTTCTGGTGCGCTGGCTGTCAGGGCTCGATGTATCCGCTCAACGGCAACGTGTCGGCTACCATCGGCCATGTGCAAGCCTCACGGCTCGCACTCTCGCGCTTTGCCTATAAGCTCCACCGCGAACTCGTCTCCTGGGGCACGATGGGCAGCAAAGGCCTGTGCGGCAAATATCTGATGCCGGTGATGCGCAAGCAGCAATACCGTTTTCAGGCGACCAATCCCAACCCGCAAACCAAGGGCCGCTATGCGTGCGCGCCCATTGGTGCCTCCACCACCTTCATATCAGCTGGACAGGTCTATCCCGCCATCGGCGAGGACATGGGCTATCTCGTCTGGCGCAAACGAAACTGCTGTGCATTATGAATAAACTCCATCATCTTTCTGTAATAGCGTTATTTTCTGTATGCGCGTCCATCTGCGGCGCGGCAGCCCAGTCGCTTGATCCCGGGCTTGATCTCGACGCCATCCGTGCGCGCGCCCGCGAGCAGACCAGTGATGCAGAAGCATTGGCTGAAAGCGCGCGCAAGAGAAGCGAGCAGTTGCACAGCGATGCCAGACTTACGGAGGCACAGGCCAGCAATAATGGCCGCCAATATTCGGCAAATGCCAAAGCGGCCGTGCCTGCATCACCCGATATGGCGTTCGATTTCGATACCATCGTTGCAGACGCCGGGCGGATAGCCGAGGGCGGCTTTGATGGAGCGCCGCGCTTCATCGCTTTTGCCAGCACGTCGATGCCGCCGCAGTCGCTGCGCGCGATGATTTCCGATGTAGGGCGCGCTGGCGGCTTAGTGGTGTTGCGCGGGCTTCCCGGTGGCAGCGCGAAAGCGCTGACCGCAGCACTCGCGAAAGTCATGCGCCAAGGCGAAAACTATGAGGGCGTCGGCATCGACCCCAGACTGTTCCGCGCTTTTGGTATCGAGGCGGTCCCCGCCTATGTCGTTGCTGCCAGCGACTTCGAGCTTTGTGATGGCTTCGACTGCACCAGCCAGGTCCCGCCGCACGACAGGATGAGCGGCAATGTGACCGCCGCGCATGCGCTGTCCACTTTCGGCGCTGGCGGCGGTCCAGGGGCACGCATTGCCGAGCTTCATCTCGCCCGTCTGAGAAAGGATGCACCGTGATCTGCTTGATAAAATCGCTGCTGCCGATGCTTGCACTTTTGGGCCTCGCCCCGCTGCACGCCCAGACACAGACCGAAAGCGCCAAGGCAGAAGGAAAAGCGTTTGGCCGGACGCAGGGCACGCGCGCTCAGGATGCATCGACCCGGGAGCCGGACGCTTCGACCGTTCCAAATTTTGGCGGTATCCCCAGCCAATCAGCCTATTTCGATGAGCCGGATCGTCTGGCGCCGGATTCAGGCGCGCAATCCAGTGCACATGAAGGCTATCAAGCGATGCGCGCGTCGGCAAACCAGCGGGCGCGCTTTGACCCTGTTGATCTGGATGCAACCATAAAGCGGGCTCAGGAAGTGAGCGCAGACCCGCTGAATTACACCAGCGGCATGACCGTGACGGGCGCACAGGGTCGCTGTGTGCCATTGCCATCGGGCAATGGGTCGGCTGGCCGCTATTTCGCCACCTGCAACACCGGATTTACAGCGACCGAAGAAACGAGAAGCTGCGCGGTTGCACTCAACGTCGCGGTCACATTGCAGACCAATTATATCTATTGGTGCAATGAAAGCCCGTTCAACCAGGAGAATGGCACCGACGATTGCGCTTTATATGCCGGACCGCAGTGCAGGCAGACCGGAACAAGGCCGGGTCGCTGCCTCCAATGGTCTGAAAATGGCGGTCGGCCCTATTGTGTGGAACCCGGTGAGCCGATTTCGGTCATCACTTGCACTGAGCCGATAGCCGGTGGCTCGCTCCGCACCACAACACAGGCCAATATGGTAAATGCTGTTCGCGACGAAAGTGGGTGTGCTGCAATCGCCGCCGACGCAAGCTGCACGCAATCGGCAGAAGCATGTACCGACAGCGATCCGGTCACCCGCATCGTCGGCGGCATTTCTGTTACCCAGCCCTGCTGGGCATGGGCACGTGATTATTCCTGCCGGTCAGTCACCTCAGTGCAGGACTGCTCAGAGCTTGAGGCAACGCCCGGATGCACATTGGTGCGCGAAGATTGCCTGACAGACGAGCCGTGCCAGACATGGGAACGTGTGTTCGACTGCCCGTTGCCGCCGACGCCGGCTCCTTCCAACCAATATATCTGCGACGGCGATGTCTATTGCATAGACGGCTCTTGCGAGACGATTGAACGCGAAGCCAATGACGAGTTCAAGGATGCGGTCGTTGCGCTGAACGGAATGGATCAGGCACGCCGCGAGTTCGATCCGGACACGCTGACACTGTTCAAAGGCGAGCGCGGAACCTGTGCATCAAAGGTGTTCGGCGTGCTCAATTGCTGCAAAGGCAAAGGCTTTCCGCTCATTCCCGGCATAAGCCTCCTCGTGGCCTTGGGCTGCAATTCGCAAGAACTGCTGCTGCACGAACGCGATGCGCAAGGGCTCTGTGCCTATGTGGGCAGCTACTGCTCGGACAGTGTGCTCGGCGTCTGCCTGACCAAGAAGAAGGCCTATTGCTGCTTTGAATCGAAACTGTCGCGCATCCTGCAGGAACAGGGCCGCCAGCAACTGAACAAGCCTTGGGGCAAGCCAAAGACCGAAAGCTGCGCTGGTTTCACCATAGACGAGTTTGCACGGCTCGATCTCAGCCAAATGGATTTCTCCGAAGTCTATGCCGAGTTCACCGATGCTGCACGCCTGCCCGACGAGATGCAGGCGACCCAGGATATCCAGCAAAAGATCGAGGATTATTATGCAACTCATGGCAACTAAACGCCGGTCACAAAGCTGCCCGCGGCTAACTCGAGCCATATCGGCAATCGCCCTGTGCTTCATGAGCGCCAGCCCACAGCTGGCGCTTGGCCAGACAGCAGAGCCCGCAGTTGCCGTTCTCGCTGCAGGCAGCGACGCCTTTTACTGCCAAAACCGCAAGCTGGGCTATTGGTTTTACTGCGAAAAACCCAAAGCCGCACCAAAAGCCGAACCGCAAGCACCGCCACCAAATGCAGTGAGCCAGCTCGATGCGATTACCGCCGAGCTGCGTGAATTGAAGGCACGTGCCATTCTCGAACCTACTAACGAGAATGTAACCGCTTATGTGCGTTTCCAGCGCGCACAGTTGGATCGGGCTTCTTTGTTCAGCGATGTCTGGCAGCGGGCGATTTGGCAGGATCCCGACCTCGATTATACCCTGCAACGCCCGGTTTCGACCTTGGGCAAAAGGCAGTGGCAGGACGCGCGGACGAGCGAACGTAACAGCGTTATGCAAAATCTCGGGCGCCGTTACGGGCTCTTCTATTTCTTCGCACAAAGCTGCGGTGCTTGCGAGGTCATGTCGCCGATTGTCCAATCGGTGGCGGGGACTTGGTCGATTACCGTCCGCGCAATTTCAACCGATGGCGGCCCATCGCGCCATTTTCCCAACTACACCGTCGAGACCACGCAGCGCAGCAAGATGGGGCTTGAGCCAAAGATTACACCCGCGGTCGTGCTGTGGGACGCAGAGCTGCGCCGCGCCATTCCCATTGGATACGGCGTCATGTCCGCAGACGAACTGCTCGACCGCATTTACCTCCTCACCACAAAGGAAGCCGGACGTGATTTTTAGGTTCAAACGCGCAACCGCGGCACTGCTCATCGCCGCCCTGCCCTTTCAAGCTGCCTATGCCGATGTCGGAAGTTCGATGGATAACTTCCTGTCAGATGTGGGCGGTGCGTCCAACGTCACTGGCCCAACTGCGTTTGAGGGACAGGCCGCAGGCTATTATAGCCTCGGCAATGTCTGGACGCGATATCCGCAAAAGACGACCAACATTGCCAATCTGCAACTGCCGCGCGCCCGGGCTGGCTGTGGCGGCATCGATATCTTTGCCGGCAGCTTCAGCTTCATCAATGCGAGCGAAATTGTCGCGATGCTGAAAGCCGTCGCCAACAACGCGGTTGGCTTCGCCTTCAGCCTCGCCATCGACACCGTCTGCCCTGAATGCTCGAAAATCATGCAGGAGTTCAGCCAGAAAGCCCAGCTGATGAACAATCTGAACATCAACAGCTGCGAAATGGCGCAGGGCCTAGTGGGCGGTATATGGCCCAAAGGCGATCTGGCTGACAAAGCCATCTGCGAAGCCATTGGCAACAGCGAAGGTATCTTCACAGACTATGCCGCTGCCAAACATGGTTGCGGCACGCGCGGACAGCGAACAAGCACCACC
>Ga0209480_10002380_pt1 | contig 12937 bp, 7 predicted proteins | sample JI61114C2DNA_FD_187501 | JGI IMG/M metagenome (GOLD analysis project Ga0209480, IMG submission 187501) | Wastewater effluent complex algal communities from Wisconsin, to seasonally profile nutrient transformation and Carbon sequestration -... | ecosystem: Engineered > WWTP > Effluent > Algae...
CTTGTTTATTAGTACGAGAGGCTAACTTTTTACTTCTCGATGAGCCAACTAACCATTTGGATATACTAAGTACTGAAATCTTAAGCGAAGCACTAGCGGCATATGAAGGAACTGTTATGTTTGTCAGCCATAATAGAAGCTTTATTAATGCAGTTGCCACTCATACTCTTGTTTTTTCAAGTAAAGGAGAGGCATATCTCTCAAAGGGTAATATTGATGAGTTGAATCTTTTTGTAAAAGAAACCAGTACTTAGTATGAAATATGTTTCTGTGAAAATACTAGTGAAACTCTGGTTTGTTCATGGTTTTGCGCCATTGTAGCGTCATATAAAATAAGATAAGGCAAATAAAGAGCAAACTTGCAAATAATATGGCAAAATTATTAATAGTATTGCTGTGCAGCGAAGAAATCATGAAACTAACTAACGCAGTAATCAGGTAGTACAAGAAGCCAAAAATCGCTCCGGCACTACCTGTTACTTTATAATAATCTTCAAGTGCATGGCGAAGAAGCATCGGAACTAATAGGCTATGTCCCATTAGGTGAATAGCCATAGGAGTAAAAATGAGTACGGATACCGTATTTACTGTAGAACTATTATCAATTACAAAGGCACTAACTAAAAGTAATATGCAACCGATTACGCTTAAGACAAGACCAATAGTTTTTACCTTGAAAGTGTTTATTAGCCTTCTAATTAATCTTCTACTAATTATACTACCTAATAAGTTTGCACCGCTAAGAAAAAGGAATAATCGGCCGTAATCAGAAGGAGACATTTTTAAATTTTCAATAAAGATAAAAGGTGCTTGAATATAAAAGCCAAAACAAATGCCGTTGAATGAGCCGACCATAAATGAATAACTAAGAAGTACTTTGTCTTTTACGGCTACTTTTAAAACACTAAAAAATCTGTTATTGCGTGCAACCCCAATATAAGCATTAGTTTCCGGTAAAAATTTGATATAAATTAAAAGCAATCCAGTACTTAAAACAGTTAGAAACCTAAAAACGGCTTGCCAGTTTGAATATTCTATTATGTAACCGCCAATAGCTGAGCCCACCGAAGGCACTACTGTCATAACCATAGCAACGCTTGCATACATGTAAGATAATTCCCACCCTCTATATGAATCTCTAGTCATTGCTTGGCCTACAACAGAGCCTACACTAGCTCCGTAAGCTTGCAAAAATCTCAAGCTAATGAAAGTTTCAATATTAGGAGAATAGCTAATTAGCAAAGCCGCAAGAGAATAAAAAGATATACCAAAAAGTACTACTGGTTTTCTTCCAAAAACGTCTGATACTCTACCTAAAGTAAATATTCCGATTGCAAATCCGCAATAATAAGCAGTTGTAGAAAGCTGAGCTATCCCACCGCTCGTATGTAAACTTTTAGCAATGTCCGGTAATGCCGCCGAGTATATAGTTTCAGTTAGTGTAGAAAGAGAAACTAAAAAATAGATTAATATTGGCGGTATGCGTCCTACTATTTTCATAGTTTTACCCGCTTACACATTAAATCTAAAATGAACCACATCGCCGTCTTGCATAACGTATTCTTTTCCCTCGATGCGTAGCTTTCCAAGTTCTTTTGCCTTGACCTCACTACCTATGCTAAGTAAATCGGCATAATTAATTACTTCGGCTCTTATAAAACCTCTTTCGAAATCAGTATGAATAATCCCAGCTGCTTGTGGAGCAAATGTTCCGCTTTCGAAAGTCCATGCATGTGCTTCTTTAGGGCCGATAGTAAAGAAAGACTTCAGGCCGAGTAGAGAATAGGCTGATTGAATAATTTTACTAAGGCCGGTCTCTGTGAGTCCCAAACTTTCAAGAAATTCCTGTTTTTCGGCTTCTGTATTCAAGGTAGAAATTTCTGCTTCTATTTTAGAGGAAATAATTACCAGATTAGCTTTTTCATTTCTGGCTTTTTGCTCTATCTGTGCTGAAAAATCATTACCGCTAACAGCTTCAGACTCAAGTACATTGCACACATATAAAACAGGTTTTGAAGTAATTAATTGTAATAAAGAGAGATCCTTTTTGGCGTATTTATCGGTAAGCGTTCTAACAGGTTTACCTTGTTCCAAAACAGCTTTGCAAGCTTTTAGTAATTCAATTGTTTCAGCAATTTTTTTATCCCCCGATTTTAGTTTTTTCTCATTAGAGGCTATTCTTTTGTCAACTGATTCAAGATCAGCAATGATCAATTCTGTTTCTACTATTTCAGCATCATGAATAGGATCTATTTTACCATGTACGTGGGTAATATCCTGATCTTCAAAACATCTTAGGACATGGATGATCGCATCTACTTCCCTGATATGAGATAGGAACTTATTCCCAAGTCCTTCTCCTTTACTTGCTCCTTTGACAAGTCCGGCAATATCTACAAATTCAATAAAGGCAGGAATAATTTTAGCAGAACCGGCATTTTGGGCTAGTTTGAGCAGACGCTCATCTGGGACCGAAACAATGCCAGTATTAGGTTCAATTGTGCAGAATGGGTAATTGGCAGCTTCTGCTGCAATACTGGCTGTAAGAGCATTAAATAATGTAGATTTACCGACATTTGGTAACCCAACGATTCCGCATTTTAGACTCATAATTATTTACTTAGGATTATTGTTTTTACTTTAAAACCTTAAGGTTTCTGTTTTTTTTAATTGCTTTTTGGTCAAAGTCAAAATATAGCTTTTAATTGCTCATAGTCAAATCATTTTCTCTACCCCTTCGAATAGTTAAGTTGCTCGGAGGGGTGTTTTTAACCTGTAAAAATACTTTTTTTGATTATATCATTTAACTAAAGTTTTTACTACTTCCGGAGGCATATAATTCTCATCGTGTTTTGCTAATAATTTTTTAGCTTCAAATACACCGTCAACAAAAGTACCTTCTGCTAGGATTCCTTGCTTTTCTCTAAATAATGCCGGCAATAAGCCGGTATACTCTATTATTAAAGTGTTTTTATAGTCGGTAATGGTAAATCTAATTTTATTGGCGGACAATGTTATAACTGAATTTTCTTTTACCAATCCCCCGACTCGAATCTTTGTTTTTGCATTCGTTATCTTTTCAATATCAGAGGGGGGGTAAAAAAACACTATATTATCTTCCAAATTTGAAAGTATAAAATATACCCCCATAGAAACTATAATAAAAAGCCCAACAATCGAAGCTAATCTAGTTTGAGTCCTTTTTTTCATTTTTTAGTGATTTTAACTCGTATAGGGCCTTTATCAAGATGCCGCCCAAAATAATTAACACAAAAAAATAAGAGGAAGCAATATAAATATGCTGAGTTTGGTATAGATCCATAACCGCTTTAAATCTCTACTTCAGGGTTTAACGAAAGATTAATATTCTACCCTTTCTGCAAATTACTGCAATAGTTTTAGAGATTTAACAGATAGATTGCTTATAAAATTATTGTTAATAAAGCAACTGCTTGTCATCTTTAGTATATTATATTTAATGTTTACTGTACATAAATAATATAAATTTACTTTTATCTTTATAAAAGTAAATATTAATTAATGTATTTCTTATTTAATTCCTATAGAACGTATAATTCTATTGCAAAACAACTAAGCAACAGACCTATTTCTTAGTGTAAGTTAAGATTCTTTAACTAAAATCATTGACATTTATGAAGAAAGTGTTATTGTATCGGTTAATAAATATTAATTATAGTGATTGGTTATGATAAAAAAGCGTTCGTTGAAATACTTACTTGCTGCAAGTAGTATCAGCACTTTAATGTTTTCTACGTCTGAAGTTTTTGCTTCTGGTAACGGTGACCTTATGGATGCTATTAGGAATAGAGCTGGTAAACCTATCAATAAAGTGAGTCCGGTTATTTCTGGCCCTGTTCTTCTTTCTGCTGACCAAATTCAAAAAACAGTCGAAGAACATAGGATTAAATTAAATGGTTTAAACCGGGCACTTACCGAAACTGTAGAGAAAATTGATGAAATTGGTGATGATGATGACTGGGACGAACTTCCTGATCTTAACAAACAAAAAATAAAACTTGATGCTCAAATTCGTGATGTAGAAGAAAAACTAAACAAATCTCAAGTAGATCTTGCTGATGCGCAGACTCCTGAATATCAAGCTAAATATCAAGCGCAGCTGCTTGCCGAAAACGCAGCTAGAGCTAAAGCAGAAGAAAGGGCACGTAAAATTGCCGAATCAGAACAAAGAGCTAAAGATTTAGCAGAGCAAAGGCTCCTTGCAGAGAAAGCAGCGCAAGAAGCAGCGCAAGAAGCAGCGCAAAGGCTTGCAGAAGAAGCTCGTTCCGCACGAATTGATAAGCTAGCTGAGAATTCATTAGATGAAATAAGGAAAAGACGTCAAGAAAAAATAGCTCAAGCAGAAAAAGAGTATAATGAAAAGCTTAGTGGGTTAGGTGCTAGGAGAGCTGCTATAGCTGATGATTTTAACGAGACAGATGTTGATACTAGTGAATTTGACGAAGCAATAAAACGAAGGAAAGAACTTGACAAACCTGTAGGAACTAAAATTCCGGTAGTTGAAGATACTCTAAAAGAAATAGTGGGGGTAAAGGAACCTTTAGTTTCTATAGATAGTGGTTCTATAGGTGCTGCTTCTGTTCCACTACCATCATCATCTTTAGCTATGGTATCAACACAACCTTCTATGGACGATGTACCGCCACCACCTCCTTTAACAATAACACCACCGCCACCACCTCCTTTAACGATGGCGCCACCACCTCCTCCTGTAAAGCAGGATATTTTTGCTGGAATAAATGAAAATATAAATGATAAGTCTTTATCATTTTCTGAAAGGTTTAGTCTGCTTTTTGCTGTGCCTAAGGCAATTCCAACTGAGTCAGTTCCTGCAAAGGCAACTGCAACACAGGCTGTTGATACAAATGCTTTGATGGCTGCTCTTAATAGTGATGAAAGCCCTCAGGAAAGATTAAGAAAAATGAGGGAAGCGAGAGCTGCAAAAGGAGCAAAGTCTGCTGTTGTAACAGAAAAAGTTGCGGATAAACCAAAGAGCTTAAAAGAAGAGCTAGCCGAAGCAGTCAAAAAAAACCCAGTTAAAATTTCAAGACCTATAGCTAAAGCTATAAATTTAAAAGATGAGATACCTGAGAAGCTTATAAGTATTGCTGAGGAAGTAGGTTATGAATTGACTGAAAAGCAGAAAACATACCTTCATGAAGGGGAAGCATTGAAGTTAAGAATTGATGCCGGGGAGCATTTATCTAGGAAGGAAAATGTTCTGGTCGCCGAAAGGGCTAGTATTATTGCTCTTATTGATAATGCTAAGAAAAAAAGAGCCTCGGAGTTAATAGCTCAGAGGAAAGAAAGTAGCGCTAAGAAAAAAGCTGAGATTGCGGCAGATCCGGAAGCTTTAGCAGCTTTGGCTGCTTCAGCTGAAGCAAGAAAAAGAGAAAGAATAGAAAAAGCAGATGCAAGAAAAATATCTCTGCAAGAAGCGCAAAAAAATATAGACAATGTATCTAGCATTCACGCAAGGTTAGTTTCATTTGGCCAAGAACAACTGGCTGCGCGCGGAAAAACAGCTGCGAAACCTGTTGTTTCTCCTCAACTTCTTAAAAAACTTGTAATCCAGGGTATAGTACCTGAAGGAAGAGAAATGTTAGAAGGAGGGGATGCTATTAACCAATTTAAAGCTGCTGAACGGGAACAACTTAATGCATTTATGTTAGAGATGCCGGAAGCAGATAGGCTAAGTGTAAAAGAACTTGTAGCTTTTTTCGATAATGAAGGCAATTTATCCCCTATTATTGACGCTTTGGGGCAAAAAACTAAGCAGGAATCTATAAGCTCTGCGACCGTTACGGCGGCCTCTAACGATAACAATGCGTTGCTTGCTCAGATACGAAGTGGCTTTAAACTGCGTAAAGCGCTGCCGGTTCAAAAGAAGCCAGATGTAGATGCTCCTGCAATATCGCCTAAGGAAGCTTTAAAACAAACACTTGCAGCTCGTATGGGAAGTGCTAAAGGAAGCACAAATGGACTAGTACCCGTAACTCTTGAATCAGCAAAAGCCAATATATTAGCGGCTCATACTCAATTAACGCACCAAGGCAAGGGAGAGTATCTGGCTAAAGGAATGAGTGATCGAGGTGTGGCTATTAATAAAGCTGCTTTTAAAGCACTAATAGATAATGGTATTGTACCGACTCCACTTGAAATGTACGGTATCGAAACCCGTGATATGGTTAAGGTGCTAACCACTAAATTGTCTGAAATTAACAAGGGAAAGTTAAAATCATTCCTTGCTGAAAAAGCAGTTAATGGACAAGGAGAATTTATAGAAGCATTTATTACGGTTATAGAAAGAGAAGATAAACATCTTGGAAGAGAATTAAGAGCACCTTTGTCGGACGAGGAAATTGGTTTGCTAAAAAAAGTAGAGGTCGAGTTAAGAGGAATGGATGAGCAAACCGCTACAAACCTTGCTCAGGATCGCGCAGTTAAATCAGCTAAACTAGCTGAAATATTAGCTGAAGCAGAAAAATCAAGAAAAAAAGGAGCAACCTTAAAGCCTTTATCTAAAAAAACTGAATTATTAGTAAACGATATTTTGGATTCCGAAGGGGATAAGCAAATCAAGAAAGGTTTGGTGAAAGATTTCCTTGCTAATCATGAAACTGCTGATTCCAAAACTACCGAACACGCTTTAGAAACTTTACCTAGAGAAACCGCTGAGTTAGTAAACGATATTTTGGATTCCGAAGGTAATGAGAAAATCAAAGAAAAGCTAATAAAAGAACTGCTTGCTCATCGTGAGGAAACTAGGATAAAAAAAGTAAAGGCCCGAGAAGTAGTTTTAGCTGTTATCCAAGATCCAGAAAAAACGGCTGAGGCGCTTTCGGAAGTTGATTTTGATTTTAATGAAAATATGCAAGAGTCGAATAGTGATAATGGATTATCTTCCACTTCTTCTGTAAATAAAGCTGTACGTTATTTAGCTCACATGCAAAATCTAGAAAGTGAAGAAATTGATCAAGAGATAAAGCGTTTTAAACAACATGCTAATCCAATAACTCCAGAAATAAGTAATATTCTATTTAGCAGTATGTTTACACAATTTGAAAATAGAATGTTAATGGTGGGAGCTGCTGCCGGTGAGGGTGTTGCTGCTGGTGAAGAAGCTAAGAAACTAAACAAAAGCGTATGGATTAGCGGCTTTTATGGTGGTGCTAAGCAAGGTTCTAGCTCAAATGCTGATGCTTACCGAACTAATACAGGGGGAATTACTATTGGGGCCGACATCAATTTAGGGGAAAATGAAGCTAATCTGATTGGAGTAGCTTATGGTAAGGCTCGCTCTAAATTTAAAATGTCTCAAACTAGAGGCGATAAGTTTAATGTTAATCATGATACGTTTTCGATTTATGGTCAGGGTGAAATTGTTAATAGATTATTACTTCAAGGAGCAGTTTCCTTTGTAAAAGGTAAAGTGGTTAATAAAAGTGTTAAGTTAGTCGATGATGGTATATATGAGACGGCTACCGGTAAGTTCAACACCAAAGGTTATAACATTAGAAGTCAATTAAGTTATAAATTTAACATCGATAAATTTGTATTAACACCTAGCGTAGGATTTAAATATGGTAGAATAGCTGATGGTGCATATGATGAAACTGGTAATGATGTGTTCAATTTATCAGTAACAAGTAAATCTAGAAAGATATTCAGTGGTATTGCGGGAATTAAGGCCTCAATGCCACAGGTGGTAGCTGAAAATATACATTTTGTGCCTTCCTTAAACTTTTCAGTTGAAAAGATATTACAAGATAAGGTAAAGCAAGCAAAAGTTAAATTACATTGGGCCGACCGGGAGTTTGAAAATGATACCAATAATCGTAAATTACCAAAATTAGGTTATAATATTGGCGGTAGTGTGCTTGTAAAACGTAATAACACTGAAATAGAGGCGAGCTATAATTGCCATCTGAAGAAAAAATACGTTGGGCATCAGGGCACATTAAAGTTAAAACTTCTATTCTAAACTATGTTTTGAGAGAGGGGGAGAAGTTAAAGTAACTCCCCTCCCTTTGCCTGTTCTTTAAAAGAAGAGATATGGCTCTAAGAGAGTTGTTTAACCGAGCTTTTATTAGCTGTAACAACTCCTCCTAATTCCTGATTTGAGTCAATGTCTAACTTTTTCCCTTTTTGATTAGTTTATACAAAGTTTACTGGTTTTCATTATTGTATCTGGGTTTAACAGGTAAATACCAACAGCACATATATTCATGCAATAATTTAGTATATATCTTCACTTTTAACATATCGTGCAGTAGGTTCAAAAACCGTAAGTAGTTTTAGCAGATCATTATAAAAATTATTTAGGTGATTGAACAAATGAGCCAAATTAGATTGGATTCATCAGATGAGTTACTAGTAACAGGGCCAGGGTTTTGAAAAGGCTAATTACTAGATAAATTCTAATATAAGATGCCGAACACTTTATTACTTATAATTAATAAAACATAAAATAGTTATTTTGATACCTAAAGTGATACTTTTTGGCACTTGTCTTTACTTTCCTTCCAGAAAATAGGGAGTTTGGAGGAAGAAATTTGAAGTTTTAGTGGTAGATAAGGCTTATTTGCCTTACTCCAAAAATAACAGAACATTTTAAGTCGATTTTCATAATACGTGTAATTTGCGATGAAAAGATTAATAAAGTTTTGTTGAGAAATAAATATTGAATCAAAGTTATTTGTTAATATAAGTTTACATTATTTTATTGATTTATTAGTTAAAAAACATTAATATATAATACATTTATATTAACTACTTAATTTTTATGAGTAAAAAGGGCGAAAAATATATCGATCATAACGTACCTCAAGTTAAAGAAGGGTTTATACTAGAGGATGTTACGACACTTCCAACATCTATAATTGAGGAAGACGAAGAAGAGGACGCTTTGAGTTTTATAGAAATTACCAGGCCTTTATCTATTTCTAGCGCTCACCTTGCAAAAACAGAAGTTCCTGATACTTTGAAAATACAACAGGAGTTGCAAAGATTAGCAGTATCTCTCAAGAAATTATTGATTTGATATCAGAAAATAAGGGTATTATAGAATATATTTTTGTTACAAAGCAATTGCCAACGCAAACTTTAAGTAAGATTAATACTTACTTATCAAAAAATTTTGATTATAGTTTTATGCTTTTTAAAGGTTCGCTGGAACCTAAAATCTCTTTGGAAGAAGGATCAAATATTGTCCTGACAGATTTTTATACTGACGTTACTGATAGCTCGAAGGCGATAGTAGTTAGAAATTTAGAGCAAGGTTTATCTAAATTGGCTAGCAATCCAATTATAAAAGCTTTAATAGAAATTAACCAAGGTCATGAGAAATTTTTATATAATCTTTCCCTAAAAGATTCTATAGGAATAGATATAAATATTAATGGTATGGCTATATCGGGACCAGATGTTATTTTAGTAGGTGATACTGAATCGTATGTAGAACCTTCTCCTAAACGTTCATTAAAATTACCATCTATAGTTTTACATGAAATGGTTCATGTTGCTATGGGAATATTATTTAATAACTGCCAGAATCCTTATTCTTTAAAAAGTCAGGAAAACTTTTTAGAAGATTACAAAGTTTATTTCTCAGTACGGTCAGCTTTGGGAGATACTTATGATGCATTAAAAGTTATTGAAGAACAAGAATTAACATTAGAAAAACAAAAGTTAAAGCAAAATTTGGGCTTTTTGTTTTCTTACGACTCAGGACAACGTGATAAGGAAATTATTAGCCATTACTTTGAATATCTGGCTGATTCTATACTTGATGATTCTTTTTTTGATAATATGGTTTGGTCAGGAGTCGCAGATTTTATAAAAAATTTTGTCGCTCCTAAAGCATATAAATATTTGTCTATAAGAGAGAAAGTTCAAAGTTTTATGGACAGCTCAGAAAGCGATATGCAGAACCAAACTGTCCTTAGTAATATTATAATGGGATACATAGATATTGATAAAATCCCGGAAAGCACTGCTATCCAATTAATAGATGTACTAGGAGAGGCCTAAAATTAGGTAGTAAAGTTTTTGGATATATTGGTGGGATCGAGAGGATTCGAACCTCCGACCTAGTGATTAGGAATCACTTGCTCTATCCTGCTGAGCTACGACCCCCCAGTTAGTAAAACAAAATATCAAAATAGATAAGGTTATATCTTAAAAAAATTTTTATACAAGAAAATTAAAGGAAATGAATTTTAATGATAACCCGTCCAATTAACCTCTAAGCTCCAGCCAGTATTCCATAATCCGCTTTAGATGGTCATCATCAACTTCAACGTCATGGTCTTCAAAATCGTTTAAAGACATTACCATTTCTTTTAAATAAGCCAAATCATTTTCATTAGGGATTTCTTCTTCTGAATAAGTTTCTTCTAAATTTTTAGCTATTTCTTCAATATTATTCCAATTCATTACTGTTCCTAGATAATTAAATAGGTTGTTACTTAAATTACCTATTTAAACGTAACTGACCTTAAAGAGAACATTAGGTTATATTACCAATGGCAATATGCCAACAAAGTGAGGTTATTATGCAACAGCTATATGTATTTGTAATTGGAGGTAGTTCTGATTGCGAAATAAAAGAGGATTTTAGTACCCGGGATACATAACCCTTGCAACTGCTGAAGATTTTGCTAAAACTGTTCTATATATTAGCCTTAAGAGGACAAAAATGGATATCCAGAGGATTACCCAAGAACAAGCTAGAGAACTTATTAAGAAACTCTCACAAGAAATAAAAGAGTATAACATTGCTTACTACCAAGAAAATGCTCCTAAGATTTCAGATGCAGAATATGACCAGCTGTTTTTTACTCTTAAAAATTTAGAAGAAGAATTTCCTGAGTATTTAACAGATGATAGCCCAACTCAAAATGTTGGCAGCCACATTTTGGATAAATTTGAAAAGCACGAACATAAAACCCCAATGCTATCTTTAGCTAATGGTTTTGAGATTGATGATATTGCTGATTTTATTGACCGAACCAAAAGATTCTTACTTACAGATGATTTTCCTGAAATATTTTGCGAACCCAAAATTGATGGGGTTTCTTTTTCTGCTACCTATATAAACGGTAAACTTACGACTGGTGCTACCAGAGGTGATGGATATATTGGAGAGGATATTACCGCTAATATTAAAACTATTAAAAATTTTCCCTATAAAATTACTAATGCTCCCGAATTTTTAGAAATCAGAGGAGAAATATTTATCGAGAAAGAAGATTTTATAAAGCTTAATCTACAGCAGGAATTGCAAGGGAAGCAGATTTTTGCTAATCCAAGAAATTCAGCTTCAGGTTCTCTGCGCCAGTTAGATTCAAACATAACACTCTCAAGGCCGCTGAAATATTTTACTTATGGTATTGGCTATTCAAACATGAAATTTGCCGATACCCAAGAAAAACTACTATTAGTCTTGGCTAATTTTGGATTCCAAACAAATAAAATTGGCAAATTGGTAAATTCACTTGAGGAATTAAACACTTTTTATGAAAACCTTCTAGTAACAAGAAATACGCTTGCTTATGAAATCGACGGGGTAGTGTATAAGGTTAATAATTTTGAATTACAAGAGCGATTAGGGTTTATTGCCCGCAGCCCCAGATTTGCTATAGCTCATAAATTTCCGGCTATAATTGCTGAAACAAAATTATGCGGTATTACTGTCCAGGTAGGTAGAACAGGAGTTCTAACGCCAGTTGCAGAATTAGAGCCTATAAAAATTGGCGGAGTTACTGTAGCCCGGGCCACTTTACATAATTTCGCTGAAATAAAACGGTTAGATATAAGAATCGGTGATACAGTTTTATTACATAGAGCTGGCGATGTTATACCTAAAGTAAATAAAGTAAATTTATCCAAACGTACCGGCTCAGAAAAAATAGTTTCCTTACCGACTAATTGCCCTTCTTGTAATTCTCTTCTCCATATTTTACCTGATGATGTGATAATTCGCTGTGATAATGGCCTTAGTTGCCCAGCACAGCTAGTACGGTCAATTATTCATTTTGCAAGCAAAGATGCTCTCGATATTGATGGACTCGGGGCAAAACAGATAGAATTCCTCCAAGCTGTTGGGTTCATTAATAATCCAGTTGATATATTTTTTCTCGAAGCTAAAAACACCCAAAGTCTTACAAAACTTGAAAATATGAGCGGTTGGGGAGCGAGATCAGTAGAGAATCTGTTTAATAGCATTAAAGAGGCTAAGCGTACGACTCTAGCCAGATTTATCTACTCGTTAGGTATAAAACAAATTGGCCAATCTAATGCTAAAATACTGGCAAAAGAATTTGGAAGTGTAAAAAATTTTATCAATTCTATGCTGCTACTTGCAGAAGGAAATGAAGAGAAATATTATCAGCTAAGAAATTTGGAAGGTTTTGCTGATAAAACAGTTGCGGATATAAAAAACTTTTTCTCTTGTAAGCAGAATGTGGGTACTATTAATCAACTGGCTAACATCCTTATCATTGAGGATTATGAAAATAATACAATCTCTTCTTCTATTACAGGGCTGAACGTTATTTTTACCGGTACTTTAAATTCTATTTCCAGGAACGAAGCTAAAGCAAAAGCTGAAAAATTAGGGGCAAAAATTGTCAGCAGCGTTTCTGCTAATACCGATTTGGTGATTGCTGGGGAAAAAGCCGGAAGCAAATTAAAAAAAGCCGAGGAGCTTAGTATTAAAGTTATTTCCGAGAAGGAATGGTTAGAGATAATTAAGGGGGTAATATGACTAATGCAACCAAAACGAAATTGCATCAGGTGAGGTTGTTATTTCCAGAAAATCAAATTAATGGTTATATTATTTCTACCAAAGATGAGTATTTATCCGAATATCCTCCCGCTTATGCAAAAAGACTGG
>Ga0209480_10002385_pt1 | contig 12923 bp, 13 predicted proteins | sample JI61114C2DNA_FD_187501 | JGI IMG/M metagenome (GOLD analysis project Ga0209480, IMG submission 187501) | Wastewater effluent complex algal communities from Wisconsin, to seasonally profile nutrient transformation and Carbon sequestration -... | ecosystem: Engineered > WWTP > Effluent > Algae...
GCCATGGCTCAATATCCACGGCGGTAATAATAGAGTTGCGAGCCTACGCGGACGAGTTCGGCGATGACGACGGTGGCCATCAGCAGGTTGAGATAGACGCCCGGGCTGAACCGGTAGAATATGGCGATCATGTTGAACCATGCGCCGAGGACCAGCGGGTAATAGGCCAGATGGGTGCCGCGGATGTGGATACTCCGCTCGCGCTCGTCTTCCTTGAGATTCGCTTCTTTGGGGGCGCGTATGGCAAAGAAGGTTGCCGTCGCGACCATGACGACGACGATGATGATGGTCACCGGCACAAGCATCCCCGCAACCGCCGCGACTCCGGCGTCGGTGGAGACCATCGCCCAGGGATAGGCCAGAAAATACCAGCCAAAGGCAAATGCGAGGGCAAGGAAGGCGGCCCAATGGGTTTTTTCGCGGAATGACATAGCGTGAACTCCAATGTTAACTGATTCGGACTTAATGTTAGCTATTATTAACACGGAGTCAAACATTAATAACACAACTCCGGTTCAAGCTTTTGTCCAGTTAATTTACCCGCTAAGCCCCCGCCCCATGTCCACTCGCCCCCAAACACTCACTTTCGACACGTCCACCAGCCGTGCGAACCCCACCCCCCAACCGATGAAACGGCTTACCGTGCCGCGCATCCGGCAACGAAAGGGCGGTGAACCGCTGGTCATGCTGACGGCTTACACTGTCCGGATGGCACAGCTGTTGGACCCGCATTGCGATATGCTGCTGGTTGGTGATTCGCTGGGACAGGTGATCTACGGATTGCCGCACACCGTCGCCGTGACGATGGAAATGATGGCGGCCCATGGCGCTGCAGTAGTTCGCGGTAGCTACCACGCTGCCGTTATCGTCGACATGCCCTTTGGATCTTACGAGGCATCGCCCGAACTGGCCTTCGCCAACGCAGCGCATTTGCTGAAGGAAACCGGCGCCGCTGCAGTAAAGATCGAAGGCGGGCGAGTGCTTGCCCCGACCGTAGAGTTTCTGACCTCCCGCGGCATTCCGGTTATGGCGCATGTCGGATTGACCCCACAAGCCGTGAACATTCTGGGCGGCTATGGCGTCCGGGGCAAAAGCCCGGAAGAAGCTAAATCTATCGTCGAAGACGCTGTTGCTATGTCCGAGGCAGGTGCCTTTTCCATGGTGATCGAAGGCGTTCTGGAACCCATAGCCATCGAGATAACAAACAAGATCGCCTGTCCGACCATCGGCATCGGCGCATCGGCCCAATGCGACGGGCAGGTTCTAGTGACGGAAGATATGCTCGGCCTGTTCGACCGCGTCCCCAAATTTGTGAAGAAGTTCGGCAATATGGGGGCATCGGTCGAAGATGCCGTTCGCGAATATGCGAGTGGCGTGCGGGACCGCAGTTTCCCGGGTCCGGATCAACTCTATCAACCTACTTGAAGCAGGGCTGGTCTATCGCCGCAACTCCCGCTAAGGACGACACTAGCGGGTGCAAGCCCTTATATAGTTAATACCCAATTCCGGAGGCCCTTTTGGCTTTGACACCGACTGATAAGCGCGCTGGAAGCGATGAAGCTTTCCTGCGCGAAGTGGACGATGCAGTCCGCGCGAGCGATCTGACAAGCTTCTGGACACGCTACGGCCGCTGGCTGCTTGTGGCCTTGGTCGCAGGTTTGCTGGCGTTTGGTGGCTACATTATTTACAAGAACCAGCTACAGGCAGCGGCCGATAAGCAAAGCGAAGAATTTGTCGATGCCATGGACAAGCTGCGCGCCGGTCAGCAAAAAGAGGCACGCGCCAAGCTCGCCACACTCGCAAAGGCGGATCAGCCGGGCTACCGCGCCATGGCGCAATTGGTGGAAGCCAATTTGCTCGGCGAAGATGGTAAGACCAAAGAAGCCATTGCTCTTTATGCTAAGGTAGCAGGCGATAGCAGCTTGCCCCAAACCTTTCGCGATCTTGCGCTGATCCGGCAAACAAGTGCCGAATTCGACACGCTTGCACCACAAGCTGTTGTTGATCGACTAAAACCCCTTTCAACGCCTGGTCATGCATGGTTCGGTAGCGCAGGCGAGTTGACTGCCTTGGCCTATATCAAAATGGGCAAGGACAATCTTGCCGGACCGATTTTCGCGCAAATTGCCAAGCAGGAAGGCCTGCCACCAAGCTTACGTAGCCGTGCTCAACAAATGGCCGGCGCAATGGGTATCGACACCGTTCAGGTTGATGAAAAGAAAAATACGGCAACTGCATCAGCCGACAACGCGACCAAGGGAGAGTGATTAAGTGAAGATCAGCGCAAAATTGCTACTGGCTCTTGCCGCATCTGCATCGCTTGGCGGCTGCGCCGTTTTGGATGGCGTGCGTGGCGATGCGGGTAAGAAAAATAATACCCCGACCGTCGGCAACCGCGTCGACATTCTGGGAACCGAGCGCGACATGGAAGTCGATCCCGCGCTTGCCAATGTGGCGGTTATTCTGCCTCCGGCGGTAGTAAACGAAGCATGGGCCCAGCCGGGCGGAAACGCCTCAAAATCCCCGGGACATGTCGAACTGGGACAAGGCCTGTCCCGCATCTGGAGCGCCAATGTCACTGGCGCAAATCCGCGGGCACGCCTCGCCGCAAGCCCGGTTGTCAGCGATTCGCGCGTGTATGTCGTCGACACAACCGCGCGCGTCACCGCTCTCGATGCGAACAGCGGTGCCCAGATTTGGTCCAATGCTCTCGAGATTGATGACGATGGAAAGCCCTCCCGCTTCGGCGGAGGGGTGAGCGCGACCAGCACCATGGTTTTTGCCACCAACGGCGTTGGTGATGTTGCGGCGCTTGCCGCCGACACGGGTGCACTGAGTTGGAAAAAGCGCCCGGCAGGACCGCTGCGGGGAGCCCCGACGCTGTCGAATGGCAATGTCTATGTAATGACACAGGACAACCAGATTTACGCCCTTCGCCAGACCGATGGCGAGGCCCAGTGGAATGAAGCAGGCCCTGTTTCCGCGTCCGGCATTTTCGGAGTCGGCGCACCTGCGGCGGCCCAAGGTACCATTATCGCCGGTTATTCCAGCGGCGAACTTGCCGCATACCGCTACGAAAACGGGCGCAGCCTTTGGACCGATACGCTGTCGCGCACAGCCATGTCGACTTCGGTTTCGACTCTTACCGATATTGATGCCGATCCGGTGATTGACCGTGGCCGAGTCTTTGCCTTGGGCAAAGGCGGCCGTATGGCATCATACGAATTGGTGACAGGCCAGCGAATCTGGGAAATCAATATCGCCGGCATCTCAACGCCGGTTACCGCGGGCGAGTGGGTCTTTGTCATGACCGACGAAGCACGTCTTCTATGCGTGGCACGCTCCAGCGGAAAGATACGCTGGATTTCCAAGTTGCAGCGTTACGACAATGAAGAAAAGAAAAAGGGCCCCATCAGTTGGTATGGTCCTGTACTCGCGGGAGGCCGCTTGATTGTGGCCAGCTCGCGCGGCAACATCTGGTCGATTTCTCCTGCCGAAGGTACGGCGAGTGAAGTTTTCGATCTTAAATCGCCCGTGTCGCTCGCGCCAATTGTCGCAAACAACACGCTTTACATTCTCGACGATTCGGGCCGCATTTCGGCCTTTCGCGGGTAACTTTAAGGAGTAGTGCCGGCATGTTGCCGACGGTAGCCATTATCGGTCGGCCTAATGTCGGCAAGTCGACATTGTTCAACCGCTTGGTCGGCAAAAAGCTTGCGCTTGTCGATGACACACCCGGTGTCACGCGCGACCGGCGGGAAGGTCAGGGCCGACTTTTCGACCTTGAATTCACCATTGTCGACACGGCTGGTTATGAAGATGAAGATCCTGACACACTGCCCGGTCGCATGCGGATGCAAACCGAAGCTGCGATAGCTGGCGCCCAAGTTGCGCTTTTTCTGATCGACGGAAGAGTAGGTGTCACACCGCTCGATGAAGAAATAGCGCGCTGGCTGCGCGGCAGCGCAACCCCCGTCGTTCTTGCCGTGAATAAGGCCGAGGGCAAGCAGGGCGATAATGGTATCCTCGAAAGCTATGCGCTCGGCTTTGGCGACCCCATTGCGATCAGCGGTGAGCATGGTGAAGGCATGGCCGACCTGTTTCAGGCACTATTGCCGCATATTGATGGCGGTGCGTTCGAGGTTCAGGACCCGGAGGCGCCCGACGCTATATTGAAATTGGCTATCGTGGGACGTCCTAATGCAGGTAAGTCTACCCTGATTAATAAACTGCTGGGCGAAAACCGCCTGATTACCGGTCCAGAAGCAGGAATTACACGCGATAGCATTTCTATCGACTGGATCTGGACCGATCCCGATCCCAAACAGGGCGAGCCCGATGAGGAAGGTAATATTCCGCCCCTTCTGACCGAACGCCGCGTGCGTCTGATCGATACCGCCGGAATGCGCAAACGCGCCAAAGTTCAAGACAAGCTTGAGAAATTATCCGTAGCCGATGCACGCCATGCGATCGACTTCGCCGAGGTGGTCGTTCTTCTGCTTGATGCAACCAAGGGCCTGGAAGTGCAGGACCTGAAAATTGCCGATCATGTCATTCAGGAAGGGCGCGCGCTCATTATCGCCATTAACAAATGGGATGTTGCCGAAAACGCGAGCAGCCTGTTCAACGGTATTCGCGGCGCATTGGAAGAGGGTCTCTCACAGTTAAAGGGTGTTCCGTTGATTGCGGTTTCGGCTATGACTGGCAAAGGCCTCGATCCATTGCTTTCGGCCGCATTCGACGCACGTGAGGCATGGAATAAGCGCGTTCCAACCGGCATTCTAAACCGCTGGTTCGAAGCCGCCGTCGCAGCAAACCCGCCACCTGCCCCTGGCGGCAAACGGATCAAATTGCGTTACATGACACAGGCACGTAACCGTCCGCCGACATTTGTCATTTTCGGTAACCGTACCGACGAATTGCCGGCAAGCTATGCGCGTTATCTGCTCAACGGTATCCGCCGAGATCTGGATTTTGGCGCGGTCCCGGTTCGAATCAACTTCAGATCGTCCAAGAATCCTTTCGCGGACAATAACTGACCGGAATTTTGCCAAACAGATTTCGTCAACGCTCTGTTTACTTCTGCCAGTGTAAAGGAAACCGACAGGACCATTTTCGTTGTCCATGGAGCAGCGCGTTGACCGATAAGCCAGATGATCTGATCGACTGGAAGACCTTTACCGAGACCCGCAATCTGCTGGGTGCCGGATTTGTACGTATTCTGGGCTATTTTCGCGAGGACGGCACCAAGTCGGTGGCGGCTATCGAAGAAGCAATGCGGCTCAAAGATTCGGCCAAATTGGTTATACCTGCGCACACACTGAAGGGCGAATCCTGGCAGTTTGGCGCTGATCAATTGGCATTGCTTGCCGAAGAGATCGAGATTGCCGCGCGCCATTATGTCGAAATCCAGATTGATCCATCTGAACTGGTTGAAAAGGTTGTCCGGCTTCGCCCCGTGTTCGAAGCGACACTCGCCGCATTAGAATCAGAGGCGAGCCCGCTCGTCGAACGCCGCCCGGTTAGCTTCGGCCAACGCAACGCACTTGGCGGGATGAGCTACGGCTAACCCGCAACGATTGCGACATCCTGCCTAAGATCAATCTTCCGCGGGTTTGGACTGCAACTGCACGTAATTTTCTATGCCCATACGGGCAATCATGTCGAACTGCTTTTCGAGCATATCGACATGCTCTTCTTCACTTTCCAGAATGTCGGCAAACAGGTCGCGGCTGACATAGTCGCGCACGCTTTCGGAATAGGCGATTGCATCCTTAAGCAAGGGTAGCGCCTCATACTCCAGTTCCAGATCTGCCTTTAAAATTTCCTCCACCGTCTCACCGATACGCAAGCGACCGAGAAGCTGGAAATTTGGCAAGCCATCCAAAAAGAGAATGCGTTCCGAAAGGCGGTCCGCGTGCTTCATTTCATCAATCGATTCATGCCGTTCGAAATGGGCAAGCTTCGCAACGCCCCAATTATCAAGCATCCGGTAATGCAGCCAATATTGGTTGACTGCGGTCAGTTCGTTTTTGAGCGCCTCGTTCAAAAACTCGATAACTTTTGCGTCGCCCTTCATGGCTAGTCTCCTGTGCTATAGAGCGGCCAAGATAACGATTAAACGCGATCAAGTGAAGGTAAAAATCCGCAGAATAACAGGAGATTTGCGCGCTGCTATTGCTACGCTGTCGCAGGTCCTGCACTAATGATATTACGTGCGAACGAGAGACACTGACCGCATTTCGGCTTGCGGCCCAAGCGCGCATATACATCATTGGGACGGTCCGACCCTGAGCGCACCGCAGCGCGCAAGTCTTTTTCCCGGATAGCATTACATACGCAAACGACCATAGATTCGCTCCTGATGGAACGGGCCTACCGTTAATGCGAATTGATTGCAATAACTTTAGCGTGCCATTGCCTGCACTTGCCCGCGTGCCAGACTGCGCCATAGCCACTCAAGCGGGCCATACCGATATTGGGCAAGCCAAGGTTGGGACCAAAGCAGCATTAATACCCACACGGCAAAGACAATCGGCCATAATCCGACCCGGCTTACAGAGCCGAAAAGGCCAAAGCCATATCCATAAAATAGCGTGGTCATCAGGATGGAGGTTCCGAGATAATTGGTAAATGCCGCCTGCCCCGTGGCGGCGACGCGAGCAATGAACTTTCCATGCGCGGTCCGTGTGATGAACAGGATCAGCAATGCTGCATATCCCACAGTGAGCATCAAGCGGGGAATCGCGCTCCACGCGAGGAATACGGCAAGCGAGCTTATCAGATCATAGTCGACAAACACCAGATACGCAGCCAGCACAGCACTCGCCATAAGGCCAGCGGGAACCAGCCGCTTTGCCCATTGCGCATAAGCCGCAACATCCCACTCCCCGGTAATAAAGCCGTTCTTCTTCATAGCCATGCCGATCATCATCAAGGGCAGGGTCTCGGCAATGGACTGTAATACAGCGGCGAGGGGCGTATACCATTCGGACAGCTTCTCGGTCACAATTGGCCAATATGCTCCCCTGTGAAGGGCGATCTCATCCTCGACATTTAAATCGAAATCATTGCTCCGCAATATTTCATTATATTGCTTCAACATATCGGGATCGGCGTCGGGCTGGGTTGCAAAATATTGAAGCACCTGAAGTCCAACCAATTGAAGTCCCCAAAACAGAATGCCCAGACCGAAAAGAATCAACGCCCATTTAATCAATCGGGCAGGCTCCCAATTCCGGAACAGAAAGGCGATGCATCCCACACTTGCGTACAGAAATAATATGTCGCCGAACCAAAGGAAAAAATAATGCGCCAGCCCGAACAGGGCCAGCCAGAACATGCGGGCATAATGCACTTTGGCGGCGCTCTCGCCTTTGGCTTGGGCGCGTTCGATGATCAGCATCATACTCGCGCCGAACATGAGCGAGAAAAGGCCTCGCATCTTCCCATCGATGAAAATGAAAGAGAAAATCCAGGACGCTTGGTTGTCGGCGGACAATCCACCATAGGCCCTTGGAGTCACATAGGCCCATTCCGGCATAGAAAAGGCTACGATATTCATCGCCAATATTCCCATCACCGCAAAACCCCGCATGGCGTCGAGCGTTAGGTAACGGTCAGTCTCTGGCTGCATAACTTCCCCCTGTATTGTCCGATTAATACAGTTGCCCAGGCATCTCGTCCAGCACTTTAAGTTTTTGTTATTGACATTGATGTAGGTAGAAAATATCTAGTCTCTGGAAAATTCATGGAGTCCCCCCGATGACCGCTCTGCCATTTCATCATCCTGACCGCCCCGCAGGTGAATTCCGCCCGCTGAAGGCGCTGCATCACTTCCGCAAGCTGATCGCGGATAAGGAAGACACGGAACAGGTATTCCACATCATCGCCGCGTTGCGTGGCCGCAAGTTCCGCAAAATTGCCAGCTCCTTCTGGCATAGCGAAAAGGGCCAACGGATTCTCGCCAGTAACCAGCGCCTAATTGATGTGCTGGATGATCATGACAGCATCAAGAAGCTGCCCGCTGGAACGGTCGGCCGTGCCTATGTCGATTTCATGGAACGCGAGGGCCTGAGCGCCGCCGGTCTCGAAGCTGAATATGCCAAATTTACCGACGCCGGTGTGCGCTATGAAGACGGCATTGACCGTTATGGCGACCGGCTTCGGGACACGCACGACATGCTTCACGTGTTAACAGGCTACGGCCGCGATGCTTTAGGGGAGCAGTGCGTTCTAGCATTTACCTATGCGCAGAACCGCAACCTTGGCGTAGGCTTTATTGCTTATGCGGGCGGTTTTGAATTGAAACGACGTGTGGCACGCTCGGCTCCGATCATGAAAGCGGTGCACGAAGGCTATCATATCGGAAATGCTGCGAAGAATATTGTGCATGAAGATATTGTCGAGCTTCTGAAAGAACCTCTCGCTGATGCGCGCAAACGCTTGGGCATATCTGAACCCGTTGCCTATCGTGCAGCGCATGAGGCTATGCTTTCGGGCGGAGTTGACCCATATAATCTGTTGGCCGCGCCTGCTTAAACAGGCGCAATCGCCAAAATTCCGTTCCTTATCGACGGGTTAACCTCTTTTTCGATTGCGTCGGGCGACTAAGCCTGAAACAATCCCCTTGGTCGTACCGGCAATTTTCGGCTTGAGTCCAAAGGACCATGTCGCCTTTTGGAGGAAAGGGGAAGGGTACCCATGCCCGACACGTTCATCGACAGCCGCAATGCGGCAAATTGGGTCAATCATCACGAAAATGTCAGCGTGCCCGTCGCAAAAATACTGACGGTACGAAATGAAACCCCGAAGTCGCCATCCTTTGCCGGAATGAAAGCAACGGCGGGTCGGTTACAGCAGGTCATCCGGGATGCAGTAGCCGCCGGGAAACGCATCAGAGCTGTCGGCGCGCACTGGTCCTTTTCTGATATTCCGGCCGTAGCCAATGGCTGGATAGTCGAGACCAATAAACTTGACTGGCGTTTTGCCTTTGCCGCCAGCGACATCCATCCAGAATCCCGGGTGACGCAGGACGAACTTCTACTCTGCCAATGCGGCACGCTTATCGCGCGGATCAACGAAACCCTGGAATCGCCTAACAATGTTCTGCCCAACAGCCAGCGGCGTAAGGCTTTGCGCACGTCCGGCGCGAGCAACGGCCAGACTATTGCTGGTGCTTTAGGCACTGGAGTGCATGGCTCGGCATTGGATGTCGGGGGCATGGAAAGCCAGGTTGCCGGTATCCAACTGTTGACTGCGAACCGCAATATGTGGATCGAGCGCGCGAGCGCACCTGTCATGAACGACGGCTTTGCCGCCCGGCTTGGCGCAGAGCTTGTGCGCGATGATACACTTTTTGAAGCCGCACTGGTCAGCCTCGGTTCGCTCGGCATCGTCCATTCGGTGCTTATCTGCGCGACAGGACGGTATCTGCTAAACACGTCGCTACGGCGTATCCGCTATGGGCAGATTAAGGCAGCTTTGAATTCGCTCGACTTCCGGGGATCTGGCATTCCCGACGAAAGCCGCCGCCCCTATTTTTTCCAAGCCATCATGGACCCCGATGATCTTTGGGAAGAAGGCGATCGGGCCAAGGTGTTTTGCACGGTCCGATACAAGGAAGTATGCGAGCCCAACCGGCAGGTGGCCTATAATCTGAAAAAGGAAAACAGCGACGGCACTGACCTGCCCAAATTGATTGGCGACATCATCAAATTGGATCCAGCGTTCCGCGACTTGGCCACTTGGTTGCTGATGGAGATAATGCTCAAAGAGCAAAGCGAAATAGGCAAGCCGGAAAAATGGAAAGCGCCCGGCCAAGCATACACGTTCACCGACGCGCGTCGCGGTGTGGCAAGTAGCGGATTCGGCGTACCCCTAGCGCAGGTTAGCAATGCGTTGGCGATTATGGCCGAAGCCTTCCGCTCCCACAAAAAGGCAGGGGTCGTGCTTACCTGCCGCTATGTGCAAAAATCTCCCGGGATATTATCCTTTACCCGTTATGATCCGACCTGTGTAATCGACATTGATGGTATTGATTCGACCGCGACACAAAAGTTGATCAAACTGGTCGCCCAACGCTTTGAGGCGGCTGGAATGCCATTCACAATGCATTGGGGCAAAACGAACCATTTGACGAAGGCCCGCGTGCGCGCCGCCTTTGGTGGAAATGTAGACCGATGGAACGCTGCACGGCGAATTATATTGCCCGACCAAGCGGAACGTGACGCATTTTCCAACGATTTCATCGATGCCGTGGGGCTGAACGCCTAACGCCGGTCCTTACGGATCATCAGCTTCAGTCCGGACCATACGGCATCGACCGCGCAGACCTTTACGTCCACAAGGTCACTGTTGGGTAAAATGATCGCGCGGATCGTATCTTCGGTAATGTCTGTGGTAACCTTGGCAGCTTTCTTTGGCCAACTGACCCAGATAAAACCGGCCGGGTCCAGCACCTTGCGTAGCGCCTCCAGCTTTTCGCCCAAGGCGATTTTGTCGGTTACAAACAAATGTGCCGCGTGAACACCGGAGGTCGGCACAAGCTCTTCGGATAGGGCCAGCCCCGCCTCTCCGATTTCGGCTCGGACGCTATCGGGCATGGAATCAAACCACACACGCATCCCGTCTTTGTAGCCTAGTTTTTGAACAAGTGGCTTACCGGAATATCCTATCGTCATGACAAGGATAGTCCGGTGGTCGTGCTCATTGTTCCATCCACTCTTTAAAGAAGCTGTCATGCGCTGCATGAAGGTCGGCCAATTCAACGTCGGCTACCTTGGTTCCACCCACCGTGCCGATTGCCACTGCATTTGGCACAGTTACGCCTGGCGGCGTTGTCAAAACATAACGACCCTGATCTTCACCAAAGGCCTGAACTGTGTCTAGCACCGCCGAAAGTGTGCAGCCTTTTTTCCCCGCCAGCGCCATCTCCGTCAGTGCGACCAGAAGGCCGCCATCGCTGACATCGTGGACAGCGCTAACTATGCCTCTCGCAATAAGCTGCCGCACCTGCTCGCCTTGTTGCCGCTCTAAGTCCAGATCGACCACAGGGGCATCGCCATCTTCACGGCCAGCAATTTCACGCAGCCATAGCGACTGCCCGAGATGCGTACCTACTTCGCCCAACAGCCAGATGACATCGCCTACCGTTTTGAACCCGATTGTCGTCATCGTGCTAACGTCGTCTAACACACCCACGCCCCCGATAGCAGGTGTCGGCAGGATCGCGCTTCCGCCACCGGTCGCCTTGCTTTCATTGTAAAGCGAGACGTTGCCTGACACGATGGGGTAGTCGAGCGCACGGCACGCATCCGCCATGCCTTCCAGGCAACCCACAATTTGCGCCATGATTTCAGGCCGCTGCGGGTTGGCGAAATTAAGGCAATTGGTGATGGCAAGCGGGGTGGCACCAACGGCGCTAATGTTGCGATAGGTTTCGGCTACCGCCTGCTTGCCGCCCTCATAAGGGTCGGCGTAGCAATATCTGGGCGTGCAATCCGTGCTCATTGCCAGAGCGCGGTTGGTGCCGTGAATGCGGACGACCGCCGCGTCACCGCCGGAAAGCTGCGCGGTATCTCCGCCAACCTGACTATCATATTGCTGCCATATCCAGGCGCGTGAAGCCAGGTCCGGGCACGCCATCAGCTTGAGCAGGTCTGCACCGATGTCGGTGCTTTCGGGAATATCGCCCAACGGCTTGACCTTGGCCCAAGTTTTATACTCATCTTTCGAGGCGGATGGCCGGTCATATAGCGGAGCATCTTCAGCAAGCGGACCAAGCGGAATATCGCATACCACTTCGCCTTGCCACGTCAGCACCATATGGCCGGTATCGGTCACTTCACCGATGACGGCAAAGTCGAGTTCCCATTTGTCGAATATTGCCTTCGCAAACTCCTCGCGGCCCGGTTTCAGGACCATCAACATGCGCTCCTGACTTTCGGACAGCATCATTTCATAAGGGGTCATCCCCTCTTCACGGCATGGCACTTTATCCATGTCGAGAATGATGCCGGCTTTGCCATTCGTAGCCATTTCAACGCTGGAACTGGTTAGTCCTGCGGCACCCATATCCTGAATGGCGACAATTGCGTCCGACGCCATCAGCTCAAGGCACGCCTCAATCAGGAGCTTTTCCGTGAAGGGATCGCCGACCTGAACGGTAGGCCGTTTTTCTTCAGTATCTTCGCCAAAGTCCGCTGACGCCATGGTCGCACCGTGGATGCCATCGCGGCCGGTCTTGGAGCCCACATAAACGATGGGGTTGCCCACGCCCGTTGCGGCCGAATAGAAAATCTTGTCTTGGTCAGCGATGCCCACGGTCATCGCATTGACTAGGATATTACCATCATAGGCCGGATGGAAATTGGTTTCACCGCCTACGGTCGGCACGCCAACACAATTGCCATAGCCTCCGATGCCGGCAACGACGCCCTGTACCAGATGCTTCATTTTGGGGTGGTCAGGCCGTCCGAAACGCAAGGCATTCAGGTTTGCAACGGGACGCGCGCCCATCGTGAATACATCGCGCAAAATTCCGCCAACGCCCGTCGCTGCGCCTTGGTAGGGCTCAATATAACTGGGATGATTATGCGATTCCATTTTGAAGATCGCTGCAAGCTTGGTGCCGTTCGGCCCATCGCCAATGTCGATAACGCCGGCATTTTCGCCAGGGCCGCAAATTACCCACGGGGCACTGGTCGGCAGTTTCTTCAAATGAATACGCGAGGATTTGTAAGAGCAGTGCTCCGACCACATCACCGAGAATATTCCCAATTCCACCAAATTAGGCTCGCGCCCCATCGCATGCAGGATGCGCGCATATTCTTCTTCATTCAGACCATGGTCGGCGACGATTTGGGGTGTGATCTCGGACATGGATGCGCCTTAGCGAGCGAGCAGGATTTTGGCCAGTGGCT
>Ga0209480_10002386_pt1 | contig 12921 bp, 9 predicted proteins | sample JI61114C2DNA_FD_187501 | JGI IMG/M metagenome (GOLD analysis project Ga0209480, IMG submission 187501) | Wastewater effluent complex algal communities from Wisconsin, to seasonally profile nutrient transformation and Carbon sequestration -... | ecosystem: Engineered > WWTP > Effluent > Algae...
ATGTTGGGAACAACCACGAGGTCTTTGGCGAGCCCGTTCCGCTGCAAGGCCGCCGCAAGGTGCGGGCTTACTGCCGTCACTCTCGCTGCATCGCGCATCAACCAACGGTCCACTGCTTTTGTTACGGGCGATCGAGTTTGCCATGCATCGGTAATGTAGCTGCTGCCATGTTCGGTAACGAGGTAGGGCAAGCTCCATTTCAACTTCATCCAACGGGCCACCAACGCGGGTGCGGTAAGCACGTGTACATGCGCCAGGTCGGGCTTGCCACGTTCCTTGCGGACCCACGCCAACGCGGTGGCCATGGTTCGCCAATATCGGAGGAAATTCACTGCGCGCCGGAAGACGGCAGGGCCATTTTTTGCCGAACGGAAAAAACTGCGGATTTCCCACAGATCACCTGCACTGCTTTCGTCAACATGCCAGCTCGCTTGCGTTGCAGGGGCCACATACACCACGCTAACGCGTGCCACATGCGAAACCGCCTCGAACTGCTTTTGGATGAAATCGCCAAGTTGAACATCCTCCGCGTTGGGATACCATTTGGGCAGGGCAAGGATGTGCATGCTTGCGCAAAGTAACGCGGTGGGGCGAATGGCAGTTTGTAATCGGCAGTGGCAGCAGGCAGTTGACAGTAGGCACTTGACAGTAGGCAGTGGCAGTAGGCAGTAGCGGTCGGCAGTCCCGGTAACCGATACCAGCTACCCTATACCAGAAACTCCGATCACCAAACATTATCGCCGACTAAGTATCTTTGCCGCCCGCTCAACGGAAGTTGGACGGAAATGGTGGATGTAGCTCAGTTGGTTAGAGCGCCGGATTGTGATTCCGGAGGTCGCCGGTTCAAGCCCGGTCTTCCACCCAAACACGAAGCCCCGAAAGGGGCTTTTTGTTTGGGGTGGAAGACAAACCGTTCCTCTCAGTATCTCACGAAGTGGACACTGAGCAGAAACGATACGCTAAGTCGTACCCTCCCCATTTCCGTGCTTCTCGTTCAATAGCACCGTTTCCAATGTCCACTGCACCCGTCGCTCAAAAGGCGCTTTCCGCACCGGGCAGTCCTTCAACAAGCACACTGGACAGGAGGTCGGCACACACGGATCCGTATGGATGAAGAACTCCACTTCACGGCCTGAGGCTTGGTTTACCAATTGGTCCATCCGCGAGATTTCGTCGTGGCTCTTTTCCAAGGTGAAGTAGTACGGCAGGGTTACGTGGCTGTCGATGTGCAACGTGCTGCCGTATTTGATGACGCGGAAGTTGTGGACGTCCACCCATGCGGGTCGCCGATTGTCGTCCAGGATCTTCACCAACGCTGCGGCTATGGCCATGTCCGTTTCATCCATAATACCGCCAATGCCGCGACGGACCACCTTTATTCCCTGCCCAATGATGAAGGCTGCGAACAGCAACGCGAACAGGCTGTCCAGCCAGTGCAGGTCGGTGAACTGGATCAGTAGTAAACCCGCTACCAAAGCGGCGCTGCTCCATGCATCGGACAACAAGTGCGTTCCGCTGGCCTCCATGGCCAAGGAATGCGTTGCCGCGCCACGCTTACGCAGGTACAGCCCCATGCCGAGGTTCACAGCACCGGCGATGGCCACCAAAACGGTGCCGTTCCCTAACTCATGCACAACCGCACCTTCCAGCATGGCCCCAACAGCGCGATACACAATGATGCCGCCCGCAATGGCCACCAGCGTGCCTTCCACCACTGCACTAATGAATTCCACCTTCCCGTGGCCGTAAGGATGTTCCCTGTCGCGCGGTTTTGCGGCCAGGATCAGGCTATACAACGTGAATCCGCCGGCCGCCACGTTCACGATGCTTTCCAGCGCGTCGCCCAGCACGGTATTGCTGTGCGTGATCTGCCAAGCCAGGAATTTTACCGCCATCAACAACACGCCCACTGCAAGGACAACCGCTTGTACACGGATATTTTCGACCTTTTGGGACATGCGGGCAAGGTAGCTTGAACAAGCGTGCCGTAAACTTGCGCCCCCGATGGCCAAACGCAATACCCCGGTGCTGATGAAGCCGGTAAACCTCTTTCTCGACCTGCTCGAGAATGAGCGTACCGCGGGCTTATTGTTGGTGATCTGCACCGTCATTTCGCTCTGGCTCACCAACAGCCCCGCAGGCCACGACTATGTGGGCTTTTGGCACCATAAGGTCTTGAACGGCTCAATCGAGTATTGGATCAACGATGGTCTGATGGCGATCTTCTTCCTGATGATCGGTCTGGAATTGGAACGCGAGGTCTATATCGGGGAACTCTCCAATTTCAAACAAGCGCTGTTGCCCATTATGGCGGCAGTGGGCGGTATGGTCGTTCCCGCCGGGATCCACCTGCTCTTCAACCACGGAACACCAACGCAGGCCGGGGCGGGCATCCCCATGGCCACGGACATTGCCTTCGCCATCGGCATCCTGTCCTTGCTGGGCGATCGCGTGCCACTTGCGCTAAAAGTGTTCCTCACCGCGCTTGCCGTTATCGACGACCTTGGTGCCATTCTTACCATCGCCATTTTCTATTCCGGAGGTATCGATTGGACTTACCTCGGCGGGGCTTTCGGTGTTTGGGCCATTTTGTTGGTGCTGAATCGACTTCGCGTCTTCAACCTTGTTCCTTACTTAGTGCTGGGTGCCGTAATGTGGTGGCTTATGCTGAATTCCGGCGTGCATGCCACTGTAACCGGTGTGTTGGTCGCCTTCGCGATCCCCTTCGGCAACGGTAAGCCCGATACCATTTCCTGGAAGCTTCAGCATTTCCTGCACAAGCCCGTGGCCTTCATCATTATGCCGTTGTTCGCGCTGGCCAATACCTGTATCGTGCTCGGCTCGGACTGGTACGGCCATTTGCTCACGCTGAACAGCTACGGCATTTTCCTTGGTTTGGTGGTGGGCAAGCCCTTGGGCATCGGCCTGTTTTGCGCGGTCGCCGTGGGGGTGGGGATTTGCACGCTTCCGAAGGGCATCACCTGGAAAAAGCTGCTTGGGGCGGCTTCCTTGGCCGGTATCGGTTTCACCATGAGCATCTTTATCGCCACACTCGCGTTCACCGATCCGGAGCATATTCTGATGTCAAAGACCACCATCCTTCTATCTTCGCTCGTAGCGGGGTGCATCGGGTACTTTTGGCTGCGTTCGGTGCTTCCACATTTGCCCCCCGAGGAGGCTGCTGAAGGTTAGTGTTCGGTACCCTGTACCAACTTCACCACAAGCCTGCTACCTTACCTTTGAAGCACTTCTGAATTTCACCACATGGACGTAAGATTGATCGAAGCCGCCTCGGAGATCGGGGCGGGCACACGGGGCACCAGCATGGGCATGAGCGCCCTTCGCGTTGCCGCTTGGAAAAATGGCAGTGAACTCTTCGGACATGCCGAGGAAAGTATCCTCCATGATGAGAACGATGTGCTCTACGAGGACGATAAGGATTCCCCGAACGCGCATCACATTGACGGCCTTATCCGCTTTGAATCAGATCTTGCATACGAGGTGTACAAGTACCTGAGGAACAATGTATTTCCTATTGTTATCGGAGGTGATCATTCGATCGCGATCGGTTCGGTTTCCGGCACCAAAATGGCATTCCCCAATGAACGCATCGGCGTGGTGTGGATCGATGCCCATGCCGACCTCCACAGCCCTTGGACAACGCCCAGCGGAAACGTTCATGGCATGCCCTTGGCCTTGCTGATGAATATCGAAATGAAGGGCCAGAACCGGCCCAAAATGTTCACCCTCGACGTGTGGGACCGCCTCCGGAAGATCGGGTCGAGTGGCCCGAAAGTGCTGCCTCAAGATCTCGTTTTCATCGGCTTGCGCGACTTTGAAGAAGCGGAAAAAGCCATCATTGAGGAGCACAAGATCAAGGTGATCACCGTGGCCGATCTGCGGAAGAAAGGTGCCAAGGCCGCAGTGGCCGAAACCCTGGCTCATTTGAGCACTTGCGACAAAATACACGTGAGCTTCGATGTGGACAGCCTCGATCCCACCATTTCCGTGGGCACCGGAACGCCCGTGCCCGACGGCCTTTTCTTGGATGAGGCCCGTGAGCTGCTCACCGGTTTCTGTGCCGAACCCAAAACGGTGACGTTGGACGTGGTGGAGATCAACCCCGCGCTGGATACCGGTAACGCCATGGCCGAAAATGTGCTTACCGTGCTGGAGCCGCTGTTCCCGATCCTTCGTAGCCGGTGATCGGCCGCCTTTTCGCCATGTATCAAGACCCCCTGCAAGCCTTGCTGGTGCCCGCTATCCAAGCGGCCTTCCAGACGCTTTTCGCCCAAGTTCCTGCCGCTGGGGCCATCACCCTGCAAGCCACTCGCCCGGAGTTTGAGGGCGACGCCACCATCAACGTGTTCTCCTTTCTGAAAATTAGCGGGAAGAAGCCCGAAGAAACCGCCCAACTGGTTGGCGAACACCTTGTGGCGAACGTGGACATCGTAGATCGATTCAACGTGGTGAAGGGCTTCCTCAATCTCGTGATCGCCGATCGCTATTGGCTAAAATTTCTGCAAGAAGCCAGCGAAATGGACATCCTGCAATTCCCCGAAACGGGCAAGCAGGTCATGGTGGAATACGCTTCGCCCAACACCAACAAGCCGTTGCACTTGGGCCACATGCGCAACATCTTCCTTGGCGATGCGGTGTGCCGCATCCTGAAAGCTACCGGGAACGAAGTGGTGCGCGCCCAGGTCATCAACGACCGCGGCATCCACATCTGCAAGAGCATGGTGGCGTGGCAGCGCTACGGCAACGGCGAAACGCCGGCCTCCAACGGCCTCAAAGGCGATAAGCTCGTGGGCAAATATTATGTGGAATTCGATAAAAAACACAAGCTGCAGATAGCGGAATTGATGGCTGCCGGCACACCGGAACCTGAAGCTGAGAAAAAGACACCGCTCATCTTGGAAGCCCAGAACATGTTGCGCCAGTGGGAAGCCAACGACCCCGAAGTGCGCGCGCTGTGGAGCACCATGAATGGCTGGGTGTACGACGGTTTCAACACCACGTATGCCCGCATGGGCGTGGGCTTCGACAGCATTTACCACGAAAGCGAAACCTACCTGCTGGGCAAGCAGGACATCCTGGAAGGGCTGGCGAAAGGCGTGTTCTTCAAGAAGGATGACGGTAGTGTGTGGGTGGACAATACCCCCGAAGGGCTGGACGAAAAAGTGCTGCTGCGCGGGGATGGTACCAGCCTCTACATTACACAGGACATCGGCACGGCCATTCAGCGGTTCAAGGAATTCCCGAAGCTGTCGCAGCTCATTTACACCGTAGGCAACGAGCAGGACTACCACTTCAAGGTGCTCTTCCTCATCCTGAAAAAGCTGGGGTACTCTTGGGCGGACGGCCTGCACCACCTCAGTTACGGCATGGTGGACCTGCCACACGGCAAAATGAAGAGCCGTGAAGGCACCGTGGTGGATGCCGACGACTTGATGTCCGAAATGGTGCAGGAAGCGCGCAACACAGGGGAGGAGCTGAGCAAGCTCGATGACTTTTCCGCCGCTGATAAGGACGAGCTGTTCGAGCAGATCGGCATGGCGGCGCTGAAGTATTTCCTGCTGAAGGTGGATCCCAAGAAACGCATGCTCTTTGATCCCAAAGCCAGCATTGACCTGCAGGGGCATACGGGGCCGTTTATCCAGTACACGTATGCTCGGATCCGTAGTTTGCTGAGGAAAGGGAAGGAGTTGTCAGTTGTCAGTTCTCAGTTGTCAGGCTTTCATGCGACCGGCATTCCCGGACAACTTGCAACTGACAACTATGCACTGCTCAAAGAGGAACGCAACGTGATCAAGTTGCTGCACCAAATGCCAGTGGTTTTGCAGGAAGCGGCTTTGAAACTGGATCCCGCTGCTTTGGCCAACCAGACTTACGAATTGGTGAAGGCCTACAACGGTTTCTACCAGACCGTGCCCGTGTTGAAAGAGGAAGATGCCGCCAAACGTGCCTTTCGGTTGGCTCTGAGCCAAGCCGTGGCGGATGCTGTGAAGAAGGCCATGGGCTGCTTGGGTATAGCGGTGCCGGAGCGGATGTGAGCTTTTGTTCACCTGATCCCCTTTAACTTTCACTACTAAACCGCGAAATATCCCGCCGGTCGCGCTTGGTGGGCCTGCCTGCGCCGGGGTCCCGGCTTGCGGCCTGCACTTTTCGTGCGATCTCTTGCTTCTCTAAGTCTTCCCACGGTGTGCGGTCCGTTACGTATTCCGCGACCAGCTTGGCACCCACGCGTGATGGCGGGATCGCCTTCACCGCAAATATGCGCCAAATGGGCGCTTGCCGTATGGAAACGCTGTCGCCGACATGTACTTCGGCGCTTGCTTTGGCTTCGTTCCCTTTGAGCCGCGCATGCCCTTTTTTGCATTCCTCGGCGGCTATGCTGCGCGTTTTGCACAGGCGTACGCACCAGAGGAATTTGTCGAGGCGCATTTTTTATAGTTGTCAGTTGTCCGTTGTCCGTTGTCAGTTCGTACTCAGCGCTTGGTGCATTTGTCCAACCTTTCCGGCTTGAACCTCTTTTGCACCGTGAATCGTCAGCCGGTCGGCAGCCTGACAACCGACAACGGACAACTGACAACTAAGTAAAGTGACCACTGCACCACAAAACGGAGCTCCAAAGGTGCCAAACCATAAAGGCTAATTCAAAGCACCAAAAAGTGACCCCGGGAGGATTCGAACCTCCAACCAACAGAACCGGAATCTGTCATTCTATCCAATTGAACTACGGGGCCAGGATGTCAAAATATGCCACTCAAGGCGTTGTGCCTTTTTGAAGCGGGCGCGAAGGTAAGGCAGTGCAGCCCGGTTTTTTGCGGTGTATGTCACAACTGGGCTTCCATCTCAATGAGTTTCAGCGGAAAAACCCTACCTTTGCACGCTTTTTCAAGACCCGGACGCACATTTCCGCCGAACTCCGGCGCATCGAAACACCTTCGCCGAGCTTCGGCGATCTGACCATGAAGGATCTACGCAACATCGCCATTATCGCCCACGTTGACCACGGCAAAACCACGCTGGTTGACAAAATTCTGCACCAATGCCAACTCTTCCGCTCGAATGAGGAGGTGAAGGACCTGTTGTTGGACAACAACGATCTGGAGCGCGAGCGTGGCATCACCATTCTCAGCAAAAACGTGAGCGTACACTACAAGGGCACGAAGATCAACATCATCGATACCCCCGGCCACAGTGACTTTGGCGGGGAGGTGGAGCGCGTGCTGAACATGGCCGATGGCGTGATCCTGCTTGTGGATGCTTTTGAAGGACCGATGCCACAGACCCGTTTCGTATTGGGCAAAGCCATTGAATTGGGCCTGAAACCCGTGGTGGTGATCAACAAGGTGGACAAGCCGAACTGTACTCCGGAAGAAGTGCATGAAGCCGTTTTCGACCTGATGTTCGCGCTGGACGCTACCGAGGACCAGCTGGATTTCCCCACCGTGTATGGCAGCAGCAAGAACGGCTGGATGGGTGCCGATTGGAAGACCCCGACGGAGGATGTGAGCTACCTGCTCGATGTGATCCTGGACAAAGTGCCCGCTCCGAAGAAGGTGGAAGGCACCGTGCAGATGCGCATCACTTCGCTTGACTACAGCTCTTTCCAAGGGCGTATCGCCGTGGGCCGCATCTCGCGTGGAAGTTTGAAGGCCGGTCAGCAGATCACCTTGGTGAAGAACATGGGTGGCACCGTGAAGGGCCAGATCAAGGAATTGATGATATTCGAGGGCCTTGGCAAGGAAAAGATCAAGTCGGAAGTGGGCTGCGGCGAGATCGTCGCGCTGATGGGCTTGGAGAACTTCGACATCGGCGATACCGTTGCCGACGCAGAGAACCCCGAGGGCCTGTCGAAGTTCAAGGTGGATGAGCCGACGATGAGCATGCTCTTCACCATCAACACCTCGCCTTTCTTCGGCAAAGAGGGCGAGTTCGTCACCAGCCGCCACTTGCGCGATCGCATCTTCAAGGAGATCGAGAAGAATTTGGCCATGCGGGTGAAGGAAACCGATTCGCCCGATAAGCTGTTGGTCTTCGGCCGGGGTATTCTGCACCTCAGTATCCTGGTGGAGACCATGCGCCGCGAAGGCTATGAGTTCCAGCTGGGCCAACCCCAAGTGCTCTATAAGGACATCGACGGACAGAAGCACGAGCCCATCGAATTGCTCACCGTGCAAGTGCCGGAGCAATTCAGCAGCAAAGTGATTGACAACGTGACCCGCCGCAAAGGAGAGATCGTCAACATTGAGCAGAAGAGCGATCGCACGGTACTGGAGTTCTCAATCCCCGCACGTGGCATCATCGGCCTACGCAACACCTTGCTTACCGCTACCGAGGGCGAAGCGATCATTGCTCACCGCTTCAAGGGCTACGAGCCTTTCAAGGGTGAACTCGGGATCCGCCGCGCATCAAGCATCATCAGCCAAGAAACCGGTACCGCAATCGCTTATGCCATGGACAAGTTGCAGGACCGTGGCCGCTTCTTCGTGAACCCCAATGAGGAGGTTTATGGCGGTCAGGTGATCGGCGAGAACCCGAAGACGGACGATCTGGTGGTGAACATCAACAAGACGAAGAAGCTCACCAACATGCGTGCTTCGGGTACCGATGACAAGACCGCCCTGGCGCCTGCTACGAAGTTTTCCTTGGAAGAAGCGATGGAGTACATCAAGGATGACGAGTACTTGGAGGTGACGCCGAAGAACCTGCGCATCCGCAAGATCTTCCTGGACGAGAACGAGCGCAAGAAGCAGCGTAAGCCGCAGAACGCTTAAGAGTGTCTTATGTCCTATGTCTGATGTTTTATGCTCGAGCATAAGACATCAGACATAGGACAGGACTGTACCTTCGGTACTTCCCTCAACCCACCTCCGGCAAGGCCTTCTCGACAGGCTCTTTCACCTTCTTCCTGAACCAACGGATGCCGCGGTCCATAAAGCCGATGTGCGTATCGAAGCGCTTCACGAAGTTGAGCCGGATGTTGCCCACGCTCCAGTAGAAGCTGCTGCGGTCCTCCAGCAGGTAGCCGATGTTTTCCTGGTTGAAGGACATGCCGACGTAGTAACGTGCGCTGTTATAGCCGGCGCCGACGCGAAACTGCCCATGCCAGCCTAAGCCTGCGCTGGTCTTCAATACCTCACTTCCATCGGTGGCGTAGGTCGCGGCACGTTGCAGACTTAATCCTCCGCCCAATACCAACGAGCCGGTCAAGAAAACATGCTCCTTGAACACCAGGGTGTAGGCATAGCCTGCGCTGGGACCGAGGTCCAAGAAGCCACCCCGCCGCAGTTGAAGTCCCGGGTCGTAGAGCGTCGCCAAGCGCACCGGTACCAAGGATGAATCCGATTGCAGGTGGAAGTAGGTGAGGTAGCCGCCTCCCAGAATGCTGCCTTGGCTCTTGCGCTGCCAAGCGTCTTGGTTGAAGGCCGCACGATAGCTGAAGCGGTCATTGTTGAAGATGTGAACGGTGCTTACGCCCAAATTGTATTGTGTGATGTCCGGCCTTGTCGCGAATTCCGTTTCCTGCACCCACCCCAATTCCGGCAACGTGTATGAACTGATGTAATATCCTTGGAAGCGCTGAAGGAACACGTTGGAGGCCCAGCGCTTCGTATAGACGTTCGCCTGCGCGTCGAAGTATCGTGTTTCGCCCCGTATATCCTGGTCTTTGTTCAACCCCGGTATGCCAACACCGATATTCAGCGTCAACGCATGGTAGCTGGCCCCTACACCGAAGTTATACTTGCTGTTGGGCCGGAAAATGAGCGCCTTGGTGCCTTTCAGTCCCCCGAGCTGCATTTTGTTGTACTTGGTGCTGCTGTAGAGCCGCCCGGTGAGGATGTGTGAATAGTCCTTCACGTACGCCGTGTCGAAGGTGTCGCCGCGCACTTGCGTTTGGGCGTGTGCCGTGCGGCCCAGTAGTAGGCATGCACCGGACAGCACGGCCATTTGGACTGCATGCTTGTATGTGCGGATAGCGCTGGACATGAACGCGCAAAGGTGGTACAGAAGGCTTGCATGGCAGTCGGAGTGATGTGGGGTAGTGAACGTTTTGCCGGAACGGGTGTACGGCATCACAACTTCCAATATTCACCAACCCTCAAACGCCTTCGCCGGGCCACGGCGCACCTACCATGAAGAAGCCGCTCATCATAACCCTTGCGCTGGCCGCCGCTGTTGCGGGCAGCGCTGCCTTGATCTCCTTCCGCAGCGCACCGGATGCTTGTTGCAGACTTAACCCCACTGCCGCGCCCCCGAAGGGTTGCGTGTTCAAGACCGTGTACGAAGGCGAAGGTTTGGATCCCGCTTTTGTGCTGAAGACGCCTGCGGAAGTGCTCACCTCGGAGAACCGCGCCTATGACTGGATGATCACCGCGCAGAATGCCGACGGTGGATTTGCCGCAGGCAGCCACTCCGCCCAAAGTGTAATGGACCCGCACGCCGCGCCCAGCGATCCCGCCACCACGGCGATGGTGAGCATGGCCTTGCTCCGCGCGGGTTCCACCGTGAAGGAAGGCCGCTTCGCGGATGTGCTGAAACGCGCCACGGAATTTCTGCTGAAGTCCGTGGAGAATTCACCCCAGGACGCACTCAATATCACCACGCTCACTGGCACGCAGATCCAAGTGAAGTTGGGCCAGAACATCGATGTGGCGCTCACCGCCCAATACCTCAGCAACCTCATGGGCCGCCTGCCCTGCAACGATCCCAAGCACGACCGCTGGATGAACGCGTTGAACAAATCCACCGCCATGATCCAGCGCTCGCAAACGGCTAACGGCAGTGTGCAGGGCAGCGGCTGGGCCGGCGTGCTGCAGAGCAGTTTTGCCACCAATGCACTGGAGAGCGCACAGCACGTGGGTGCCGAAGTGGACGACAAGGCACTGGAGCAGGCCCGCGATTTCCAAAAGAGCAACTTCGACGCCAACACCGGCACCGTGGCCACCGATGCCGCGGCGGGCGTTACGCTCTACGCGGTGAGCGGCAGCACGCGCAGCAGCGCCAAGGAAGCGCGCCACGCGGAAGAAACGATGGAACGCGCCAAGCGCGAAGGCAAAGTGGACAAGGCCGCACCGGTGACGCCCGCGGCGTTGCAAAAGGCCGGCCTTTCCAAGGATGAAGCCGAGAAAGCCACCACGGCTTACAACGTCTACAACGCGGCCAAGGTGCGCGCGCAATCCAACGATGTCATCAGCGGATTCGGCAACAACGGTGGTGAGGAGTTCATGAGCTTTTTGCAGACCGGCGAATCGCTCATCATCAACCGGGACCACAGCTGGCGCAACTGGTATGATGCCACCACCGCGCGTTTAGTGGGCATCCAGAACAACGACGGCAGCTGGAACGGGCACCATTGCATCACCAGTCCGGTGTTCTGCACGGCAACAGCACTGCTCATCCTCAGCGTGAACAATGACATTGATGCGCTGGTTGCGCAAGGTGCAACGGGCGGGTAGGGGCACGAGGCGCACGAGCGAAGACGCTCGCGCGAGATGAGGCGCTGCCGAAAAACAGAAAGGGCGCGCACCGCGAGGTGAGCGCCCTTTCTCGTTTTACTACGTTGCTCAGCGCGCAATTGTCATGCGTTCTGCTGCCGTAAGGTTGCCCTGCTCGTCGCGAACGACAATGCTGTAGTTACCCGTGTGAAGTGAGGATATGTCTACCATCCCGTCTTCTCCAAGAATCGTTTCGAGCACTACACGGCCCGTTACTTCACGCACTTGGATGCGCTGCCCGCTGGCAACGCCCGCAATGTGTACGCTGGTGTTCGCCGGGTTGGGCGAAAGCTGCAATACCGCGTTGGCTTCCTGCTCCGGAACGCCTACGCCACTTTCCACGTTGAATACGCCCTTCATGCTCATGCCTGCATGCGGAATGCACACGTAGTAGTAGGTGCCCGCGGTGTTCAGTGCGAAGGTGTGTACGCCGGAAGGATAGTTGAAGCCGCCGTTCGAGGTATTCCCGTTGGCAATCCATGTGGCCTGGCTCACTTCGGTGCAGGTGTGCGGAGCGCTAATGGCTAAGTGGATGCTGTCGCCAACTTGCATGTTAATGACATCCGGGACGAATGTGGTCCCTCCGTTTGTGAGATCGTAGGTGGTTTGGGCGCTTGCCGCGCCGGCAATGGCCATGGCGGCCAAAAGGGTGTAGGTGTGTTTCATGCGTGTTGCGCCTTGGCCTGGCGTAGGTGTTTTGTTGGGTTTGGAATTTGCGTGCAAGGTAATGACGTGTTTCCCGGACGATACGTCCACTGGCGTGGGTAAATGTTGAACGGTCGTTGTAGTTGGCAACAGGCAGCGGCAGTTGGCAGCGGCAGTTGGCAGCGGCAGTTAGCAGCGTCGGCAGTCGCGGTACTCGGTACTCGGAACCCGGTACCAGCAACTTCATCACCGACCCTTTCATACCAACGTAAATCATAAAAATCAGCGCTATCAGCGTTCCCGTGCGCGCCCGTTCGCGGCAACGGCATTCCCAATCACCAGTCACCATCCACCAATCACCAGCATTGACTAGATTACTGGCGAAAACAAGACGAATATTCCGTCGATCCCTTCCCCAGCCATGCAACGCACCATCCTTCACCTCGATCTCAACACCTTCTTCGTAAGCGTGGAACGTCTGCGCCAGCCCAAGCTGAACGGCAAGCCCGTGCTGATCGGCAGCGACAGCGACCGCGGCGTGGTGGCCAGTTGCAGCTACGAGGCCCGCGCATTCGGCGTGCGCAGCGCCATGCCCATGCGCACCGCCAAGCAGCTCTGCCCGGAAGCCATCATTCTGCGCGGTGATAGCGGTGCATACCTTAAGAAGAGCGACGAGGTCACCGAGATCGTCCGTGCGCACGTGCCGCTCTTCGAGAAAAGCAGCGTGGACGAATTCTACGCCGACCTTACCGGCACCGACAAATTCTTC
>Ga0209480_10002387_pt1 | contig 12918 bp, 11 predicted proteins | sample JI61114C2DNA_FD_187501 | JGI IMG/M metagenome (GOLD analysis project Ga0209480, IMG submission 187501) | Wastewater effluent complex algal communities from Wisconsin, to seasonally profile nutrient transformation and Carbon sequestration -... | ecosystem: Engineered > WWTP > Effluent > Algae...
CTTACACAATGGGCTTCATCAATGGCAAATAATGTAATGGGGAGCGATTTTAGAAATTCAATAAACCGACCACCTTCACTCATGATGCGTTCAGGTGCAACGTATAATAATTTTATTTCACCATTATTAATACGTTTATAAGCTTCCTGTTGTTCAACTGCATTCATGCTGCTATTTAATGCAATGGCCGGAATACCGATAGCATTTAAACCATCTACCTGGTCTTTCATTAATGCAATAAGTGGTGAAACAACTATGGTAATTCCCGGAAGTAACATGGCCGGTATTTGAAAACATACCGACTTTCCTCCGCCGGTTGGCATTACTACAACAGCATCTTGTTTATTTAATACATGTTGTATAATAGCTTCCTGTTTATCGCGGAAACTATTATAACCATAATATTTTTTTAATATAAGTTCGGGTGTCATAAGAGATATTTACATCAAAAATAAAGCTATTAGCTCGGTATCACCAAACAAAAAACGAACTTACTCGCTTTGAGCCATTTATTGCTTTAATTTTAGCGGGAAGAGGAAATAATTTTTTTTCAGCGCACTCTGCTTCGTTGTTCCAAAATTTAAATTTATCAGCATAAAAAGCAATTTACAACAAACAATGGTTAGCCCGGTTAGAACAGTATAGTGATAAAATGTTCCGGCTGCCAAACAACCACAGCGCAATACTAACAGTCTTCTGAAACGAAAAAACATAATTATTAAATAAACTTTCACTGTTTTTATTATCTTCGATGCTCAGGTAAGCACAGCTTAATATGGCAACTAAAAAATTTGTTCAAGCGCTTAGTCTCAAATCTAAAAATTATCGCAAAGTAGCGGTAATCGAAATTGTACTAATATTTTTAGTATTGATATTGGGAGATATTATGATTAAATTGGATGTAGAAAATCCACATACTCTCGTATCGGCAATTTTGTTAATTCCTGAAGCTGTTTATTTGATTATCCTGTATCAATTAGCCCAGTTGTTAAACCCCGATAAAAAGGTGCAGCAAATTATCAAAATTGCAATTATTATCGTTTTCCTGATTTCTTTTGTCGCCCTCAATCCTTTTGTAGATGTAACGCAATGGAAAACAAATTTATTAATCCTCACCCATGTATTTTTATGCGGGATTGAATGTTATATTATTGCATTGGGATTAAAAGATATTTATGCAGAAAATTTACATATTGCCGAACGGTTGTGGGGTTCAGTAGCTGTGTATTTATTAATCGCTTTAGGATGGGCAAGTTTTTACGAAGTTTTTTTGTTACTCGATCATAGCGCTTTGGGTTTTGCCCTTGAACCGGGATATCAAACCTATTCCGAAAGTTTATATTTCAGTTTGTGCAGTTTAAGTGGAACGGGTTCGGCTTATCCAAATCCTACACACATAATTCGAAACCTGGCCTTAATTGAGTCGGTTTGGGGTGTTTTATTTTTGGTGATGTTAATTGGCCGATTGTTTTCACTGCCTGCCAAAGATTAAAAGCTATATCCACACCAAATACTTGTATAAGCCTGTCTCTTTGCCGTATTTTTAACCCGTGAAATTATTAGATACTTTAAACGAAGCTCAGTTGGCGGCTGTTACCAATATCCACGGCCCAACTATGATTATTGCGGGACCGGGTTCTGGAAAAACCAGAGTGCTTACTTTTCGTGTGGCGTATTTAATGCATTCGGGCATAGACCCGTTTTCGATATTAGCGCTGACTTTCACCAACAAAGCTGCCCGTGAAATGAAAAATCGTATCGAACAGCTTTACGGAACCGATGCGCGCAATTTGTGGATGGGCACTTTCCACTCCGTGTTTTCCAGAATTTTACGCAGCGAAGCCGATAAATTGGGATATCCTTCCAACTTTACCATTTACGACTCGGAAGATGCAAAAAATTTACTCAAAACCATTGTGAAAGAAATGGGGTTGAACGATAAATTGTATAAACCCGGTTATGTATTATACAGGATATCACTTTGTAAAAATAATTTAATTGGTCCTGAAGCCTATGCGGTTAATACCGACTTAATTAGTGAAGATGAAGGAAACGGCCGTCCTAAAATGGCAGAAGTATATAAAAATTATACAAAACGCTGTTTCCGTGCCGGGGCGATGGACTTTGATGATTTATTATTAAAAACACACGAACTCCTCGAACGTTTTCCTGATGTATTATATAAATACCAGCATCGTTTTAAATATGTAATGATAGATGAGTTTCAGGATACTAACTTTTTACAGTATTCCATCGTAAAACGAATTGCCGATGTATTTCAAAATATTGCCGTAGTTGGTGATGATGCACAAAGTATTTATGCCTTCCGCGGAGCAAGCATTGCGAATATTTTAAATTTCGAAAAAGATTTTCCGGAAGTAAAAACTTTCCGCCTCGAACAAAATTATCGTTCTACGAAAATTATTGTTGAAGCGGCTAATCATATTATTGGCAAAAATCAACATCAGTTAGCCAAAAAAATATGGACCGATAACGATGAAGGCGATACCATTAAGGTTATTCGCGCCATGAGCGATAATGAGGAAGGAAGAATGGTGGCGGACAGCATTTTTGAGCAACGTATGCGCGACCATGTTAAAAATGGTGAATTCGCAATTCTTTATCGCACTAATGCTCAAAGCCGTGCATTTGAAGAAGGTTTACGCAAACTCAATATTCCTTATCGCATTTACGGTGGTATTTCGTTTTATCAACGCAAAGAGGTAAAAGATTTAATTGCGTATTTAAAACTGACCGTGAATCCGCATGATGAAGAATCGTTTAAACGCGTAATTAATTATCCTGCCCGCGGTATCGGGAAAACAAGTATCGAAAAATTAATGGTGTACGCTTCCGACAACGACAAAAGTTTGTGGACCATGTCGGAAAATATCGATTTACTGCAATTTAATTCCGGCACCAGAAAATTGTTCTCCGACTTTGTTACCATGATTAAAAGCTTCCAAACCATGCTCGATAAAAAGGATGCTTACGAAGTAGCTAGTCATATTGCCAAATCAACAGGTTTGTTAAAAGAATTATATAACGACCAAAGTGTTGAAGGCTTGAGCCGATATGAAAATATTCAGGAATTATTAAACTCAATAAAAGAATTTGTAACGCCTGATGAAGTGGATTCGCCTGAATTTGTGCCTACATTTACAGATGAACTGAAAGAAGAAAAAACATTGACCAATTATCTGCAACAGGTAGTTTTATTAACCGATGCTGACGCAGAAGGCAATGAAGATGAAACAGTTAAATTAATGACCATCCACGCAGCAAAGGGACTGGAATTTAAAAGCGTGTTTGTTGTGGGTTTAGAAGAAAATTTATTCCCGGGAACATTATCGGTTTCTTCGCGTGAAGATTTGGAAGAAGAACGCAGGTTGTTTTATGTAGCTGTAACCCGTGCGGAAAAAAAGTTGACCATTACGCATGCCGCAACGAGATATAAATACGGGAATTTAGAATATTGTGAGCCTAGCCGTTTTTTAGAAGAGCTTCCACAAAATTTATTGCAGTATGTAGGTTATAATTCAAAAAGCTGGACGGAAGAAAAAAGTAATAAACAATATGAAAACGGTACGCCTGTAACAAAGGTGAAACCAACTGTTCCAGTTAATAATTTCGTCCACAAACCATCCGAAAATTTTGTGGCTGCTTTCCCTGAAGAATTGCAATCAGGCATGGATGTAGAACATCAAAAATTCGGTTTTGGAAAAATATTGGCAATGGAAGGTGCTAATGATGGTAAAATGGCAACTATCTTTTTTCAAAATGCTGGACAGAAAAAATTATTACTGAAATTTGCTAAACTGAGTATTGTAAAATCTGCCTAAGTTGTTTGTTTAACCTGAAAATAATTGTAAAAATTGAAACCGGCTCAAATAATTATTAATTTATGGTCAGGCCCGCGAAATATTTCTACGGCTATGATGTATGCATTTTCACAAAGAAAAGATACCCGTGTATTTGACGAGCCTTTATATGCCCACTATCTGAGGGTTACAGGTTTGCAGCACCCCGGTCGTGAAGAGGTAATGGCAGCGCAAAACGCCAATGGCGATGAGGTAATGGACGGTTTTTTATTTGATAATTTTACTCGTGATGTATTATTCTTAAAACAAATGACCCATCATTTGGTGGATATGGATTTGCGATTTTTGGAGCAGACAAAAAATATTATTTTAATTCGGGACCCTAAAAAAGTATTACACTCCTACGGGAAAGTAATTGCAGAACCTACGTTGGAAGATATTGGTATTAAACAAAGTTTTGAGTTGTTTGAATATTTACAAAAATTACATTTGCATTGTATTGTAGTGGATGCTGATACTATTTTGAAAGACCCTGAAACGGCATTGCAAACAATTTGCAAATCGTGCACTATTCCATTTCTTCCTGTCATGTTAAGCTGGGCACCGGGTCCCAAAAAAGCGGATGGTGTTTGGGCGAAATATTGGTATCAAAATGTGCACACCTCGTCCGGATTTCAAGAATATGTTGAGGAAGAAATACACTTATTGTCAAGTTTACAAAAAGTATATGCAGAAGCCTTGCCCTATTATGAAAAATTAAAACAACACGCCATTTAATATGCAACAGCAGTATAATACCAAAAACGACAATATTCTTGTTTGGGTAAAAGATAAATTGTATCCACGCAATGAAGCAAAGGTTTCAGTATTTGATTCATCTGTGCAAGGTGGCGATGCTGTTTGGGAAGGACTGCGCGTTTACAACGGAAAGGTTTTTTGTTTAGCTGAACATCTTGAACGTTTGCAGGCAAGTGCGCATGCCATGATGTTTGCTAACGTGCCGGATAATGATTTTATTACCGAGGCTATTTATGCTACATTAAAAGCCAATGGTATGTCTGATGGTGCACATATTCGTTTAACCTTAACACGAGGTGAAAAAATTACTTCGGGTATGGACCCGCGATTAAATCAATCGGGATGTACTTTAATTGTGCTGGCAGAATGGAAGGCTCCTGTATATCAAAATGCAGTTACCTTAATTACATCTTCTATTCGCCGAAATGGCCCTGCTAATATCGATTCTAAAATTCATCATAATAATTTAATTAATAATATCCTCGCAAAAATTGAAGCCAATAATGCCGGAGCTGATGATGCATTGATGTTAGACAATAATGGGTTTGTTGCAGAAACAAATGCGTGTAATATTTTGATGATAAAAAACGGTATGGTATTTACACCAAATGCTGATGCGTGTTTACCGGGAATTACCAGAAAAACTGTTATTACTTTGTGTCAACAAAACAATATTCCCATCCACCTGAAAAATATTTCACTTACCGAAATGTATAATGCCGACCAGGTATTTACAACAGGAACTATGGGTGAACTTACTGCTGTTAAAATGATTGATGGCAGAGCGATTATTAATAGGAGTGGAACCGATTTGCTGCAACACATTAACGATTTGTTCCGCAATCTTACACTAGCTTTATAAAACTTTTTGAGGTTAATTTGCTTGCAAGCACTTAATAACTGCTTAATTGTAATTTATTAATATATATTGCTGATTGCATAAGGTGTCAAATTTTGTTATATTTGATAAAACCTTCCATATGAAATTAACAACTACCCCAAAACGCTTGACGGCCTATTCTACGATGGCTGCAGCTGTTTTAGCTATTACAAATGAGGCCGATGCCCAGGTTATTTACACCGATATTAATCCTGATAAGGTGGTATTTACAACGGGACCTCTGGACTCTTTACATCTTGATGTAGATGGCGACTCTGTAACAGATTTTATTTTTAACGCATTTTATTTTTACTCTTCCTATACGGCTTCGGGAAATAATTACGACCATCTTGGTGTCCAGGGAGTTAATGGTGCGAGAATTGCCTATACCTTGCAGTCGACAAATATTTATACCTTTTCGAATGCATTATTTACTAACCTAAGCGCAAAATTTGCACAAATATTACCTGCAAATACACCCATCAATAACACATTAAATTTTGCTAATAATGCAGAATTTTTTTACCAGCAATGTTTCAATGCAATATTTTCAAGCTCGCCAGATTATTGTTGGACTCAGGGTATGGGTTTTGGCGTTGTAAAATATATTGGCTTCCGATTAAAAAACGGGCCACTGAAATATTATGGATGGATGCGAGTTTCAATTAGTAATACCACTCCATTTGTCCCTGTGCCAACTTCAATCAATATATTAGATTATGCTATCAATTGGACACCTAATACGTCAATTCTAGCAGGACAAGGTCTCATTTGTATTGTTACCGATCCGCTTGGAACCGGCACAACCACAGCGCATTGGGCTAAAGTATATTGGGAGCCTAAACCCGGAGTAGCTTATTATGAAGTGGCTTACCGTCAGCCCGGTGGATTTTGGGAAACAAAAATGGTAGCACCTGATAAAACAAATACTAAATTAAATGGATTAACCTGCAGCACCGATTATGAATGGCAGATTCGCAGTGCCTGTGCCGACGGCTCACTATCTGATTATTCAGAATCGCAGTTTTTCACAACAGCATCCTGCAGACTCGAAGGAGATGATACTGAAGAAGTTGATGAAGCAGTTTCTTTATATGCTAATGCTAATCGCGTGTTTATTTATTTTGATGATGCCGTAACTGAACCTTCGCAATTATTTATTTACAATATGCTGGGTCAATTAATGTTGGAAACAACAGTGCAAAATCAGCAAAATATTTTCGAATTGGCTATTCCTACTGGCATGTATACAGCCAAGCTGGTTACGCCTACCGGTGATATCGGAAAAGTAATTGCTATTAACCAATAACAATTACATAAAAATTAACCAAATAGGTATGATTGGCCAGTAGCCATAATCATACCTATTTTTTTGGGATATTGTTGAAATAAATTAATTGATATAAGGATAATCAACACGAATTAAAAACAATCCATGTGCTGGCGCCGAAAGTGCATATTTAAATCGCTCTTTATTTTTGATGCCTGTATCAAATTCTTCTAATGTCATTTTGTGTTTGCCAATTTGAATCATGGTGCCAACAATTAAACGCACCATACCACGTAGAAAACGGTCCGCAGATATATAAAACACTTTTCGTTCACCATCATCTTTCCAATAACAATCTACAATATTTACAATGGTTGTTTTCGAACCTTGATTGCTTTTACAAAAGGAAGGAAAATCATTGTATTTTTTAATAATTGCACAAGCTTGCTGCATCAAATCAAAATCCAAATCTTTAAAATGACGATAAACCATTAAGTCGTTGCCGAAAGGATTTTTTTGAAAGGTAAAAGTGTATTCATATGCACGCATTGTTGCATCAAATCGCGCATGTGCTTTTTCATGCACCGGTATATGTCGTTTCACTGCAATTCCTGCGGGTAAAAATTGATTGAGGCGTAAACTGAAATTTTCAGGCAAATTCACCTGGGTATCAAAGTGTAAAAAAAACTGTGAAGCATGCACACCGGCATCTGTTCTTCCACAACCTATACAATGTATATCGTCCCTCAAAATGGTGCTGAGTGCTTCATCAATTTTTTGCTGCACACTTATACCATTAGGCTGCACCTGCCAACCTACATAACTTGTTCCCCTGTAAGCTATTTCTAAAAAGTACCTCACACTGCAATATTAATTAAATATCACCTAAACCATTCTTTATTATTTGCGGTACCTTATTATCTTTGGCCAAAATACATCCTATGTGGCAACGAATCCAAACCCTGTTTTTAATCATTGCGGCAATTGCCGGAGCAGCCTACTTTTTTGTGCCAATTGCCGAAGTAAGAGGTGAAAATTTGCTGGGAAAAAATGATTTAATTACTTCTGCTGTCGCTGTTGCAGTTGTTTTGTTAAGTTTATTCGCACTCACTCAATATAAAAATCGCAAGTTGCAAATGATGATTTGCCTTGTAAATATGGTATGCGCTTTTTCACTAGCAGGAACGGCTGCTTTTACCGCTGTGCAAACTGGTGGAACACCACGTTACGAATTTGCCGTTGGAGTCCCTGTGCTGGCATTTATAGCCCTCTTTTTTGCCTGGAGAAACATCAAAAAAGATGATGACCTGGTAAAATCAATGGATAGATTCCGGTAAATAATTATTGCCTACCACATTTTTATTATTCCTCTTTTTCGCGAGTTGAATTGATTTTTTAACAATAACCGCTTAATATTCGCATAACCTGCCCGCTTTAATTTTGTGCCAAAATCGGCATAAAATGAAAAAGAAGGGATATGTACTTTATGCCTTATTGTTGACACACATTATTAGTCAAGCACAAGTCGCCCCCGGTGATATTGCTTTCGTAGGATACAATGCTGACAATAACGATCAGTTTACCATAATAACTACTAATTATCTGGAAGATGGCACGCAAATTTATTTTGTTGATGCAGGATGGACAGGAACGGCAATTTATGCCAGCGAAGGAGGAATATTGTGGACTGTACCTTCAGGTGGCGTGCCTACCAATACCATGGTTACGTTTACCGGTGGCGGTGCTGGCGGATTTACCACGTTTCCATCCGGGAATTTAGAAGCCGGTGTAACAGTTTCATCCGGAACAATTGCAGCAAGCGGAATTGCTGCCAGTATGGCTTTAACTACAAATGGTGACCAAATTTTGGCATTTACCGGCTCGGTTGCCAGTCCAACATTTATTGCTGCCGCTAATTTTAATGGTGCTTGGTCATGGACCGGCACAAATAATTCGGAACAATCACTTCTTCCCCCGGGTTTAACCGCTGGCACAAACTGTGTGCTTTTAAGTGATAGAGATAATGGTAAAATAGACTGTTTATTATTACCCGACCCTGCTAGTGTAAGTGATTATAATAATGCGGCATATTGGGTGTATAACGATGCTACGCGATATACATTACCACCAACTTTAGGTACTTGTGAGTTTTTATTACCGCTGGAGTTAATTTCATTTTACGGCACTGCTCATACCAACGGAAATACATTAACCTGGTCAACTGCACACGAAATGTTGTTGAGTGGTTTTGAAGTCCAACGAAGTGTAGATGGCAGTGATTTTATTCCACTCACTTTTGTTCCCGCAGTAGGAACAAGCAACAATGTAATAACTTATCAGTTTATTGACGATGTAACAACTGCTTCACAATATTATTATCGATTAAAGATGATAGATGATGATGATAGTTTTACTTATAGCGAAATAATTACCATCAGTCAAACACGAAATGATGCTGCTTATTTATTCCCGAATCCTGTTGGGCAAATGGTAACAATTGTAATACCGGAAAATACCCTTATTGAAACAATTCAATTGTTTACTTCAAATGGTAGTTTGATTCGTGAAATACAATATAATACAACCAACAATTATTTACAATTAGATGTCTCCGATTTAGCAAGTGGCATGTATATATTGCGCATAAATAGCACCAAGCAATATCAAAGTTTATCGTTTATGAAATAACATAAACGATAAACAAATACTTTAATAATATTACTTAGCCTCCGGGCGCATGTGCGGGAAAAACAACACATCCTGAATAGCATGTTGATTGGTCATAATCATCGTTAAACGATCAATACCAATTCCAATACCTGCTGTTGGTGGCATACCATATTCGAGTGCGCGTAAAAAGTCTTCGTCTAATTGCATAGCCTCTTCATCGCCGCGTTTACCTAACTCCAATTGCGATTCGAAGCGATGACGCTGGTCGATTGGGTCGTTTAATTCGCTAAATGAATTCAACATTTCTTTGCCATTACAAATAGCTTCAAAACGTTCAACTAAACCTTCTTTAGAACGATGTTTTTTAGCAAGCGGACTCATTTCAACAGGATAGTCGGTAATAAATGTTGGCTGAATTAAAAACGGCTCACATTTTTCTCCGAAAATTTCATCTATCAGTTTGCCTTTACCCATTGTAGCATCAACATGCACTTTGAGCGTTTTTGCAGTATTGTAAATTTCTTTTTCATCCATGTTCGAAATATCAATGCCGGTAAAATGTTCAATGGCTTCAAACATGGTGAAGCGTTTCCATGGACGTTTAAAAGAAATCAGATTATTGCCCACCTGAACTTCTGTAGTACCATTTACTTCAATAGCAACTTTTTCTATCATCTCTTCCACAAAATCCATCATCCAGATATAATCTTTATAAGCAGCATAAAATTCTACTTGTGTAAATTCAGGATTGTGGAACCTGTCCATACCTTCGTTGCGGAAATCTTTTGAAAATTCATATACTCCATCATATCCGCCAACAATTAATCGTTTTAAATACAACTCATTGGCAATACGCATATATAATGTCATATCCAATGCATTGTGATGTGTTTTGAACGGACGTGCAGCAGCACCACCATAAAGAGGTTGTAAAATTGGTGTTTCAACTTCTATATATCCGAAACTATTTAAAAACGTACGTATGGTATTTACCAATTTAGTTCTTTTAATAAATACTTCGCGCACTTCAGGATTTACAATTAAATCCACATAACGCATTCTGTAACGTTGTTCGCTATCGGTAAATGCATCGTGTACATTTCCATCTGCATCGGTTTTAACAATTGGCAGCGGACGTAAACTTTTGCTGAGTAAACTGAATTCACTCACGTGGATGGAAGTTTCACCGGTTTTTGTAGTAAATACATATCCTTTAACACCAATAATATCACCTATATCTAAATGTTTTTTGAATACTTCTTCATACAACGATTTGTCTTCACCCGGACAAATTTCATCTCCCTTCACATAAATCTGAATTTTAGATGTGCTATCCTGAATAACAGCAAACGACGCCTTTCCCATAATGCGTTTACCCATTACCCTTCCGGCTAAACTAACATGCTTGAACGAATCCGGTTGTTCAGGAAACTGTTTAAGAATGGTAGCAGCAGAGTGACTAATTTCAAATGATGCAGCAGGATAGGGTTCAATACCCATGTTGCGCAATGCCAAAAGGCTTTCGCGTCGAATTTGTTCTTGTTCTGAAAATTGTTGTGACATTGTATTAACCTGATAATTTGCGGCAAAGATACGCAGATACAACCGGAGATAGGGAATTTGTCCTTTTTTTTGAAATATCTTCCTTCGGTTTCAGGTCAATCAACTATTAACGATAGGTAAGTGAAACAATATTTGCCTTGCCTTCCTGACCTTCGTTGGTAATAAACATATCGCCGTTTGGTTTGAAGGTTAAACCTTCGGGTTTGTTAAATAATACAGGGTCTAATAGTTGAATAGCAATTATTTTGCTTTTGTCGTTCACTACAAACAAAGCATGATCTGCTGCATTCAAAATATATAAATTGCCAGAAATGGGATGAATAGCAATGGCGGAAATATTAAATTTAAATGTATTTTTATTTTTGCCTTTTTTGTTTGCTCCAACACCACTCATGTCCAAATTCTTTTTATCGGCAAACGCCATAGCATCTTCTACCCGCATTTCGAATTTGGCATTTTTATCCAATTTGTGTTCCGATAAATCAAAAGCATATATCTGACGTACATCTTTTTCGACATCTGAACTGGTGGTTTTATTTTTACAACCAATCAATAATTCATTCTCCCCATAATTAAAACAAAGGCCTTCATTATTTGCAGCAGGTACATTGGTAGTATAACTTTTGGTGGTTATTTTTTTGCTGTTAAAATCGCTTATCTCAAATAATTTACCATCGCTGCGTAAAATATAAATGTAATTGTAAGCTGTGGTAATACCTTCATAATCGCCATCTGCATGAAATGGATGTCGCTCTTTTATCCGATTGTGCTGAATGTCATAAACAAATAAAATCCCATTTTCATCCTGCACACAAACTACGGTGCTGTCGTTAATAAAAGCTATGCCCGAAATTTCTCGTAACGAATCCGGTAGGGAAATAATATTGTCAGGTTGCTCAAAATGATAATGTTTAAGCTCTCTGCCGGAACCCAAGGAAAGTGATGCGATTAAAATTACCGGTAAATAATTCATCCTTACGAAAATAACTATTTTTTCAACTCCTAATTATTTTTGTTGGTAGAAGTATAAATATCTATTGCAATTAATTATGCGAATAATAGAAAGCTAAATAATAACAATAATCTGATTAAGCAATTAAAGCTTCCCAGTATTCCGCGCCTCGTCTGGTATGAGGAATTACAATGGTGCCACCAACAATATTGGCTACGGCAAAAATTTCATAAATTTCTTCGGTTGTAACACCTTCTTCAAAACATTTACCCAGGTGGTATTTAATACAATCATCACAACGAAGCACCATGCTCGCAACCAAACCTAACATTTCTTTGGTTTTAACCGAAAGCGCACCCTCAGCATATGTGTTGGTGTCGAGGTTAAACAGGCGGTTAATCACTTTATTTTGTTTGCCCAATATTACTTCGTTCATTTTTGAACGGTAGTCGTTAAATTCATTTACTAATTCGCTCATAACTGGTATTTTGTTCAAAGTTCATATTTGAAGGAGGAAACTGCAAATTTTGGTTGAGATTATACAATATTTGAACTGCCAGGTCGTCCTACTGTTATATTATTTAACTATTAGGTTTATCTTTACAAACACAATTTAAAAAACAATGGCAACTACAACTCCCGCAGCTCCGGCAAAATCTAGAATCGGACTATTTATCACCTTAGGTGTAATCCTGGTAATTTTTTTAGGCGCAAGAGGCACGTATAATGGTATGGTAACAGCTGATGAAACTGCTAACGAAAAATGGAATAACGTGGAATCAGCATATCAGCGTCGTCTCGACCTTATCGACAATTTGGTAAATACTGTAAAAGGTGCTGCCGATTTCGAAAAATCGACACTTACTGAAATTATCGAAGCCCGTGCAAAAGCTACCAATGTTACTATCGACCCTTCGAAAGCTACACCGGAGCAATTACAGTCATTTACCGAAGCTCAAAACGG
>Ga0209480_10002388_pt1 | contig 12913 bp, 9 predicted proteins | sample JI61114C2DNA_FD_187501 | JGI IMG/M metagenome (GOLD analysis project Ga0209480, IMG submission 187501) | Wastewater effluent complex algal communities from Wisconsin, to seasonally profile nutrient transformation and Carbon sequestration -... | ecosystem: Engineered > WWTP > Effluent > Algae...
TCTTTCTAGAGAATTAATTTTACCCTTTGAACTTGACTATCCAGAACCAGAGATTCAGATTACGGTTCCAAAAGCTGGAGACAAAAAGAAATTGCTGGAACTCTCAGAAAAGAATGTGCACTATTTTAAAGATTCCTTGCACAGAAAACAATTGCTGCATTTAGAAGGCAAGACAGATATAGAACAGAAGCAAGTGTTGTACCAATTGCAAGACATGTTGCAGTTGCCAGAACTACCAATCCATATTGAATGTTTTGATAACAGTAATTTTCAGGGCTCTTACCCCGTATCGGCCATGGTTTGTTTTAAAAACGGCATACCCAGTAAAGCGGACTATCGTCATTACAATGTAAAAACGGTTCAAGGCATTAATGACTTTGCTACCATGACAGAAGTGGTTTATAGGCGATATAAGCGCGTCTTGGATGAATCCCTTCCCATACCTCAATTAATTATTATTGATGGCGGAAAGGGGCAATTAGGAGCCGCTATGCAAAGTATTCACCAACTAGGGTTGCATGGTAAAACAACCGTGGTGGGTTTGGCCAAGAATATTGAGGAATTGTTTTTCCCTGGCGATTCCGAATCCATCAAATTGCCTTGGGATTCTGATAGTTTAAAACTGGTAAGAAGAATCAGAGACGAGGTACACCATTTTGGTATAACATTTCACAGAAACAAAAGATCAAAAGGAACCCTTGCCAACGAATTAGAAACCATTAAAGGCATTGGAAAGCAAACGGCTGATCAGTTGTTGAAAACCTTTAGATCAATCAAAAATGTAAGGGAACAGGATTTGGAAACTTTAGCAAAAGCTATTGGCATGCAAAAGGCCAAATTTGTATACGAGTATTTTCATTCCATTGAGAATCAAGCATAAAAAAGGGGCCAGGATGAATATCCAGCCCCGTTTTTAAAATCCAATATCCTATGAAAAACCATGTCTAAGTTAAGCATTTGTTATTATAACCACAAAGAGAAACTATCTATTTTCCGTCAATTCTTGACGATTTTACCAAAAAAAGGGGCCAAATGGCCCCTTTTTTGAATTTTTTCGAATGTTTCTATTAATAACTCCAAAGATCCTGCTCGTAGTTGAAGATTTTGTCCTTGATGTTCTGGCCTTCTAGCAATCGGAACAAAGGATCTTTAATCAACGCGTTTAGGTATTTATCACCCGGATTATTGATGGTAGATTTGATAATATAAGAGGAGAAGAACCTACTTTCAAACAACTCTTCCCAAGACATTCTTCCTGCAAAATTCTTTGGATTGTATACGTCAAATTTTACCAAGGTTCTACGTAAATCTGGATAATGCACCCAGAACAATGTACGTGGCTGAGACTTGCCTCCAACTACTTGCTTAGCAATAGGCGCAATTCCAATAATTCTGCAATACATGCGGCTTGATTCTTTGTCAAAAATCCACTGTTCTTTTAAACGGAACGTATATACAGAATCAGGACTAAACTTAGGTCTTCTAGTAATTACTTTTTCAACGGTTCCAGAAATTGGATCTGCAACATCTACCGTATCTAAACTACCTGCAGTAAGGTTACTTACTTGATCTGCGGTTAAAGGCGTACGGAACATATCATTATCAGGAGAAAAAGCAACAACACTATCATTTTTGATAGCACTCAACAAAATAGAGAAGAAGCGTTGGTCTCCATTATCATCCTTGCCTGGATAGATAAATGACTGATTGATTTTTTCACGAGCATCAATTTCTTCCCAAACAAATTGGCTCCAGAATTGGTCGTCCTCACGAATATAATCGTACTCCAAAGGCTTACGATCTTTGATTAGGTTTCTTTCTACTGCATAGTTATTACGCAAAGACTGCTCAACTTTACCATCAAATGCACCAGCAATAGTGGTGTCATACCTTACTGTTACATTGGCCGTTGAAGCTGGCGTTGAAGCTGGATCATTGGTTGTAGTAGCAGGTGCTGTATTAGCTGCAGCATTATTGGTAGTAGCATTATTGTTCAGATAACGAGAGGTTCCCGTTTTCTGTTGGGTAGCAGGAGCCGTTGCAGGTGTAGTTGCCGGCTTTGTAGCAGGCTGTTTGGCCGCATTACCCGTCTTGTACTTAGATTGGGCATTTGCCAAACCCAAGCATCCCATGCAGATGACCAAGCTTTTAAAAATAATTTGTCTCATACTCCTATTATTGAAGTGTAAATGAAATATTCGATTCTAATTGTCTTGATCCACCCGGACCAACCACTTTAATTTCGTCAATTACTACGGTAGAACCAGGCTGACATCTTTTTAGCAAGGCCTGCGCTTCTGCGTTAAAGTATGCACCAGTTACTTCTGCAACGCCCAGACCTTCTTCAAAACCTTTACCAGTACAGATAAGTGTAAATGAAGACACATTGTATTTAACTCCTTCAAACACAAAGTCACGCAGTTCTGCTGCAACCCCTTTTTGAACACGGAATGCATTGGCCGCAATGGGACCACCTCCTTTACCACCTACAGTAGCTTGTGGATCTGGCACGCGTTTAATAGGGATAGTAATCTTTTGATTACTTTTTCCATCACTAGCGGTAACAACTGCAGAACCTAAATTCTCACAAGTCACAATATATAATCCTGCACCATCTTTTCTACTGCTCACACCAGGACCTTCTACAGAAACATTTACTTTCTCGTCTCCACCACCACCGGTAACACTCAATGGATTGGGTAATCCCTGATAAAATACACGGGTTTTATCAGTAGAAACTACTAGACCACTTGGAACACCCACGGTATACTTCACGTCTTTTTCAACAGTTGCAATGGTACCATCGGGTTTGGTATAAGAGATTCTTACTTTTTTGGTATTGGAACCAGAATTGCTCACTGTGGTTTTGTATTCCGCAGATCCGTCTTCTTTTACAACAACATTGGCTCCGTCAATAGTAATGGTTGGTCTAGCAGCTTTGCTAAATGCACCAATACCAGCAGTTATCACCAACTCTTCGCCAGGCATCAGGTACTGAGAATTGGTTCCGGCAAAAGCAGCAAATTCATCATAGATCAATTCTACTTCACCAATTTCTTTGTGACAATATTCTACTACCTGCGCTTCTGAATTTTTCACGTCATTTTGAAATTTGCTCAAAATGGTAATGGCCGCAATGGTTGGGGTCATGTGAAAATATAGATAGGGCAAATCGTTTTTTACATTTTTATTATTAGTTGGCGGAGGTGTTAAATCTAAAGGAAGGGTTGGACCTACTTCTTTAGCAATATCTGGATCAATAGACATTAACTGATCTTTATATGCTTTTAAGCGATCAAACAATTCCTTACCTCTACCTCTTCCACTTGGCGGTGGTTCTACAAATAAACGGGTAGCTGCATCCAAATCATCTTCCTTATAATCTTCTACCCCATCCACCATTTTCAAACCACTCTCTTTTTTCAATTCTACTTTCAGAGATTCTAGGTAATTAAAAAGATTATCGGCCAGTTCCTTGGCTTTCTGTGCTTTTGGCATCCAGATTTCTGCCTTTTCCTTGGTCTTGGGGTCTTCCAATTTTTTCTGGAATGACTTGAATATATCTACGTTCTTTTTTTCAACCATGGCACTGGCAGTATTCAAACTGTTGTTCACAGTTTTGAATGCGTTCAGGATCTCATTGGATACATTCAGTGCCAACAGTGCGGTAAGCACCAGGTACATCATGTTGATCATCTTCTGCCGCGGCTCCTTAGGTAATGACATGCTAACTATTATTTAGAAATACGAATGTTGAATTTACTGCGTTGGTATTACCTGCCTTGCATGGCGGTTAACATACTGCCATAGACTTGGTTTAATTTACCCAAGTTATTGGCCAATGCTGCAATTTGCTCTTTAGCTCTAATAGCATCTTCTGCAGTTCCTGTCATGGCAGCTGATGCCTGAGACAGTTTACCATAGAATTGATTCAAAGCTTTCAAGTGGTTATTGCTTTCTTGCAATTCCAATTCGTAAATCGTATTTAAAGAAGATAAGTTCTTAGTAAGACCTTGCACTTGCTCGTGGAAATGCTTGGTAGCTTCAGAAGCACCTTGGAATCCAGCTAATGCATGACTAGCATGCGTTGTAGCATCTTTAATTGCACCCAATGCAATGGTGGCTTCTTTTGTTTTTGCAGTAAAATCACCAGTTGATTTTACAACATCACTGATCTCTCCCATTTTTTCTACAGTGCTTCCTAGTTTCTCAAAACCAGCGCTCAATTTAGAAAGATTGGCAGGAGTAATATCGGCTTCAGCCAACATTTTTTCCATGGTTTTTAAAGCAGGATTACCTGTTTCAACTGGTGCTGCAACAACTGCAGGACCCATATCTGGTGGAGGTAAAATTGCGTATACCAAGAAAATCAAGGCTTCAGTTGAAAGACCTATTTTCAAAGCCCAATCCGCCCAAGATAAGTGCAAAATTTTTGCCATTGCACCAATGATAACTACTGCCGCACCTACGCACACAACAACGTTAACTAGACGATTCACAGTTGGAGAAACACCTGAAGCCATAATGTTTGCTATTTGATTTTTATTGAAAATTGTGATGAAACTGGGTCTATACCCATCTTCAAATAAACAGTTGGTTGGTTCTAATTATTTACGCATTTTGGGAGCCAAGTCAATCACACAACGGAATCCAATATAGGATTTGGCAGTGTCTTGGTATTCAAAGTTGCGGGTACTTACTTGTAAGAAATAGCCAATATCTTTCCATGATCCACCTCTTACTACTTTGCGTTTCATACGCGGAGGATCTGAGTCTTTAGCATCCAAACGAACGTCAGGACTCATATCACTCACAAAGTTGTAAGCACCTTCATAGAAATAAGAGTTGGTCCACTCAGCCACATTACCACTCATATTATATAAGCCATAATCGTTGGGCCAGTAACCATCGGCGCGAACGGTATAGAAACCACCATCTTCTGCGTAGTTACCACGGCCTGGTTTAAAGTTGGCCAACAAACAGCCCTTCTTATTACGTAAGTAGTAGTTACCCCAAGGATACATAGAATTACTTCTAGCACCTCTTGCAGCATATTCCCATTCTGCTTCAGAAGGCAAACGGAAATCACTTTCTACGGCAAATTTTTTCTTCTCTAAATAACTGTTCTGGATATGTGAACGCCAGTGACAGAAAGCCACGGCTTGTTTCCAAGTAACCCCAACTACTGGATAGTTCCCAAAAGAAGGATGTGAGAAATAGCGTTTGGTCATGGGTTCATTGTAAGAATATGAGAAATCTCTCATCCAAACCAAGGTATCAGGATATACTTTCTGATCTCTTTTTACCATGAACTCTTTACGAGGATGTCCTGCGTTTTCTCTTTTAGCGGCAGCAGGAAGGTCAAAATATTCTATGCGGTACACCAATTTGTCTGGATCCACTTCTGGTTTACCATACAAACGGTTATCTGGAGCTAGATTCAATTCATTCAGCTTTTCAATGGTAGTTCTATCGTATTTAATAGTTTTTACCTTTTTCCAATCTACTGCAGAAGTATCGGTATCCTTATTAATACCCTGACCATACAAGATTTTAAAAGCAAGAGAATCTCTTGTCCAGGTTACAAACTGTCTGTACTCGTTGTTGGTAATTTCTGTAGCATCCATCCAAAAACCAGGAATGGAAACCTGTCTATTACGCGTAGTAAAGTTGTAACTGATGTCTTCATCGCTTGGTCCCATATGAAAGGTACCTGCGGGAATATACACCATGTGCAGGGGTCTATTCATGCTTTGTTTAGCAGTAGGTGGAAGCCCATGTAATTGACCATCGTCAGGAACACCGGAATTTCCCTTACCCCCCTTTTTCAAAAAGCAGGAACTCAAGCTTAGCGTGAATGCCCCCAATATCAGTAATGTTAGATACCCTTTCATCTGTTCAGAATGATTTATGACAGTGACAAATATATGTTTTCTATCGGGTCAAAAACCGCATTTAAGATTTTGTTGCCAATAAAAGTTGAACGTGTAGAAATCTACTTATGGGGATACATTTAATGTGGAACAACGAATTTCCGGTACCGGGTACCGCTGTCATTGAAAGCAAATTAAACCATAGTTTGTTACACATTTGCTAAAAAATCGGCGATATTAAAAATTGGTGATTTACAGCTATAATCCTTACAGATGTAAAATGCCGCATCTTCATTGCTCTCCCTGCCCACCAATAACGGAAAAAACGCCGAATTAGTTTCCCCCCACTGTATTATTTTATTGGGAATAAATGCTTGGAGTACTTGGGAAACCTGGGTTTGCCAGTTTTTTCCTGTAATGGCCAGTTCTACCACCCCCTTGGTTTGCAGTTGTAATTGCCCTGCCCAAACCCCAAATGAACCCGGATATTTGACAATGGCCCCATCCAAAGCACGCATCATGGCCATGGCACGCTCTTTCCACTCAGGTAGGTCAAACACCAGGGATAAATAGAGGAGATTAGCGCACATAACGGCATTACCACTGGGAGTAGCCCCGTCATAGACCTCTTTTTTCCTAACCAAAATGTCCTGCTGATCCTGGTGAGTAAAGTAAAAGAATCCGGTTTCTTCCTCTGAAAAATAGGTGCAAACCCAGTTGGTTAGTTCCTTGGCCTTGATCAAGTACTCCGAATTCCCGGTAATCTCCTGCAATTGAATATAGGCTTGAATCAGGTAAGCATAGTCATCCAAGAAAGCGGGTAGTTTAGCCACCCCGTTTTTATAGGTATGATGCCAAGAACCATCGGCCACCCGAAATGCTTTTTCCAGAAAATCCATCTGGCTAATAGCCTGACGGCGATGGGATTCGCGTCCCAAAGCAGCAAAAGCCTTGGAATAAGCAGTATTGAGTAGGGCATTCCAACCCAAAAGGATTTTATCATCCAGCCCCGGACGGATGCGCTGATCCCTAACCGCCATTAAAATTTGACTGCATTTTTCCAGCAAGACCTGAAATGCTACAGGGTCCAAACCTTGCGCAAGGGCAAATGCTTCTGCAGGTTCCTTGATCCAAAGAATGTTCACGTGCTCCCAGTTACCCTGCTCCACCACTTGGTAGAACTGACAAAAGATGGCTGCATCTTCACCCAAAAGCTGGTCAATCTCTGCCTTGGACCAGGTGTAAAACTTGCCCTCTACTCCCTCACTATCTGCGTCTAGGGCACTATAAAAACCGCCCTCCTTGTCTAAAAGTTCTCTTTCTAAAAATCCAATGGTCTGATCTATGCAATTGGCATAGCGCTGGTCTTTGGTAATCTGATAAGCTTCCGATAAAACGGACAAAAGCAAGGCATTGTCATAGAGCATTTTTTCAAAATGTGGCGCCAACCACTGGGTATCGGTGCTATACCTAGCAAATCCACCACCCAATTGGTCATAGATCCCGCCATGCATCATTTTGTCTAGACTCAATAAAGCTTGTTTTAAAGCTGCTTGGTCCTGGTAAAAATGGTATTGCCTAAGTAAGAATTGAATAGAAAAGGTTTGAGGAAATTTGGGGGCCTTGCCAAAACCACCCCACTCAGTATCGGCCTGCGCCAATAGGTTTTCTGTAATGGTGGCCAAGACTTGATCCCCTGACAAATCTTGCTTGTCCTTATTTTGAAATCCAAAAAGATTAGAAGACTGTAAGTGTTGGGTCAAATGATTGGCCTGGGTTTCAATCTCCTCTCTTCTTTCTTGGTATCCCTTGTGAATACCTTCTAAAACCTCGGTCCAGCTGGCGCGATTAAAAGCCTTAACGGGAGGAAAATAGGTGCCCCCATAAAAGGGCTTTTTATCTGGGGTAAGAAAAACATTCAAGGGCCATCCGCCGCTACCCGTCATGGCTTGCACGGCATCCATATATAAATGATCAAGGTCTGGGCGCTCTTCTCTATCAATTTTGATATTGATAAAATATTGGTTCATTAGCTGGGCCGTGGCTTCGTTTTCAAAGCTTTCCCTTTCCATTACATGACACCAATGACAAGCTGCATAACCAATACTGACCAAGATGGGTTTGTCTTCTGCAATGGCCCTATTCAAAGCTTCATCCCCCCAGGGATACCAATCTACTGGGTTGTGGGCGTGTTGCAATAAATAGGGGCTGGATTCCTGAGCAAGTCTATTGGTATGCATGTTTGAATGTTTGAATCTATTACAAATGAAAAGCCCCGCGGTTGCGGGGCTTTCTATAAAAAGTTGGGAAATTATTTTTTAACAGGGGTACCCAAGGCCAAGAATTGATCCAAAGCCGCCACCATACTTGGGTTTTGAGGCGAAGGCACTTTGAACTCAAGGTTCAAACCAGCGTCTTCTACTGCTTTGGAAGTATTGCCACCAAAAGCACCAATGATGGTACCGTTCTGTTTAAAATTGGGATTGTTGTCAAATAAGCTTTTTACGCCACTTGGTGTGAAAAAGCAGATCACGTCATATTCCTTGTCAAGCAAGTGTTTGATATCATTGCTGATACTTCTGTACATAAAGCCCAACTGGTATTCACACTTGTTGTTCTTCATGTAGCCACAGATCTCATTGTCTTGCTGATTTTCACTGCAGACATACAAGAATTTTTCATTCTCCTTGTGTTTGTTCACCACGTCAAACATGCTCTTATTGGTACCATCGGCACCATAAAACACTTTGCGTTTTCTATATAAAATGAATTTTTGCAAATACAACGCCACGGCCTCTGTTATGCAGAAATACTTGGTATCCTGACCAATGGCAATTTTCATTTCTTCACAAGTGCGGAAGAAATGGTCAATGGCGTTTCTACTGGTGAAAATAACAGCTGTAAACTGGAGGATATCAATTTTCTGTTTTCTAAATTCTCTAGCTGGAATGCCTTCTAGTTTGATAAAGGGATGAAAAACCAATTCAACCTGATGTTTCCGTTCTAGATCAAAGTATGGAGACTTTTCACTTTCCGGTCTAGGTTGGGAGATGAGGATCCTTCTTACTTTCTTGACAGTACCCGAATTTTTTGACCCGCTTTTTGCCATGCTAATACGCTATAAGAATAATGGATGATTAGATACTACCAGTCAGGTTATCGAGTAACAGTTTGTATATCAACACCAGTGGGAGTAATTCAACAGCGCAAAGGTACAAGAAAAAATGTAAGGCGCTAACTTTCAAATTATTCCGGATGGCTCCAAAACCAATCAAGTACCTATAAACAAAAAGAATGGAACAAATGCCCAAAGAAATGGTAGTGGCCACTTGCATCATGGGTTCTGGGGAATAGGTTAATATCAGAACGAATGGAATTAAGATGATCCCCAACACTTTATTCACCAAGAAAACTATAAAAGTGTAGGAGTTGGTGGCTTCGCTAACATTAAAGACCCAACCTGAAAAGCTCAAGAACAGAAATTTTCCCAGATACACCACTAATAACAATAAACAACTATATGCAACCAGTTGATAAAAAGGCAGGTTTACCCATTGCTTGTGCTGTACCAACAAACTCACATACAATCCGGCACTGGCCAGAAATAAAAAATTGAGGAGAATAGACGCCAAATTATTTTGGAGTAATTGCTCTCTGGTCTGCTTTTGCCTAACCGATGTTTGCATCACCAGCAAGAACAGATTTTTAAAATACTTGGGAAAGATCAATCTAATGGCGGCCAAAATCCCCACCAATCCGGTTAAGATATAAAACAATAATTCGTGGCTTTCCCTTTTTCTTTCTTGACTAAATTGTTGTAAGGCTGGTGCTTGAAAGGGAAGATATTTGCTATCTAAGTATTTGGCATAGGTTCCAGTGTCTGGTCTAGACGCCAAAATTTGCATTTGAAGGGCTTTTTTGGTAGAATCCAATTGCAAACTATCCAAGACCATTTGTTTGGCCAGACTGTCTTTGATTTGGGTACTGTCTTTTTGAACCCTAACACTGTCTTTTACCAAACTGCTATCCTTTTGCGCAGCTAAGGCCATATACAGAGAAAGCATGAATAAAAGACAAAGGAACTGCTTCAAAAGAATGGGTTTGAAGCAAAAATATTGAACTGCCGCCATAATCCCCACAAAAGATAATCTACCAATTTAGACCATTGGCTTCAAAGAAGCCTTTAGTTTTGTTCCATGGCAGGACTCTATCTTCATATTCCATTTTGCAGAAAAGCATGCCATTATTGCAATTTCCATTTTTCAACCACCCATCAGCAATTGCCCGCTATGCTGGCCGCTATGGAAAAAGAATTGGAGCTACAAAAGGATTATATACAAGGTCCACTAGACACCATCTATTTGGGTGGAGGTACCCCATCCCTAGTTCCCATTGAATTATTAGACAGTTTATTCAAAGTAATCAGGACCCAATTTCAAATAGTGGATGGAGCAGAAATGACCATTGAAACCAATCCTGATGATATTAACCCATCTGTATTATCAGCTTGGAAGGCACTTGGTATAAATCGCTTGAGCATTGGCATCCAGTCCTTTGTTGATGCAGACCTACAGTGGATGAATCGGGCACACCATGCCCAACAAGCAATTGATAGTATCAGGTTGGCCAAGCAAGCAGGATTTGACAACCTCACCATTGACCTCATTTATGGAACACCTACCCTTTCTGATGAAGCATGGAAGGCAAATGTAGACCTGGCCATCGCCGCAGGCATTAGCCATCTTTCCTGTTATGCTTTAACCGTAGAACCCAAAACAGGATTGGAAAAAATGATTGAGAAAAAACAGATAGAGGCGGTGGATCCTGAAAAACAGGCAAGACATTTTAGTTTGTTGATGCAGTGGATGGAAGAGGCCGGTTTTGAACACTATGAGATTTCCAATTTTGCATTACCCGGTCATAGAAGCAAACACAATAGCAGTTATTGGAGTGGCGCATCTTATTTGGGGATTGGGCCATCGGCGCATTCATTTAATGGAACAAGTAGACAATGGAACTTGGCCAATAATAGTCTCTATATACAAAGCTTGAACAAGGGAATATTGCCTTTTGAATTAGAAACACTCACCGCAGAGCAGCAATTGAATGAGTATATCATGACTGCTTTGCGCACCATGGAAGGGCTCAATTTAAACAGGGTCTCAGACTTATGGGGTCAAGAAAAAACAGCACAAATTTTATTGGAGTCAAAAAAATATATTGCCCGTGGCGATGCTTACTTAGCGGACCATGCTTTGATATTGACTAAAGCAGGTAGGCTCTTAGCCGATGGCATTGCTTCTGATTTATTTTTTCTTTCTTCTGAAGACTAAACCAAGTAACCTTCAATTTTTTTGAACCCATCTTCAGCGGGTAATTGCTCCCATAAGATTTGGTAGATAGTATGCGCAATGGGCATCTCAGCCTTGAGTTGTTCGTTGATTTTTTCTATGCACTTACTGGCATTATAACCTTCCGCCACCATATTCAATTCTAGCTGCGCGGCTTTTACAGAATAACCCTTACCAATCATGTTACCAAAGGTTCTATTGCGGCTATACAAGGAATAACAGGTTACCAAGAGGTCTCCCAAATACACCGATGCGGCATAGTTGATCTCAGGATTATCCGAATTTTTTACGGGTATTAATGTGCGCAAAAAGCCCACCATTTCATTGGCTGCATTGGCAATATAGACACTCAAAAAATTGTCTCCATATTCCAAGCCATGAGCAATACCTGCACCAAGCGCATAGATATTTTTGAGTACGGCTGCAAACTGCACACCTAGTACATCATGATTCACCAAAGTATTCAAATACTCTGTCTGAAAATATCGGGCTATGCCATATGCTTCTGATTCTTGAATACCAGAAAATGTGAGATAAGATAATTTTTCAGCAGCTACTTCTTCTGCGTGACAAGGACCAAGTACTGTAAAATAATCTTCTAAAGGCAATTGAAATTCCTTGGCCAAATATTCATTAAGTAATTCATAAGAAACAGGCAGGATTCCCTTGATGGCTGAGACCACTTTCTTACCCTTAAATGCAGTTTTGTCTAAGGTAGATAGTGCGTCTACCACATAGGCAGATGGAACAGCAATGACCAATACATCAGAACTAGCAACAACGCTAGCTATATCATTGCTCATTTGCAACTGGGCTTGGTTAAAATAAGCTCCACTTAGATAATGCGCATTGTGTTTGCGCTTTTTCATTTGCGCAATGGCTTCCTCACTACGGATCCACCAAAAAATATTGTTGCCATTATCCGTTAGGATCTTTGCCAGAGCAGTAGCCCAACTTCCACTTCCAATGATACCAAACTGCATGCAATAGGATTATTAGATAGCAAACATACGAAAGGCTTCTGTTAAATGAAAAAGGCATCGGAATTACCGATGCCTTTTCTTACTTATAAGATAGTTTTAGTCTTTTTTCTTGTCTTCGTATAATTTGTCCTTGGCTACCACCATTACTTTGGCGCCATCTTTTAGTGTTTTACTTACAATGGTATAAGGACCTGTTACTACTTCGTCCCCTTCTTTTAGACCTTCCAAGATTTCAATATTATTCAAATCCTGTACAGCCGTTTTTACTTTTACTTTTTTAACTGTACCATCTTTCTGATACACAAATACTACTTCTTCAATATCGTCATCAGCAGTGGTTGATTTAGCTTCTGTGGTTTCAGGTTTTTTCTCGTCTTTCTTATCCCCATCAGCCGCTTTAACATCACCATTTTTGTCTCTGGTAGTTACCGCGTTCAAAGCAATAGACAATACATTGGCCTTGGTCTTGGTTTGAATATCTGCACTAGCACTCATACCCGGACGGAAAGGGAAGCTTTTTTTAGGGGTAATCAAATCAGCATAAGACTCAGGCAGTAAACGAATATGCACTTTGTAATTGGTTACATCTGAGCTAGAGCTGGTAGATAAAGCGTTACCCGTGCTTGGGTTAGCAATTTTGTATACCAAACCTTTGAACTTACGATTAATATAAGCATCCACTTCAACTATGGCAGTATCACCAATT
>Ga0209480_10002389_pt1 | contig 12897 bp, 7 predicted proteins | sample JI61114C2DNA_FD_187501 | JGI IMG/M metagenome (GOLD analysis project Ga0209480, IMG submission 187501) | Wastewater effluent complex algal communities from Wisconsin, to seasonally profile nutrient transformation and Carbon sequestration -... | ecosystem: Engineered > WWTP > Effluent > Algae...
CGAAGGCGATGCGGGCGTCCTCGATCATCGAGCGGTCCTCGCTCAGGCGCAGCGTCACCGAGCAGTTGACGGTGGCGATGTCCATGGCGTTGCGCATGGCGTACTTGCGGTAGGCGCCCACGTAGCCGTCGTACGCCGGCTTGGGGATGATGATCGCCGTCATCAGCTCGCCCGGCCGCAGATCGACCTTGCCGACCGTGATGTAGAACTCGGCGATCGGCATGACGCGCTTCTCGGTCGCCGACCGAACCTCGATCTGGGCGTCCCAGGCGAAGCAGGTGGACGCCGAGTCGGCCGACGGGACGCCGTTGCACAGGTTGCCGCCGATCGTGCCGATGTTGCGCACCTGCGGGCCGCCGATGGTGACGACGGCCTCGGCCAGGGACTTCACGTGCCGCCGGACGAGTTCGCTGCGCGCCACCGCCGTGAAGCTGCACAGCGGCCCGATGCGGAGGTTGCCGTCGGCGTCCAGCTCGATGCGGCGCAGCTCGTCGAGGCCGTAGATCGAGATCCAGTCGTGGCCGCCAAGGTGCCCGTCGCGGAGCTTGACGAGGTTGTCGGAGCCGCCGGCCATGATGCGGGCCTGAGGCTGCTCGGCCAGCAACTCGAGGGCTTCTTGCACGGTCTCCGGCAGGTAGAGCGACTTCAGATCAAACATGGGAGGCCTCCCCGATCAGGCCCTCTTCGTTGAAGCGGGCGAACAGCTGATGCGGCGTCATGGGTGCGTGGTAGAGCGGGACGCCGGTCGCCTGCAGGATCGCGTTGCGGATCGCGGGCGCGGGGGAGCAGGTCGGCGGCTCACCCAACGCCTTGGTGCCGAAGGCGCTTGTCGGCTCGGCGTTCTCGATGAAGAGGGCGTCCAGGTCGGGGTGGTCGACGGTGGTGCACAGCTTGTAGTCGAGCAGGTTGTTGTTCAGGGGCTTGCCGTTGCGTGCGTCCCAGAGCAGCTCCTCCTGCAGGCCCAGGCCGATCGACATCGACTGACCGCCGTGCACCTGCGCCTCGGCCAGCGCCGGGTTGATCAGGGTGCCGCAGTCGTGCACGTTGAGCAGGCGCAGCACCTTGGCCTGGCACAGCTCGACGTCGACCTCGACCTCGGCGAAGCTGCACCCGAAGCTGTAGGCGTTGGTCTTGACCTGATAGGTCGACTCGGCGGCGATGTGCTCGGAGTGGGTCATCGAGTAGAGCACCTCGGTGGCCAGCGCCTCGAGGGTCATCAACACGCGGCCGTCCGTGCGCCGGATGATCCGCCCTCCGATCAGGTCGAGGGACGCCACCGGCATGCGGGTCAGCTCGTGGGCGTGGCCCAGGATCTTCTCGCGCAGCAGGTCGGCCGTCTGCCTGATGACGAAGCCGGCCACGTAGGTCTGCCGGGAGGCGTACGCGCCGGTTCCGAACGGCGCCACGTCGGTGTCCTGGGTCGAGACGACGTGCACCTCGGTGAACGGGACGCCGACGGCGTCCGCGGCCATCTGGGCGAACGCCGTGTCGGCGCCCTGTCCGATCTCGGTCTCGCCGAGCGACAGCGAGACGCTGCCGTCCTCGTTCAGCACCATGCGGCAGGCGGTCGTCTCGAGCGCGATCGGCCAGACGGCCGTGTTGTACCAGAAGGACGCCATGCCGACGCCACGCCGGATGCGGGCCGCCGGATCCTGGTCGGCGTAGCGCTGCTGCAGCGCCCGGTAGCCGAACTGGTCGGCGCCGGCCAGCAGGGTGGCGCGGAACGAGTCGTCGTAGTTCTCGTTCTTGGAGAAGCCGTTCACATGACCGTCGGCCATGAAGTTCTTCATGCGGAACTCGAAGGGGTCAAAGCCCATCTGACGGCAGATGTCGTCGATGTGGTTCTCGCCCGCCCACATCGCCTGCGGGATGCCGTAGCCGCGCATGGCGCCGGAACTCGGCTTGTTCGTGTAGACGGTCCAGGCGTCGCCCTCGACGTTGGGGCACTGGTACATCTCGTGGAAGCAGTTGAGACCCTTGGCGGCGATGCCGTGGCCGTGCGAGGCGTAGCCGCCCTGGTCGGAGTAGGCCTCGTACTTGCGGGCCGCGAAGGTGCCGTCGGGACGCAGCCACGAGGTCACCGTGATCTGCTGAGCATGGCGCACGCGGTTCGAGATGAACGTCTCTTCGCGGGTCACGTCGATCTTGACCGTGCGGCCGCCGACCTTGGTGCAGACCCAGGCGCACAGGGGCTCGTAGAGCACGTCCTGCTTGTTGCCGAAGCCACCGCCGATGTAGGGCTTGATGACCTTGACCTTGCCCCAGCCGATGCCGAGGGCCTGGCCGACGACCCGGCGGACGATGTGGGGGATCTGGGTCGACGTCGTGACCGTCAGCCGGTCGCCCTCGCCCTGGCAGAACACCACGTGGTTCTCGATGTGGCAGTGCTGAACGGTGCCGGTGTCGTAGGTGCCCTCGACCTTGATCAGCCCGGGCTCCTTGATGGCCTCGGCGTAGTTGCCCACCGACAGGCGGGTGTGGGCCAGCACGTTGCCGGGGTAGGCCTCCTGGATCTGGGCGGCTCCCTCGGCCATGGCGGCCTTGGGGTTGAGGGCGAAGGGGAGGGTCTCGTACTCAGCCGTCAGCGCGGCCACGCCCAGCTTGGCCGCGAGCTCGGTCTCGCCGACCACCACCGCGATCTCGTCGCCCCAGTAGCGGACGTGGCGGTTCAGCAGGCGACGGTCGGCGACGTCCTGGTGGCTCGGGTCGGTCGACCACGGGTGGCCGGCGGTAGGGAACACCCGATCGGGCACGTCGAAGCAGGTCAACACCTTCACGACCCCCGGGATCTCCTCGGCGCGGGACGTGTCGATGCTCTTGACGTAGCCGTGGGCGACCTCGGCATGCATGATCTTGATCCACAGCGCGTTGATCGGGCAGAGGTCGTCGGTGTAGCGGGCCCGGCCCAGCACCTTGTCGCGGGCGTCCTTGCGCTCCTCGCTGCGGCCGACCGAGCCGCGCGGGCGTCCAGATGAGGGGTACAGGTCGTCGAGATCGCCGGGTTCGAGATCAATTCCTGGATCGGTGAATGTATTCGTGGCCGGATTATGGGTTTGTGTCATTACGGTCACCCTCCAAGTTCGCGTCCTCGAGAAATAAAGCAGGGGATCGGGCTCCCGGGGTCGCGTGCAGCGCGTTCCGAGGGTCCACCTGATTGGACGATAGCTTCGCCGTATCGCGCCCGCAAGTTGCTTCTGTGTGACACTAGACCACTGCTCGATTCGTGGCTGCGGCAAGGGATGATGGCTGCGCAAGTTGCTCTGGCGCGCCACTTGCGCGACGCGGTCGGGCGGGCGACGGCCGAAAGACAATGCCGCGCGTCGGCGTCCTAGTTGTTTCTTTAAGTTACTCGTCGATTCTTCCGCATTATCGGGCCCAACGTATTAGCGTGCTCTCATCCGCGACCTAGGCCACAGCGTTGTTGGGCCGGCGTGGAAGACCACATCAGCAGCAGATATCGCAAGGAGCGCTCCAATGTCGCTAGTGGCCCGTGTTTGAAGTTGTCTGACGGTTGGCTTTCTTGAGGATCTGGTCGGCGGTTTTGGTCCAGACGAAGGGGTGGCAGCGGTCGTTCCAGCCGTTGACGAAGGCACGGATCTTGGCGTTGAGGTCCTTGACCGAGCCGAAGGTGCCGCGGTGGATGGCCTGGCGCTCGATGATCCCGAACCACACCTCGACCAGGTTCAGCCACGACCCCGACGTCGGGGTGAAGTGCACCTTGATCCGCGGGTTCGCGGTCAGCCAGTCTCGGACCTCCGCTTTCTTGTGGGTGGCGTAGTTGTCCATCACCAGATGCAGTTCGCCGGTCGGGTAGGCGCGGGCGACCTGCTTGAGGAACGCCAGGAACTCCTGATGCCGGTGCCGGGGCTTGCAGGCACCGGTGACCTTCCCGGTGGCGATCTCGAGGGCGGCGAACAACGTGCTGGTGCCATGCCGCACATAGTCGTGGGTGCGACGCTCCGGCAGGCCGGGTTGCATCGGCAACATCTTCTGGGTGCGATCCAACGCCTGGATCTGACTCTTCTCATCGACACACAGCACGATCGCGTTCTCCGGCGGCGCCAGATACAACCCCACCACATCGGTCACTTTGGCGACCAACTCCGGATCGGTCGAGAACTTGAACGTCTCCGATCGCCACGGCTGGACCCCGTACTCGCGCCACGCCGTCGCCACGGTCTTGTTGCCGATCCCCAAATGCTTGCCCAGCAGACGCGACGACCAGTGCGTCACCCCGTACTTCTTCGGTGGCGCCTTCAATGTGGTCGCCACGATCTGGCGGTGGTCGATCGTCCGCGGACGGCCACTACGGGCTTGGTCATCCAGGCCGGCGATCCCGTGATCGGCGTAACGCGTGCGCCACTGCAACACCGTCACCTTCGACACCCCGACCCGAACGGCGATCCGCTCGTTCGCTTCACCGTCGGCTGCGGCCAACACGATCCGAGCTCGTTGCGCCAACCCCGCCCGCACACTCGTCGAACGGGTGATCCGCGCAAGTTCCTCACGATCCCCATCACGCATTGCCAAAGCCGGGGCAGGACGATTCGCCATGCCCCATCTTCCCAACCACCAAACCGTTCAGGAACTAACGACACGCGCCACTAGCCTCCGCCGAAGCACCGGCCCGGACGTACGTCCACCCGGTCGACGAGGTCCTCCCTCCAGTCCGGCTCTTCACGCTCGGACTCCAGCACTTCTTCATCATGTACGCCGGCGCCGTCGCCGTCCCGATCATCGTGGGCGGCGCCCTGAAGCTCTCGCGCGACGACATCGCGATGCTGATCAACGCCGACCTGTTGATCTGCGGCATCGTCACGATCATCCAGGCCACCGGGTTGAGCAAGTGGCTCGGTTGCCGACTGCCGCTCGCGTCCGGGGCCACCTTCACGACGCTGACCCCGATGATCGTCATCGGCAGCCAGTTCGCCACCCCGGGCAACCCCGGCTCGGGCCTGCCGGTCGTCTACGGCGGCATGATCGTCGCCGGCGTCATCGGCATCGCCATCGCCGGGCTGTTCGCGCGCCTGGTGCGGTTCTTCCCGCCGCTGGTCTCCGGCGTCGTCATCTGCGTGATCGGCCTGTCGCTGATCGGGGTCAACGGCCCGCTGATCAACGGGACCGAGATGAAGGACCGCCTGCCCGCCGGCCTCGCGCCCGGCGACCTGCCGCTGATCGGCCTCGCCGGCCTCGTCGTCCTGCTGATCGTGGTCTTCACGAAGTTCCTGAAGGGCTTCCTCGGCCAGATCGCCGTGCTGCTCTCGATGGTGATCGCCACGCTGGTCTCCGTGCCCATGGGCCTCGTCGACTTCAGCGGCGTCAGCTCGGCCAACTGGATCGGCGTCAGCACCCCGATGCACTTCGGGACGCCGCAGTTCAACCTCTCCGCGATCATCTCGATGACGATCGTGCTGCTGGTCACCTACACCGAGTCCACCGCCGACATGCTGGCCGTCGCCGAGATCTGCGACGTCGAGCTCACCCCGACGCGGCTGTCCGCCGGCCTCCGCATGGACGCCGTCAGCTCCGTGCTCGCCGGCTTCATGAACTCGTTCCCCGACACCGCGTTCGCCGAGAACGTCGGCCTGGTCAGCCTGACCGGCGTCCGGAGCCGCTGGGTCGTGGCCGTCTGCGGCGGCTTCCTCTTCGTCATGGGCCTCATCCCGAAGTTCGGCCAGATCGTCGCGGCGATCCCGTCGCCGGTCGTCGGCGGCGCCGCCCTGGTCATGTTCGCCATGGTGACCTCGATCGGCATCCAGACGCTGAAGAAGGTCCGCTTCGACGGCAAGTACGCCCACAACCTGCTCATCGTGGCCGTCTCGCTGTCGGTCGGCCTCCTGCCCGCCTTCATGCCCACGATCTACGACAAGTTCCCGGACTTCTTCAAGATCATCTTCGGGTCCTCGATCACGTCTGCTGTCATCATCGTCTTCGTGCTCAACCTCGTGTTCAACCACCTGATGAGCACCGCCGACAACGATGTCGAAGAGTTGACCACCGGTCACTGACGGCGCCCGGCGGCGTCCGTAGGATGCGGACGCCGCCTCTACCAGGTTCCACAGAAGGACTCAGCGATGACGCTCTACCGAGGCACCTTCATCGACTGCCCGGACGACCCCTTCGCCGGCGGCGCCCTCCGGGCCCTGCCGGACGGCGGCCTGCTCGTGCGCGACGGCGTCGTCGTGGCGCGGGGGCCCTGGGCCGAGCTGGCGGCCGCCCACGCCGACGATGAGGTCGTCGACCTGTCGGGGGGCCTCGTCCTGCCCGGCTTCGTCGACACCCACGTGCACTTCCCGCAGGTGCGGGTCATCGGCGCGCTCGGCCTGCCGCTGCTCGACTGGCTCGACCAGCGCGCCCTTCCCGAGGAGTGCAAGCTCGTCGATGACGCCTACGCCGCCCAGATCGCGCGCGAGTTCATCGGGTCGCTGCTGCGCGCCGGCACCACGTCGGCGCTGGTCTTCGGCGCCCACTTCGCGTCGGCGGTCGACATCCTGTTCGGCGAGGCCGAGGCGTCCGGCCTGCGGGTGAGTTGCGGCGTGGTCGTGAGCGACGGCGTCCTGCCGCAGGCCCTGCTGACCACGCCGGAGCGCTCGATCTCGGACGCCGTCGCGCTCGCCGAGCGCTGGCACGGACGCGGCCGGCTCCGCTACGCGGTCACGCCGCGGTTCTCGCTGTCGTGCTCGGACGCCCTCCTGGGGGCCTGCGCCGAGGCGCGGGCGGCGATCCCGGGGGCGCTGTTCACGTCCCACGTGAACGAGAACTTCGCCGAGATCGCGAAGGTCGAGGCCGACCACGGGACGACCTATGTGGGCACCTACGACAGGCACGGGCTGCTGGACCGGCTCTCCGTCCTGGCGCACGACGTGCACCCGCGCGACGAGGAGCTCGCCGTGCTCGCGGCCCGGGGCTCCTCGATCGCGCACTGCCCGTGCAGCAACTCGGCCCTGGGGTCGGGGATGTTCCCGCTGCGGCGGCACCTGGACGCCGGCGTCCGGGTGGCGCTCGGCTGCGACGTGGGCGGCGGGACGTCGTTCAGCCTGCTCCGCGAGGGGCTCCAGGCGGCCTTCATGCAGTCGCTGATGGGGGACGCCGGCGTCCCGCTGGGCGCGGCGCACCTGCTCTGGTTGGCGACGGCCGCCGGGGCGTCAGCGCTCGGGCTCGACTCGGTCGGGCACCTGGGCGTGGGCATGGAGTTCGACGCGGTCTGGCTGCGTCCCGCGTCCGGCACGACGCTCGACATCGGCCTGAGGCACGCCGCCGACGACGCGGACGCCGTCGCGAAGGCCTTCGCCCTCGGCGACACCGCCGACGTGGCCGCGGTCTTCGTCGGCGGGGATCGGGTCTGGGATCGTCTCTGAGCCGATCCGAGGGGTGCGGGCATGGTGCCCCGTGACCCGGCGTTGAGGCGTCCGGTCAGCCCTGGGAGTGGGCGAGGATCAGCTCGGCGAGGGTGAGGGCGTGCCGGGACGCCAGGTCGTCGATCTGGGTGCGGCAGCTGAAGCCGTCGGCGAGCAGGATGGCGTCCGGGCCGGCGGCGCGGATGGCGGGCAGGAGCTCGTTCTCGGCGACCTTGACCGACGTCTCGTAGTGGCCGGCCTGCATGCCGAAGTTTCCGGCCAGGCCGCAGCAGCCGCCCAGCCTGACCACACTCGCGCCCGACCGCTTGAGCAGGGCCGCCTCGGCGTCCCACCCGATGACGGACGCCTGGTGGCAGTGCGGCTGGGCGACGATCGTGTGGCCGGCGAGGCTCGGCATGACGAAGTCGGGGTCGCGGGCCAGCAGCTCGGCGAGCGTGAAGGTGCCCTTCGCCACCGCGGCGACGCGGGGGTCGTCGACGAGGTCGAGGGCGTCCGAGCGCCACACCGATAGGCAGCTGGGCTCGGTGCCCACGATCGGGACGCCCCTGGCGACGTAGGGGTGGAGCACGTCGAGGGCGCCGGTGATCTCGCGGCGGGCGCCGTCGAGCTGGCCGGTCGAGATCCAGGTCAGGCCGCAGCACGCCTTGCGCTCGGCCATGGTGGGCGCGTAGCCGGCCTCGATCAGGACGGCGGCGATCGCGGCGACGGCGTTCGACTCGAAGGCGTCGCTGAACGAGTCGACCCACAACAAGACGGGCTTGCCGGTCGGGCGGCGTGCGGCGAGGTCGGCCGCGACCTTCTTCTTGTTCGAGCCGCGGGCGAAGCGCGGCATGCCCGCGCGGGCGGCGTCCAGGCCGGCGGCGCGCTTGACCACACCGGCGAGGGGGCCCTGCAGGACGGCGTTCGCGAGCAGCGGCAGCCCCGGCACCGACTGCACGAGGCGTCCCCAGCGGGGCAGCAGGCCGAGGGCGTAGTGGTTCATCGGACGCAGCCGGCCCCGGTACGCCTCGAACAGGACGCGCGACTTGTACGCCGCCATGTCGGTGCCCGTCGGGCAGTCGCGGGAGCAGCCCTTGCAGGACAGGCACAGCTCCAGCGCCTCGCGCACCTCGGGCGCCCGCCAGCCGCCGGTGACGAGGGTGCCGTTGATCATCTCCTGCAGGACGCGGGCGCGACCGCGGGTGGAGTCCTTCTCCTCGCGCGTGGCCTGGTACGACGGGCACATCACGTCGCCCGCCCGCTCGGACGCCACGCACTTGCCGACGCCGGTGCAGCGGTGGACGTCCTCGGCGAAGTGGGCGTCCTGCGTCCACAGGGGTGACTGCCTCGCCTCGGCCGGACGCACCTGGGCGTCGAACGGCGCGGGGTCGACGAGGACGCCCGGGTTCAGCAGATTGCCGGGGTCGAAGATCGCCTTGACCTGGGCGAACAGGGCGATGGCCTCGGCCGAGTACATCAGCGGCAACAGCTCGGAGCGGGCGCGTCCGTCGCCGTGCTCGCCGGACATCGAGCCGCCGTAGGAGGCGACGAGGCGGGCGGCGTCCAGGATGAACGCGCGGTAGGCGGCGGTGCCGCCGTCGGACGCCAGCGGGAAGTCGATGCGGCAGTGGACGCAGCCGTCGCCGAAGTGACCGTAGGGGAGGCCGTGGAGGCCGTGTCGGTCGAGGAGAGCGTCGAAGTCGCGCAGGTAGGCGCCGAGTTTCGCGGGCGGCACGGCGGCGTCCTCCCAGCCGGCGTAGGCGGGGGCGTCCAGCGAGACGCCGGCGAGACCGGCGCCGTCGGAGCGGATCTGCCACAGCGCCTTCGTGATCTGCGGGTCGGTGACGACGCGGCCGTCGAGGCGGCCGGACGCCGCCAGCAGCCCGTCGGCCCGGCTGCCGAGGCGTTCGGCGTCGGTGTCGGTCAGCTCGACGAAGATCCAGCCGTCGCCGGCGGGCAGCTCCGGGACGGCCGCCTCGCCGAGCTTGCGGCGCACGACGTCGACGATGCGGCGGTCCATGCCCTCGACCGCGGTCGGGGAGAACGGGAGGATTGCCCCCATGGCGTCGGCGGCGTCCGGCATCGTCGGGTAGCCCAGCGCGAGCATCACCTTGAACGGATCGTCGGCGACCAGGCGGACGGTGGCCCGGGTGATCACCGCGAGGGTGCCCTCGGTGCCGGCCAGGAACTTGGCGACGTCGAAGCCGCGCTCGGGGAGCAGCCATTCGAGGCTCATGCCCGAGACCTGGCGGGTGAACCGTCCGAACTCGCGCCTGATCAGGTCGGCGTTGGCGTCGACTAGGGCGGCCAACGCCTGGATCGTCGGCGAGGTGGACGCCCGCGCGTCGGCCCGCGAGTCGAGGGTGAGGCGCTCGCCGGTGCCGGTGACGACGTCCAGGGCGACGACGTTGTCGGACGATCGGCCGTAACCCAGCGCGCGGGGGCCGCAGGCGTTGTTGCCGATCATGCCCCCGACGGTGCACCGGTTCGCCGTGGACGGGTCGGGCCCGTAGCGCAGGCCGTGGGGTAGCGCGGCGGCGGTCAGGTCGGCCTGGACGACGCCGGGGTCGACGACGGCCGTGCGCGCGGCGGGGTCGATGGCGTGGATCGTGCGCAGGTGGCGGGCGAGGTCGACCACCAGGCCGGGGCCGACGGCGTTGCCGGCGCAGGACGTCCCGGCCCCGCGCGACGTCAACGGGACGCCGGCGCGACGGGCGGCGTCCAGGGTGGCCTCGAGGTCGGCGCGGGTGCGCGGCTGGGCGACCGCCAGTGGCGGGATGCGGTAGATCGAGGCGTCCGAGGAGTAGAGGGCGCGGGTGAGGGTGGTGTCGTCCGCGGCCGGGAGGCCCGCGGAGGCGAGCCGTTGGTTGAGGCCGACCAGGCCCGCATCGGTCGAGGGGGAGGCGCTGGCCGGGCGGGTCACCGGGTCAGTGTGCCACCTCGAGGACGGCCTGCATGGCGCGTCCGAGGGCGGCGAAGTCGCTCGGGGCGACGACGTCGACGAAGCAGTCGCGGACCGACCTGACGTGCACCGGCGCCGCGGTCTCCAGGAGCGCGAACCCCTTCCGGGTCAGGACGGCGATGACCCCGCGTTTGTCCTCGGGGCAGGAGATGCGGCGGATGAACTCCTTGCTCTCCATGCGGGCGACCGTGTGCGTGAGGCGCGAGCGCGACTGGCGGACGGCCTGGGCCAGGTCCGACATGCGCAACTGCCGGCCGTCGGCCTCGGACAGCTTCACCAGGATCTCGTATTCGCCGAGGTCGAGGCCGTAGGGCCGCAGGGCGGCGTCCAGGTGGTCGTCGATGACCGCGATGGCGGCGAGGAACGCGCGCCAGACTTCCTGCTGATCGTCCGCCAACCACAGCGTCCGGGATGTGCTCGCCATGGGCCAAGCCTAGCAAAAGGATTGACGCTTCAATCATTTCTCGTGCGACTCGCTCCGATCGTCACGCACACTCGCGCCCCGGCGTCCGAGCCCTAGAGTGTGGCGCCAACCGGACAGCCGAGGAGGGCGACCGATGGACCCCGCAGCAGTGGACGTAGCCGCAGTGATGGCCCAGGCCCCGAGCTCGGTGGGGGCGCTCTTCAACCGCCGCGTCGAGCGGAGCCGAAACGAGCTCGCGTTCAAGTCGCCGACCGCCGACGGCTGGACGAGCCTGACCTGGGCCGAGACGAAGGAGCAGGTCGACACCCTCGCCGCCGCGCTGCTCGCGCTGGGCCTGCAGCCCGAGGACCGCGTCTCGATCGCGTCCACCACCCGCCTGGAATGGATCCTGCTCGACCTCGCGATCAACAGCGCGGGCGGCGCGACCACCACGATCTACCCGAACACCGGCCCGGACGAGTTCGCGCACATCGTCGCGCACTCGGGCAGCAAGTTCTTCGTGGCGGAGAACGCCACCCAGCTCGCCAAGCTCACCGGCAACCCCGAGGTCGCCGCAGGCATCTCCCGCGTCGTCCTGCTCGACGGGGACGCCACCGACGGCGTCCTCAGTTGGACGGCCCTGCTCGACCTGGGCCGCGCACGCCTCGCCGAGGACCCGGGCTGCGTCCAGAGCGCGACGGACGCCACCGGCCCCGGCACCCTCGCCACCTTGATCTACACCTCGGGCACGACCGGCGTGCCGAAGGGCGTCGAGCTGACCCACGGCTCGTGGGTCTACGAGGGCGAAATGCTCGCTGCCATGCACTTCATCGAGGAAGGCAGCCTCCAGTACCTGTGGCTGCCCCTGTCGCACGTCTTCGGCAAGCTCCTGATCGCCGCGCAACTCTCCATCGGCTTCGGGACGGCCGTCGACGGCCGCCAGGACCAGATCGTGAGCGGCCTCGGCGCGACGGGCCCGAACTTCATGTGCGGCGTCCCGCGGGTGTTCGAGAAGGTCCGCAACGCCGTGCTGACGGCGTCCCCCAAGGGCAGCCTCAAGTGGCGCATCTCGCGCTGGGCCTTCGCCGTCGGCTACGGCGCCCGGCCCTACCGGGTCGCGGGCCAGCGGATGCCACCCCACCTGGCCGCCGCTTACAAGGTCGCCGACAGGCTCGTCTACAGCAAGCTCCGCGCCAGGCTCGGCGGCAACATCGAGTTCCTGGTCTCGGGCTCGGCCAAGCTCAGCTCCCAGGTCCAGGACTGGTTCTACTCGGCCGGCATCCTCGTGATCGAGGGCTACGGCATGACCGAGACGAGCGCGGTGACGTGCGTCAACCACCCGAAGAGCCCGCGCTTCGGCACCGTCGGCCCGGCGCTGCCGGGCACTCAGCTGCGGATCGCCGAGGACGGCGAGGTCCTCGTGAAGGGTCCCGCGGTGATGCGCGGGTATCACGACGCCCCCGAGCTGACGGCCGAGGTCCTCGTCGACGGCTGGCTGCACACCGGCGACATCGGGTTCCTCGACGGCGACGGCTACCTGACGATCACCGACCGCAAGAAGGACCTGATGAAGTCCTCCGGCGGCAAGTACGTCGCGCCACAGAAGGTCGAGAACGCCCTCAGCGCCAACATCCCCTACATCTCGCAGTGCGTCGCCGTCGGGGACGGCCGCAAGTACGTCTCCGCCCTGCTGACCCTCGACCCGACGAACCTGCAGCGCTGGGCGAAGAACCACAAGAAGGACGACCTCTCCTACGCCGAACTCACCCAGCTGCCGGAGATCCGGGCGTCCATCGACCGGTTCCTGGCGCGCGCGAACGCCAAGCTCGAGTCCTGGGAGACCGTCAAGCGCTACGCGATCCTGGACCACGAGTTCAACGTCGACGAGGGCACCACGACGCCGTCCATGAAGGTGCGCCGCTCGATCATCACCCAGCAGTACGGCGACGTGGTCGATTCGCTGTACGACAAGGAGGAATGACGCCTTGGCGGTCTTCTCTGTCGACATCGGCGTCCGCTGGAGCGACCTCGACGCGCAGTCGCACGTCAACAACGCGGTGGTCGTCGACTACCTGCAGGAGGCGCGCATCGACGTGCTCCTCAACGGCCCGAACGCGGCCCTCCTGGGCGCCGGCATCATCATCGTGGGGCACGGCGTCGAGTACCTGTCCCCGATCTCGTACGACACGGAGCCG
>Ga0209480_10002393_pt1 | contig 12885 bp, 13 predicted proteins | sample JI61114C2DNA_FD_187501 | JGI IMG/M metagenome (GOLD analysis project Ga0209480, IMG submission 187501) | Wastewater effluent complex algal communities from Wisconsin, to seasonally profile nutrient transformation and Carbon sequestration -... | ecosystem: Engineered > WWTP > Effluent > Algae...
ACAGCTTTCACACATTCAGTTTTGCAGGTTATCATGAACCAACTAGAATGAATTTTGGTGTTTTACGAGTATTAAATGATGATACAGTTGCTGCAGGAATGGGCTTTGGCAAACATCCACACGATAATATGGAAATTGTTTCTATACCCTTAAATGGAGATTTAGAACACAATGATTCTACCGGAAGAAACGAAATAATTAAACAAGGCGATGTGCAAATTATGAGTGCAGGAAGTGGCATAACACACAGTGAAAAAAATGCCAATCACAACAAAGAAGTGAAGTTTTTACAAATATGGGTAATGCCAGCAAAAAGAAATATTGAATCTCGTTACGAACAAAAATCATTTCCTGCAGAAGGCAGAATGAACAAATTGCAAACCGTTGTTGCACCTAATAATGCAGAAGCAGTTTGGATAAATCAAAACGCATGGTTTACGCTTGGAAATTTTGATAACGGAGTTGCGTCAACCTACTCATTAAATAAACCAGAAAATGGTGTATATGCTTTTGTTATTAAAGGCGATGTAACCATCAATGGAATTGCTTTAAATGAAAGAGATGGTTTAGGAGTTACCGAAACCGAAACATTAAATATTATAGCCGATAATAACACAGAGCTTTTATTAATAGAAGTTCCAATGAAATTATCATAAAAAATTAGAGCATGTTTCTCACGAAGCATTTAATATAAACAATTATATTTTGTTGCTTAGTTTACTTTGAGTTCTTCGTGTGAAATTTTTGAATTAAAAACAAATCAATGAAAACAGTTAATAAAATAATAGGTGGCCGACCAATAAATGTTGGTAGCATTAAAGTGCAAGAACTATTGCCAGAAAATGGGAAATTTTTTAGTCCGTTTTTAGTATTTCATCATGGAATAGCAAAGTTAAATCCAAATATTCCGTTAGAAGATCAAGGCGTTGGCCCACACCCACATCGTGGTTTTAGTGCCATAAGTTTTATTTATCGTGGTGGTGTGCATCATAGAGATAGTAGAGGCAACAACCACAAAGTATATGCTGGTGGCACACAATGGACAAGTGCAGGAATGGGAATTGTACATAGTGAACGTGTACCAGAAGATATTTTTGATTGGGGTGGTGAACAAGAGTTGTTACAGGTTTGGGTAAATACACCTGCAGCAAATAAAATGGATTTGCCAGCATATTATCCTGCAACTGCCCAAGAAACACCTACTATAAAAACAGAAGATGGGTTAACCATTGTACGTGTGCCAGCAGGCAATGTAAATGGTACTCAGGGTATTATTCCAACTTATACAAATGTTACAACGGCAATGGTGGAAATGAAAACTAGTGGAAATTTCACTTTCAATTTTAATGCTTCACACAACACATTGGTGTATGTTTTAAAAGGAACAATTACCATTAACAACAAAGAAACTATTAGCACAAAACAGTTGGCTTTAATGAACAACGATGGCGAAAGTTTCACCATCAATGCAACAGAAGATACCATGTTTTTTGTAGGTAGTGGCGAAATAATAAATGAACCAGTTGCTGCACATGGTCCATTTGTAATGAACACACAAACAGAAATTATGGAAGCCATGAGAGATTATCAAATGGGCAAAATGGGAGTATTGATAGAAGAGTAAAAGCCCCTAACCCTAAAGGGGAATAATTTATCACAGAGTGGCTGAGTTTCCAGAGTTACACAGAGAAAATTTTGTATACTTCATATCCTTAGTTGCTTTGTGTGAAAAAAAGTTAAAACAAGCATTACATAACATGCCCAATAACTCCCCTTTAGGGGTTGGGGGCAAAAAACAAACAAACATGTCAACCTACAAAATCGACGCAAGTCACAGTGAAATTACTTTTAAAGTAAAACATTTAATGATTACCAATGTAACCGGTAGTTTTCAAAAATTCGATGCAACCTTAGAAGCTGCAGAAGCAGATTTTAGTGATGCAAAAATTTCTTTCAGTGCCGATGTAAACAGCATTAGCACCAACAACGAACAAAGAGATGGCCATTTAAAAAGCGATGATTTTTTTGCAGCCGAAAAATTTCCTGCACTTAGCTTTACGTCAACCTCGTTTACTAAAAAAAGTGAAGATGAATATAGTTTAGTAGGCGATTTAACCATTCGTGATGTTACCAAACAAGTAGAATTGGCTGTAGAATATGGTGGAACCATGACGGACTTCTATGGTCAAGAAAAAGCTGGCTTTGAAATTAGCGGAAAAATAAATCGTAAAGAATTTGGTTTGGGTTGGGGAGCAGTAACAGAAGCTGGTGGTATTGTAGTAAGCGATGAAGTTAAATTACATTTAGCTGTGCAAATGGTTAAACAAGCTTAAACAAATAATTTATTCAGTCCCCAAATTAAACATAATGAACATTCTAAAACAAATTCCAACATACTTGTTGGCAATCGTTTACTTAGTTTTTGGTCTTAATTACTTTTTGCATTTTATACCAATGCCACCACAAGTTCCTGGCAATGCTGGTACTTTTGCTGGTTTATTATTTACAACAGGATATTTAGCTTTTGTAAAAGCTTTAGAAGTGGCTTTTGCAGTATTGTTATTCGTTCCAAAAACAAGGGCTTTAGCATTATTGCTAATTGCACCAATAACAATAAACATTTTGTTGTTTGAAATATTTATGGCTCAACAAGCTGGACTAGGAATTTTATTGATAGTATTAAATGCTATTGCAATTTTTCAGCATAAAGCAAAATACATAAATATTGTAAAGCCTATTTTGGCTGTATAGGAAAAAGGCAAAACTTTATTTTTGTACCAAACAAAAAATAAAATGTATTGTTGTAATGTATAGAAACCAGAAATTAAATGAACATAGAAATAATTAGTGGAAGTCCAAGAACAGCAAGTGTTACCAACAGGTTGGCCATATTTTTAAAAAATGAATTGAAAACAAAATCTAACCACAATATTGGATTAATAGATGTAAGAGATTGGAATTTAGGTTTGCTGAACAACGTTTTTAGTAGTGTAGAAAAAACACCAGAAGCGTTTAAGCCTTTGGCTGAAAGAATGTTTGCCGCTGATGCATTTGTAATTGTAACACCCGAATACAATGGAAGCTACTCACCTGCATTGCAAAACTTGTTAGATCATTTTCCAAAACAAAGCAGAAAAGCTTTTGCAATTGCAACAGCAAGTACTGGTGGCTTGGGTGGTGCAAGAAGCAGCCAACAAGCATTGTTATTGGTACCTGCATTGTTTGGTATTACATCTCCTTATTTATTAATTACACCATTTGTAGATAAAAAATTTAGCGAAGATGGAAGTTTAGTAGATGAAAGTTTTCAAAAAGCAGTAGATACTTTTGTAAATGAATTTTTATGGTTGGCGGAAAGTATTTGTAAAAAATAATTTTATTAATAGATATAAATAATTTATCCCCCTAGAACAAAAAGAAGAGTAAGCATTTGCTTACTCTTCTTTTTGTTCATTATTCTTTTGTAAATCACTCAATACATTTTCAATTCTAGCTTTTAAATTGTCGTAGCTGGTATATCCTTTTGCCAATAAATAAAACTTGCTTTCGCCACTTTGTAGCATTACACAAGGGTAACCTGTTACTTGCAATTGCTTACATAAAGCAAATTCGTAATGAGCTTTTTCTTTGTACTCCTCACTTTTCATTTTTGTAAAAAACGCTTCTGGTTGAATGCTGTATTTTTCTAACAAATGATTGTATGCAGCATCATCTGTTAAATCTCTTCCTTCAAAGTGTAAAGCAATTTGCAAATCTGCTGCAAACTCAACTTGTCTTTCAGGATAATATTCTTTAAACACACACATTGCAATAGCTGGCTTTTCACTATTTGGATACCAATCACTCAAATCTGGATTTTCTAAATGCCATAAATAATCTTTGCCAAATTCCATTCCACTGTATTCTTCAACGGTTTTATATGCATTTAAAATATAGTTGGCCGAAGCACCAATATGCACTGGTTTTTCAGGCAAAATCATTCCGCCACTTAATACTTCTGTATGCAAAATGTTGTGGTATTCTGCTTCAATTTTTTTTATTACAGGACTAAAGCCATAACACCAACCACAATATGCATCGTAACAATAAAATATAACTGGATTCATACTGCAAAGATAAGCCTTGGGTATAAAGGCAATTATATACATCAACACTTCAATGTTAAATTGCTAACAAAATGTACAAGAGTGCCCTGCTAAAGCAGGATTTTCAACAACGCCACAGAAGCTAAATATTAATTCTGCCGCTGGCAACCAAAAGAATAACAACTCCAAAACTTTCTTTTACTTTTGCAATTATCAATTATTAATTGTTAATTCTTAATTATATAAATATGCCAGGTTTTGAACTTTGGGGCGATGAAGAAAGAAAAGAAGTAAATGATGTTTTAGAAACAGGAATTTTAATGCGTTATGGTTTTGATGGACCACGTAAAGGCATTTGGAAAAGTATTGAATTAGAAAAAGCGATAACCGAAACTTTTGGTTGTAAGTATGCACAACTAACAAGTAGTGGCACTGCTGCTTTAACAACAGCTATGGCTGCATTAAATGTAGGTGTTGGCGATGAAGTAATTATGCCAAGTTTTACGTTTGTTGCTAGTTTTGAAGCCATACTTAGTGTTGGTGCAATACCTGTAATGGTAGATGTTGATGAAACCTTAACATTAAATCCTGACGCAGTTCGTAAAGCTGTTACTGCTAAAACAAAATGTATTATGCCTGTACACATGTGTGGTAGCATGGCAAATTTAGATGCACTAAAAACCATTTGTACCGAACACAATTTAATATTGTTAGAAGATGCTTGCCAAAGTATTGGAGGCACTTATAAAGGCAAACATTTGGGCACAATTGGCCATGCAGGAACTTTTAGTTTCGACTTTGTAAAAATGATTACGACTGCCGAAGGTGGTGTTGTGATGACCAATATCGAAGATGTGTATATTAAAAGTGATGGCTACACAGATCATGGGCACGACCATACAGGAGTTGATAGAGGTGCAGACCTTCATCCTTTTATTGGCTACAATTTTAGAATAAGTGAATTGCATGCCGCTGTTGGTTTAGCACAAATACGTAAGTTAGATACTTTTTTAGCTTTGCAAAAGAAAAACAACCAACTACTACGTAAACACTTGGAACAAATACCTGAAGTAACATTTAGAGTTATACCAGAAGGTGGCGTTGATAGTTGCAGTTTCTTAAGTTGGTTTTTACCAACTGAAGAATTAACCAAAGCTTTTGTAGCCGAAATGAAAGCTCAAAATATTTTGGCTGGTAATTTTTATTGGTATGCCAACAATTGGCATTACATTAAACAATGGCAGCATTTACAACAAGCTACTACATTGAACAATATTAGTGTAGAACAAAAAGTTGCATTGCACCAATTAACTACACAAAATTTTAGTGCAAGCGATGCAATTATGAGTCGTTGTATTAGCACAGCAATAAGTTTAGTTTGGACAGAAGAACAAATTAAAGACAAAGGCGAAAAAATGGTAACTGCAATTAAAAAGGTGTTGAGTGAAGCAAGTGTAGGAGCATAATTTTTTAAGGGTTTAATATTTTCATCTGCCAACATTGAGTTAATCGAAAATGTTGGCAGATTTTTTTTGCACTTATAGATATTTACTTTTTTATTACTTAAACATATAAAAGTTATATTTAGTAACTAAAACTTCTGCAATGAATACATTAGCACCTGTACAAATAAAAGACAGAGAATTGTTTATGGATGTACTAAGAGGCTTATCTATCTTAGGTATATTTATTGCCAATCTTCAATTTATGAGTTACTACTCATCTAGTTTTAATGGTTCGTACACGTATCCATCGTTAGATAAAAAAATGTCTTTTTTACATGCTATGTTTATTGAAGGAAAATTTTATTCCATTTTTAGTTTACTGTTTGGTTGGGGAATTGCTTTACAAATGAGTCGTTCTAAATTAAATGATACTGCTGTTGCAAAATTTATTCGTCGTAGGCTTTGGTTTATGTTGTTACTAGGCAGCATACATTTATTTTTTATTTGGATAGGTGATATTGTTGCATTTTATGCACTTGTGGGTTTTATATTGGTTGCATTAAGAAAAAAATCGAACAAACAATTACTAACTATTGGTATTGTGTTGGTGCTTTCACCAATTATTTTATACTTTTTAAAAATGAAATTTCAGTGGCTGAATGCTCCGGCAGGTATTTTTTTTGAAGCATCAAACTATTTACAAATGCATTTAGCTGGCGTTACTAAAGAAGTTTCAGAAACTGATATTATTAGAAGCAGCAATAGTTTATGGACAGATATTAAAATGAATATTGCAGTATCGCCTTTTAGATTTGCTTACTTAATTTTTGTTAGTAGAATACCAAAGGTTTTGGGTATGATGTTGATTGGTTTTGTAATTGGCCGATCGGGCTTTTATAAAAAAGTGGTTGAGTATAAAAGGCAAGTTTGGTGGTTCGTAATTATTGGATTAGCCGTTTCTATTCCTGCAAATTACATGTTGGCATTTTACATGGAAAACCCAGATAATTATTACAATTTAAAAATAGAAGGCTGGTACGAAACAGTTGCTTATGCTTTTGGCGTTGCACCCTTAGCAATGGTGTATGTGGCTATATTGGCTTTACTTTTTCAGCAAGAAATATTTCAGAAAATTTTAAATCTTGTTGCTCCTGTAGGTAAAATGGCTTTTACCAATTATATGAGTCATAGTATTATTGGCATTGTTGTTTTTCACAATATTGGTTTTGGATATATGCAGCAATTGGGCATTTTCGCATTAACTATTTTTGCTGCTGCAGTTTTTATTGCACAAATAATTATTAGCACAATTTGGCTACGCTTTTTTGAGTTTGGGCCAGTAGAATGGGTTTGGCGTAGTTTAACTTATGGTAAAATGCAGAAGATGGTAAAATAAAAAATATAATAAAATAGCCACCAATTTTGGTGGCTATTTTATTATACAAGTATAAGATATATTTATTGTCCCTGTGCTAAGCTATATGCTTTTTTCCCATCCCACATATTCAATATTTCGGTTGAACATATTTTAAAGTCTGCACTTAGTCTTTCGTATAAATCAATAATGTCTTTTTGCGTTAAAGCAACATTGTCTATACTTTCAAACCTGCAACGGTATTGATTAATTAAATTAGTAAATACACTACCTGTTGGCCAAACTTGAGTACCTCTATTACTTATTGTAATTAATTTAAACTTGTTTTCAATATGTTTATTACAAAGTTGTGCAACTATTGTAGGTTGTTCATTACTTTCTATAAACATATCAACCCCAACAATTTTTTCCTCCATATTTTCTGGAGATTCCATCATTGAGTTTTGTGCTAAATTTAAAACAGTACATGAGTATGCAGTATCGATCAAGTCTGCTTTTGGATTGTGGCGTGGTTGTTTGCCAAAGTTGCCAATAATCGCATTGGCAAAATCAGTAGTATTTAATGATGGCGTTGTTTTATTGCCAAAATCGCCTGTATGAACGCCACTTTCTAAAGTGTACAATAAAGCGTTTTCAATTAGTGTGCTACTTTCCATTAAACCCAAATGTTGTAACATACCAATACCACTTAACAACAACGCTGTTGGATTGGCAATATTTTTACCCATAATATCTGGAGCTGTTCCATGTACAGCCTCAAAAATAGAAATGTGATCGCCAATATTTGCACTTGGGGCAAAGCCTAAACCACCAACCAAGCCTGCACATAAATCGCTCACTATATCGCCTTGTAAATTGGTTAATACAACAGTATCAAACAAATCAGGACGAGTAACCAACTTCATACACAAATCATCTACAATTACATCATCTGCTTTTAACTCAGGATATTCTTTTGCCACTTCATAAAATACTTCTAAAAACAAGCCATCCGTCAACTTCATAATATTGGCTTTGTGGCCACAAGTAATGCGTTTGGCTCCTTTCTTTTTAGCCATTTCAAATGCATACTTAATTACTTGCAAACTTCCCGGACGGGTAATAAATCTTCTGCTCAAAGCAACATCATGTGTAAGCATATGTTCAATGCCACCATAAGTATCTTCAATATTTTCACGAACAATGGTTACATCAATTGGAATTCCAGCTTTGCTAAAAACCGTATCAACACCATGCAATGTTTGAAAAGTTCTTTTATTGGCGTACGTATTCCAAGTTTTACGAGCCGTAACATTAATGCTTTTTACACCTTTTCCTTTTGGCGTTTCCATAGGGCCTTTAAATAAAATGCCCAGTTCTTCAATTACTTCTTGAGCTTCAGTAGTCATTCCATTGTTAAATCCTTTATCAAAAACCCATTTTCCCATTTCAACAACTTCATATTCTAAAGGAACTTTGGCAGCATTGAAAATAGAAATTACGGCATCCATAATTTCTGGACCAATTCCATCGCCTTTGGCAACAGCAATTTTAATCATATTTATAGTTTTTTGCATTGCAAAAGTAAGGGTTGCTTTTTTATTGTTTATGAATACAATATCTGCCAATATTGTATAAAAAGTTAAAAAATATATTTACTTAATTCCATAAAAATATACACAAAATTCATTTCAATTTATGCCATATACATTAAACCATTAACTTGCCATTTCTATGGATAAGTTTATTGTTTCTGCCAGAAAATATAGGCCTCAAGCTTTTGATACAGTTGTGGGGCAGGCACATATTACAACTACATTAAAAAATGCCATTAAACAAAATCAATTGGCTCATGCCTTTTTGTTTTGTGGTCCAAGAGGTGTTGGTAAAACTACTTGTGCCAGAATTTTAGCAAAAACAATTAATTGCGAAAATTTACAAGCCGATGGTGAAGCTTGCGATACATGTAATAGCTGCAAAAGTTTTAACGATGGTGCATCTTTAAATATTCATGAATTAGATGCTGCTAGCAACAATAGTGTAGATGATATTAGAACCTTGGTTGAGCAAGTTCGTTTTGCACCACAAGCAGGTAAATACAAAGTATATATTGTAGATGAGGTACACATGTTAAGTGCAAGTGCATTTAATGCATTTTTAAAAACGTTAGAAGAACCACCTTCTTATGCCATTTTTATTTTAGCAACAACAGAGAAGCATAAAATTATACCTACTATTTTAAGTCGTTGTCAAATTTTTGATTTTAAAAGAATTACTACCAACGATACAGTCAATCATTTACAAGAAATTATCGATAAAGAATCTATAAAAGCCGATAAAGCATCGCTACAAGTAATTGCTCAAAAAAGTGAGGGTTGCATGAGAGATGCATTAAGTATCTTAGATAAAATTGTAAGTTTTACAAACGGAGAAGTAAACTATACAAATACTTTAGAGCATTTAAATATTTTAGATCACGATTACTACTTTAAAATTTTAGATAGTTTACAACAACAAGATTTAGCAGCAGCTATGTTGTTGTACGATGAAATTAATAGAAAAGGGTTTGAAGGAGATTTGGTACTAAATGGCTTTGCAGAATTTATAAGAAATATTTTAGTTTGTAAAGATGATAAAGCTTTGCAATTGTTAGATGTTGTTGAAGGAATGCAAGAAAAATATAAATCGGTAGCAAAAACTGCAAGTTTAAGTTATTTGGTAAGTGCATTGAATATTTTGAACGATGCCGAAATTAATTTTAAAATGGCTCGTAATAAAAGATTGCATGTTGAGCTAACCATTATAAAACTTAATTTTTTACAACAAGCCATTGATTTAATTCCTAGCGATGGTGGTGGTATTGTAAAAAAAAAACGAGTGAATGATGCCATTGCTGTAAGGTTTAAGCAAGTGCCTTCTATACAAATAGCATCTACTACCAATGAGGGCAAATTGTATCTACAAGAAGAGAAAAAGACAACAGTATCAGCAGCTTCAATAACAAATACAAGCAGTTCAGTTGTTAACGAATCTGCAACAATTGTAGCAGAAAAGCCAACAATACAACAGCCAGCAACCAATACATCAACAGCCAATACGGGTGTTAAAAAAAGTTTATTGGAAGCACTTAGAGAAAAAGCTGGCGATAAATACAATGTAATTGAAGTAAAAGAAGCCGAACCATTAACCATAGAAAAGTTGCAACCAACATGGAATGCTTACATCGAAATTTTGCAACAAAAAGGCGATAAACATTCTACCATTGGAACGTTTAAAATAGCAGAATTAAACATTGTTAACGACTTTACTTTCACGGTTTCGGTAAATGCTTTAACTCAACAAAAATTTATTGAACAAGAAAAAGTTTTTTTAATAGATTATTTACAAACAGCATTTAACAATAGAGCCATTAACTTTACAATCTTAATTACTGAAACATCAATGCAACAAGATGTTCCAATTCACTTAACTTTGAACAGTAAAGAACGGTTTGAACGCATTGCCAAACAATATCCTTTGGTAAGAGAATTGAAAGAAAGATTAAAGTTTAACATCGAGTATTAAGTGCATTTTCCAAGTTTAATGAATGATATTTAGAAACAATCAACTTCAACTACAGCTTATTTTTGGCATTTTACAATTTAACACACAAGCATATATTTAGATTTTATGGATTTTAATATGGAGTATAATACAGATCGTAACTATTTAGTAATGAGAGAATATGGACGCCATATTCAAAAAATGGTAGAATATTTACTTACCATTGAAGATGATGAAAAAAGAAACCTACAAGCAAAATCTGTAATTGAATTGATGGGTTTATTAAATCCACATTTAAGAAATGTTGAAGATTTTAGACACATGTTATGGGATCATTTATTTTTCATCAGCGATTTTAGGTTAAATGTAGATAGCCCATATCCTATTCCTCAAAGAGAAACGTATAAAGAAAAAGGCGAAAGAATGGGTTACCCTAAGCGTCATCCTAAGTATGCTCATTTGGGTAAAAATTTAGAATTGGTAATTGATAAAGCGTTGAAAGAAGAAGATGCTGAAAAGAAAGTAGGCTTTGCAAATTCCATTGCTTATTACATGAAATTATCTTACAGCAATTGGCATAAAGAATTGGTACATGATGAAGTGATAAGAACTGAATTAAATGAAATTACTGGTGGTGAATTAGAATTTAGCAACACACCATTTATTAAACATCGCAATCAAAATTTTGAAAGAGATGATTATGGACGAGGTGGACAACAAAGACGCCAAAATTTTGGAGGAAGAAATAATAACAACAATAGAAATAACGGACAAAGAGACAATAGAATGGGTGGCGGACAAAGAGACAACAGAATGGGTGGCGGACAAAGAGACAATCGTTCTGGTGGTGGAGGGGGTCCAAGAGACAATCGAAGCAATAATGGTGGAAATGGAAACAATAGAAACTTTAAAAAACGATTTTAATAACTAGCATCAGTTTAATAAAACGGCAAGATTTTTGAAATCTTGCCGTTTTAATTTATACAATAAATTGTTATAGCAATGAAAAAATTATTTATTATTCGCCATGCAAAAAGTAGCTGGCTTACAGCCACTGTAAATGATTTTGATAGACCGTTAAACGAACGTGGCCATAACGATGCACCATTTATGGCAAAAAAATTACTTCAACAAATCAATATTATTGATGCTTTTGTGAGTAGTCCTGCTAAAAGAGCTTTTACAACAGCTTTCTATTTTGCCAATGCATTTGATGTAAAAGAAAGTGAAATTATTCAAGCTGGAGAATTGTATCATGCAAGCTCTAATGTTTTTTATAATACAATTGCCCAATTAAGTAGTGCTTGGCAAACTGTTGCAATTTTTTCTCACAATCCTGGTATAACCGATTTTGTAAATAGCCTTACCAACACACAAATAGACAATATGCCAACTTGTGGTATTTTTGCAATTGCTGCAAAAACCAACGATTGGAAAAATTTTGAAGATGCCGAAAAAGAGTTTTTGTTTTTCGATTATCCGAAAGCATATTAATATTGTCCAGTGTTTAGCATAACCAAAGTACAAGCTTCTATTGGTTGAATGTTGTTGGCTTTTGCTAGTTCAACCAACTCATCGTTTTCTGTTCCAGGATTAAAAATAATACGCTTAGGATGTAACGATAAAATATAATCGTAGTATTCTCTTTGAGCAATTGGGTTTAAGTACAATGTAACTGTATCTACATCTTTTTCTTGTACCAATTCTTTGGTTACATGAACAGAATCAATCACTGTATTTTTTCTTCCAACTGCCACAACAGAATGTTGATGAGCCAACAATTTTTTTACAGCCATATTGCTGTATCGTTCTACATTGTCAGATGCTCCCAATACCAAGGTTTTCTTATTATTCATAGAGTAAATTTATTTCAACAAAGCCAATGGTCGCTGATTGATTGAATACAATTCATGAACACAAATTACTGCATAATAAATTGCCATTAGTGGAGTAAATAACAGTAAAAAGTAGCCATAAAAAACAATAATTTCATTAAATATAAAACAAAAAGCAGCAGCAACAAACAACACAATTAACATCCAATGATAAATGCGTCTTGCAAGTGTTGTATTAAAATTCCAGCCTTTTAATAAATGGGTGCAGCAGCTTATAATTTGCACTGTACCTACAACAAAATAACTTAATAAAAAATACTGACTAGGTTGTATTATACTTAAAATGCTTACAACAACAATTAACACAATTTGACTATAAGCATCGTACATTTTAAAAGTTTTCATAACAATTTTTTTAAATACTTGTAATGTAGGAATACTACATTACAAGTGTGTTTAATTTAAGATTTTGTAATAAATAAATTTTTACGTTTATCATCGTTGGCTTTATTGCGTAACTTAAAAAAGATAAACAAATTGAAGAAGTGCATAAAACCTAATATTAAAATAATAACACCTACTTTAACACTTAAACGTTCTATTACTTCTTGTAAACTAACAAT